>Ga0265797_10012106_pt1 | contig 10643 bp, 9 predicted proteins | sample P2T30metagenome_FD_192433 | JGI IMG/M metagenome (GOLD analysis project Ga0265797, IMG submission 192433) | Plant litter microbial communities from East Loma Ridge, Irvine, California - P2 T30 | ecosystem: Environmental > Terrestrial > Plant litter > Unclassified | place: USA: California... | reverse complement strand
GTTCAACTGGATGCGGCAGGAAATCGCACGGCTGACGTCCGAGAACGCGCAGTTGCAGATCGACGTCGACTACTGGCAGCAACAGACGAACCACTGGTACATGAAAGCCAACTACACCGAGGAAGAGATTGCCGAGTTCTACCGTCGCCGATCGATCGAAGGTATCTGAGCGGTTGCCATAAATAGAGGCATTAGGTACAATAGAGGTATAGACTGGATGCGCGGAAACTCGCGGAATGTCGGTCGAGATAAATAGAGGCATTAGGTACAAGGAGGGCGAGATGAGCGACATGGAAGCATTGTTCGGGGCACCGATCCACACGTACACCCGAGAGGATGCGCTGGCTGACGGAGAGCTTGTCGACGTGACGCACATGGCGCGGGATGCGCAGTTCCGCATCGACGTCGCCATGACGCGCGCAGCATGGATCGAGACGGTCGAGTGGGACGATGAGCGGCCCGAGCTGCAGGACGAGGACGGCCGGCTGTGGGACGTGCTGCACATGGCGCGGACCGCCCTTCACAACAAGGCGACGAGCAGTGATCCGAGTGGCGATCGCGTCACCTACCGCGTGTACCGCGTGCCGAACGAGAACCGCGGCCGCGGATGGAACGCCCCGGAATTGATCGAGCTGACGGTTCACATCGGCCCTGGCGACGAAGGCGAAGCCGTCGTGACGATCATGCTCCCCAACGAGAGCTAATAGAGGCATAAGGGACAATGGAGGTAAAAGGAATGAAGATCACCGTAACGCGACTGGCCGACCTGAGGCGGGGAGACGTGCTGCTGGCCCTCGACGGCAAGCGCTATGCGAAGCGCCTCGTCGTCGACCAAGAGCTGGGGCCGATCGGCGCGGGTAGCACCGTTCGCGGAGTCCGCTTTGAGACGCCCGCCGGCTCCGGCATCGAGTGGGTGTTCTATCCGGGGCAGATGGACGGCCGACGCATGGACATTGAACGCAACTAGCAACACACCGAATCCCTTATAGAGGCATTGTCTCTATAAGGGATACAGTTTTTCCATTGACCGGGAGAGGAACCCGAGAACATGACCAACCAGCGCCAGGCGATCATCCTGACCGTATGCAATCAGAAGGGCGGAGTCGGGAAGTCGACCACGCTCTATCACCTGACCCGAGCGGCGCACCTAGCGAAGCTGCGCGTCCTCGTCGTCGACGCCGACCCGCAGGGCAACATCACCAGCGTCCTCACCGACGATGTGGGGGAGTCGGAGCCTGGCCTGGCCGACGTCCTCAGCGACTACGCGCCGGACACCGTCGCAGACGTGATCGTGCCGGGTATCTGGGAAGGGCTGTCCGTCGTCCCGACGACAGGGGAGACGTTGGGAGTGGTCCGGGATCAGCTCGTGGTCGCAGGAGCAGGCCGCGAGGGCCGGCTAAGCCGAGCCCTCGAGCCGCTTCGCGGCGACTACGACCTCATTCTGATCGACTGTGGACCGAGCCTCGACCAGCTGACGATCAACGCTCTCACCGCCTCTGACGGCGCGCTCGTCGTCACTCAGACGAAGCTCTGGAGCGCTAACGGCCTCGCCAAGCTGCTGGATACCATCGCGCAGGTCCAAAACAGCTACAACCCGCGGCTGCGCGTGGCCGGCGTCGTGCTCAACCAGCACGAAGCCCGGACCGTGGGCGGCGGACACTGGGCGGGCGAGATCCAGGCCGCGGCGGAAGCCCGAGGCTTGCCGCTGCTCGCCCCGCCCGTGCCGAAGCGCCAGGCGATCGCAGACGCCACGGAGGAGTCGCTAGGACTCGACGAGGGCGACGCTGACTCACGAGAGCTCGCCGCGATCTACGACGGATACCTCACGCAGCTCACCGGAAGGAACTAGGGAAATGGCAACGAAGCGACCCGAGCGACGGACCTCCGCACTCAGCGGACAGACGCCCGTCAACACGGCGGCCGTCCCGGCGCCGACGAGCCCGCCCGCCACGGCTGCAGCTGCACCCGTGGCGCCGATCGAGCCGAAGGCCACCGGGGGAGTGGGAGCCAAGAAGGCCACCCGAACCAAGATGAACTACTACGCCGACAGCGACCAGGACGGACGCATCCGGGCCGCGTTCTTCGCAGGCCGTGACAAGTACCGGTGGCGCAACATGACCGAGATGCAGCTGCACGGCGTCATGGGCCTCGTCGAATCGCTCGAGCGGGAGTTCAACGACGGTGAGCACTTCGATCCGATGCCTCCCGGCACCGGCCCCGTAGGCCGGCCCCTGGAATGAAGCGGGCAGCGGCCGTCGTCGCGGCCGCCGCAGCGATTGTCCTCACCGGCTGCGCCGCCGAGGTCGACGAGCTGCGCGTGACCATCGATGGAGTCACGGTCGTAGCCGAGCAGGCGACCAGCACTGAGGCGCAGCGCGACGGGCTCAGCGGGCGCGATGCCGTGCCCGAGGGCACCGGTATGTGGTTCCCGATCGGCCCCGCGCAGCAGACGGAAGTGTGGATGCAGGACACCCGCGTTCCCCTCGACGTCGTGTGGATCCGAGACGGGCGCGTGACGGGCGTTGTGACGCTTCAGCCGTGCACAGGCGACCCTTGCCCTCGCGAAGCTTCTCCCGGCGTCGTAGACGCCATTCTCGAAGCTCCTGCCGGCGCATTCGCTGACGTCGCGAATGGAGCGACTGTCGATTTGGGTGACGCTGAGTAGGTTCCCGCTCGGGAACGATGGTGTCGGTCGAGCGGGAACCTACCTAGCGACTAGTTACGTCGCGACGGTCAGTCGCGGGTGCGACTCTGGGTGCACACCCACAGCATGATGAACGAGTTCATCCACACTGCGAGCGTGTTCCAGGTCGTCACATCGATGTCGATGGTGAGCCCTTAGATGGAGAAGCTCATCACCGACACCATTTGACGTTCCTTGAATTCCGACGTAGGATGATAGTTGCGAAAACAAATCCATAGCCCTTCTCTAGTTTCTCGAAGCGAATCTCGCTCGATCACGTTGGCCCGTGATACTGGAGAACCGCTACCGCCACTTCGGCAGTCTGTTCCATTCTACCAGGTGGGGCTGACATTGTTGTGGTAACGCGCTGTGAAGATCACAAGCCGGCCTACGGGCCGGCTTTTTCATGCCCTGACGCTCGCCAGCTCAGCCCAGTGCGTCGTCGCCCGAGGCGTGAGCATGGCCCGCTTCATCTGCCAAGAGGGCCCGGGCCGGAAGCCACCGTAGCCGAGGCCGAGCGCGGCTTTGCCGGCCTTCTTCTGCACGCCGTCGACGAGCGCCGCGATGCCCGCATCCTCATGCGGCTGCCGAAACGGCTCCAGAGGTAGATGCACGCCAGCCGGTAGGAGATCCGTGAGCATGAGTCCGGCACGCGCGTAGCGTGCCCCGTCGCTGATCTGCCCCAGCAGCTGATGGGCGGCGCGGGTCAGCTCCACCGGGTCGGCGGTGGGAAACGGGAGTCTCACCCTGACGCTCGGGTAGTGCTTCTGCTCAGTCCAGTGACTCGTGCCGGCGAACGCGTCGAGGCGGCGCGCAACCTGCGAGTGTCGCACGAGGCGTGCTGCCGCTTGCTGCGCGTAAACAGAGAGCGCCTGCCGGATGCCGGCGGCCGTGATGACCTTCTCCGAGAACGAACGGGAGACGATGAGTTGATCCTTCTTGCCTGTCCGATCTTCTTCCGGTCCGATACAGGCCACACCTCGCAGCTCGAGCGCGGTCCGCATGACCACGACGTTGAACCACTTCCTTACTTGCACGGGATCCGCGGTGGCGAGGTCCCAGATCGAGCGCACACCGTAGCCGCTCAGTCTCCGCTCGAGGCGCGATGCGATGCCCCAGACCTCCGACACAGGCAGTGCCTCCATGAGACGCTGCCGCCAGTCGGGCCGCGTCGCCGGCCATACGCACACGCCGTCGAACGCTGCGACCTTCTTCGCGGTCCGGTTCGCCAGCTTCGCGAGCGTTCGAGTCGGCGCGATCCCCACGCACACCGGCACACCGATGAGCCGCTGCAGCGTGTCCTTGATATCCCGTCCGAGGCGCGTCATTGCGTCGACGTCCTGGGCTGTCCTGTGATCGACGGTCAGGAATGCCTCGTCGATCGAGTAGACGTCCAGCTCGTGCGTGAATCGCTCCAGGACCTCCATCACGCGACGGCTCATATCGCCGTACAGCTCGTAGTTCGAGGACACCGCGGCGACGTTGAGGCGCTGCGCGTGCGGGCGCAGCTCGAACCAGGGTTTGCCGAGATCCAGACCAAGAGCTTTCGCCTCCTTCGAGGCAGCCACCACCATGCCGTCGTTATTGCTCAGGACGACCAGAGGCCGGCCTTCCAGAGTGGGATTGAATACCCGCTCAAACGAGGCATAGGCGGAATTGACGTCGACGTGCGCGAGCATGAACGATTACCGCAGGTGATGGATCACGTATGTTGCGACCCCCCACACCTGGAGGTCGCTGAGCTCCGGGACAACGATGTCCGGATGCTGCGCGTTCTCCGATCGCAGCACGACGCCGGCAGGCGTCAGTTCCAGCCGCTTCACCGTCAACTCTCCATCAAGAACCGCCACGATGATGTCGCCGTGGCGTGGATGCTTCGAACGATCTACCAGCAGCTCGTCACCGTCGCTGATGCCGGCGCCCGTCATCGAGTGACCCGACGCCCGGACGATAAACGTCGCCGCCTGATCGTCGACGAGCATGGCTGTGAGGTCTATCGGGCCCTCGTAGTAGTCCTGCGCCGGGGAAGGGAACCCGCACGCGACCGAGACAGGGGCGGCGAGGAGGGCCGACACAGCATCCGCATCGACCATACGCGGCAGCGTCGCATGCATCCTGCCTCCTGACCGTCAGTACAAAGTATCGATAGTCCAGTATGCGCATATCGCTCGACATTCGAAGATTTGCCGGGTCCAGTGGTGCGCCTCGGGCGAGTCTTCCAGCAGTGGGGCGAGTATCGGCTGCCCAGGGCTCGGATGGTTGCTCCTTGATTGCCGGTGGGAGGGGCGGTAGTCGGGCAGGGCATTTCACCGGAAAGTAGCCGGCAATATAGGAATGTCTCCCCCTGGGTCCTTGCACGCCGCCGATACGGTGGTCGTATGGCGGGGCAGTCGCGGTCGAAAGAAGAGTGGGCGCGCCTCGCTGACGCTGTCGTTCGAGATGTGATCGTTCGTGAGCTTGCCTTCGGTGCTCGCGAACTTGAGGCGAAAGCCGCGGACCGTAAATGGGGTGACTTTCCGACTATCCAACCTCACCTGCTTACGCCAGCTACAGCACGTCTCCGGCGAGATGGCGTCATCAGGTATGAGGGTGCCACCACTCGCGGGGGTGGCTTCCAGCGTGTGTTCACGGCAGCAGATCTGAGTAAGGCCGCGATCCGAGTTGCGGGTCGGAAGAGGCTGCTTCTCGCCAGATACCGGACGTGGGCGACGGCGGGGCGAGACTGGAATCCGTCCCCTATCGGGTCGGCGCTCGAGCGCGTTGTGCACGCATCCTTGCTCGAGACAGCGCCTTATGGATATCGGCTGCTGAGCCCATCAGGGAGCGAGGTGAAGGAGCTCCTCGGAGCTCGAGTACCAGGGGGTCCCCTTGACAGTGCGGCGTGGCTGACCCGTCTCGATGCCGTCGGCATGCCCACCCGGCCCGTTCTCCTCATGATCGAGGCTAAGAATCTGCGCGAATGGATCTATCCGCGAACGCAGGAGCTGTACCAGCTTCTCGACAAGGCGGCGTCAGTGCAGGTGGCCCACCCGGACATTCAGATTGTGCCTGTCCTGGTGTGTCGGCGATTCCACTTCACCACCGGTGCAATGGCGAAACAGGTGGGGATTCACCTCATCGAGACTAAGACGCAGTTTGTGCGGCCGGTGGTGCTCAGCGTCGACGATGGACAGCGGAAGGTGGATGAGGTGGTCAACGAGCTCGGGTATGACGTCACTCTGCACGACGAGGCGACTCCCGCGATGAAACGGCAGTTCGAAACCACCCTGCCGTCGCGAGTGGACGAGGCCGCGGAGCGGTGGCGTCAGGTGGCTCTCCACCCGGAGGTGCCCGATGTGCTTTCGCTTCTGCGGGACGAAGAAGTGTTGGGGGACGAACGTACTCGAGCGCGAGACGAGTTCGCGAGGTGCGTCAGGGAGGCAACGGGGGAGGACCCGGTCTGGGCGTCGGCCGACCTGGACTGACTCGCTCACCACTCACCGAGCACGACAGTTTCCGGCGCAGCGGGAATCGGTGCCCTCCGAAGGCAGCATCAGGTGGCTGGTCGGTTTCGTCGAAAACGAATCGAAGAGGGATGGAAGGGTGGCTCCAGATCGAGGGCGTGACCCGCGTGGCCGTCACAGCCCATGCACTTCGGCAGCGACCTCGACCTCGAGGGCATTGCACGCGCATTCCGAGCGGGCGCCGGCTCACTGCTGGGTGCGGCGCAGCGGCCACTAGGCTGAAGACGAGTTCGCGCCGCACGCCTGGAGCGGCTGCGGGCTCATTCCCGTCTGCCTACGAAGGGTTGAGATGTCGCGGCTTTCCGACCTTTTGCGTGCTGCCAGTCAGCTCGATCCGCAACTCGCCAAGGATCTCGAAGAAGAGATCCAGCCGCTACAGAAGCGACTTCCATTCGGTCTGAATTTTGAGCGCCACGCTCCAGAAGCCGTCGAGCTCGCTGGCCACAAGATCCGCAAGGGAAGCAAGGTTCGGATCCTTCCACCCCGAGGGACGGGAGGACAGGGAGACCGTCGTCTTTGGCGCGTCGAGACAATCGCTGATGGTGAAGCTGTGCTTTCAACACCCGCCAGCGAGGACGTCGAGACCTCCACGGTGTCACTCGATGATCTCCTGCTCGTAGCCGAGTTCCGTGATCGCATCTATCCGGGCCTGCGCCCGGACGGCGAGGTCGCTCGCGGCGGCGATAAGCCCTTCCACACTGTCATCAACGGCGAGAATTTTCACGTCCTGGAGCAGCTCACCTTCACTCACGAGAAGGCCGTAGACGCGATCTACATCGACCCGCCGTACAACACGGGGGCACGCGATTGGAAGTACAACAACGACTACGTAGAGGGCGACGATCTCTACCGGCATTCGAAGTGGCTCGCCTTCATGGAGCGGCGACTCAAGCTCGCGAAGCGGCTCCTGAAACCGGCCAACTCAGTGCTCATCGTGAGCATCGACGAGAAGGAGTATCTGCGGCTTGGACTGCTGCTGGAGCAAACCTTCCCCGAGGCTGACATTCAGATGGTCAGCTCGCAGATCAACCCGGCTGCGTCTGCACGGATGGGATCTTTCGGCCGCGTCGACGAGTACATCTATTTCGTCAGGCTCGGAGGCGCTGTGGCCCAGCGCGTTGCCCTGTCGAGGGAGTGGGTTTCGTCCAAAGGCCGCACACACACTGGAGCGCCACGGTGGGACATGCTGCGCCGCTCTGGCGGAGGTGCCAGGCGACAAGACTCTCCCGGAGGTTTCTACCCGATTTACGTCGATCCCGCCGGCCCCAGAGTCAAAGCAGTTGGGACACCACTTCCCGCGGGGGTCTCGGATGCGCCCCTCGTCGAGGGCGCTGTCGCCGTTCTCCCCCTCCGCAAAGACGGATCGGAAGGGCGATGGATGTGGAGCAGCCAGGAATTTGAACGAAGGCTCGCACAGGGGCGTGTCCGAATCAGCGGCAACGCGAGACGCGGCTTCGTCGTCTCCATCCTCAAAGACGGTGAGTACGCCAAGATCGTCGACGGCGAGTACACCCCAACCGGCCAAGGGCCCGACGGATCTTTGACCTTCGAACGCGACGAAACTGATCTGGTTCGAGCCGTGCCCGGGACGCAGTGGAGGATCTCGTCTCACGACGCAACGCAGTACGGTTCCCGACTGCTCCGCGATTCGCTGCTCCCAGGACGAGAATTCCCCTTCCCAAAGAGCCTGTACGCAGTTGAGGATGCACTTCGATTCTTCATCGCGGACAACCCCAATGCCGTTGTCGTGGACTTCTTCTCCGGCTCCGGCACGACCGCTCACGCGGTCATGCGACTTAACAAGCAGTACGGCGGTTCGCGCCAGTGCATCTCCGTGACGAACAACGAAGTATCGGCGGAGGAGCAAGGGAAGCTCCGTGCGCAGGGCCTCCGCCCCGGGGATCCTGAATGGGAGCAATGGGGCATCTGTGACTACATCACGAAACCACGTATTCGAGCTGCAATCACAGGCGCAACCGCGACCGGGGGGCCAATCAAAGGCGAATACAGATTCGTCGACGAGTTCCCCATCGCGGACGGCTTTGCGGAGAACGCTGCCTTCTTCACGCTCACATACGAATCGCCATTCATGGTGAGCACCGACCGCGCCTTCGCGGCAATCGCTCCCATGTTGTGGCTTCGGGCTGGTGCGCGTGGAGCCCGAATCGATTCTGTCGATCAGGGCTTCGCGGTGGTCGACAGCTATGGCGTCCTGCGTGACCTTGACCAAGCCGCGGAGTTCGTTGATGCGCTGCGGGAACGAGACGGGATCCGAATCGCTTACATCGTCACGGACGATGAAGGCCGGTATCAACAGGTCGCCAGCGAGCTACCCCGGATAGAGACAGTTCGCCTCTACGAGGACTATCTCCGCAACTGCGAAAGCACGGGTGACTTCTGATGCGCTTCACTCTGAAGGACTACCAGTCAGACGCGGTAGGGGACACCCTCCGGGAGCTGGCCTCCGCGCGTGATTTCTATCGCAGCGCTAGTAAGCGAGTGTCTTCCGTCGCTCTAACCGCCACGACGGGTGCCGGGAAGACGGTGATGGCCGCCGCGGTCATCGAGGCACTTTTCTGGGGAAACGATGAGTTCAGTGTGGTTCCGGATCCCGGCGCCGTTGTGCTGTGGTTCAGCGACGATCCCGCGCTGAACCAGCAGACCCGGCATCGTCTAGAGCAAGCATCGGACAGGTTGCGCAACCGTCTCGTGACGGTGGAGCACCCCTTCCGCTATCCGAAGCTGCAACCGGGCCGGGTGTACTTCCTCAACACCTCAAAGCTCTCCAAGAACAGTCTCCTGGTTCGAGGGCACGATGACACCAACACTCTCGCCGGCATGGAGTCGCACCCCGACACGGTGCCGTTCACGTTCTGGGACACGCTGCGCAGCACCATCGACGACGATGATCTGACGCTGTATATGGTGCTCGACGAGGCGCACCGCGGGATGGGTAAGCGACCGTCGGACACCCCGACGATCGTCAAGCGCCTCATCAACGGACACAGTGGCGTCCCGCCGGTGCCGATCGTCTGGGGTGTCTCCGCGACCGTGCAGCGGTTCGAAGAAGCGATGAACGCGGCCGAAGTGCAGGCAAACCGAGTGCACCTCGGAACTGTTCAGGTCGACCCGGTGAGAATCCAAGAGTCCGGGCTCCTGAAAGATGACATCGTGCTCGATTTCCCCGCGGAGACGGGCGACTTCAACACGGTCCTTCTGCGGCGAGGAGTCCGCAAGGTCAAGGCACTCTCCGTTGCGTGGGCGACGTACGCCGCGGAGCAGGATGACGAGCCGATCAAACCGCTCATGGTGTTGCAAGTACCGAACAAGCCAGCACCTGCGGAGGTCGCTTCAGCTATCGACGTGATCCTTGATGAATGGCCAGAGCTGGAGTCCGACGCGATCGCGCATGTGTTTGGTGAGCACACCGCGCAGACCTTCGGTGCCCACAACGTCCCGTACGTCTCGCCAGAGCGCGTGCAGGACGCTTCTTACATTCGAGTGCTGCTCGCAAAAGATGCGATCAGCACGGGGTGGGACTGCCCGCGCGCTGAGGTCATGGTCTCGTTCCGCCCCGCAAAGGACGAAACCCACATCACCCAGCTTCTCGGCCGAATGATCCGCACTCCGCTCGCTCGCCGTGTGGAGGGGGACGACCTATTGAATAGCGTCGAGTGCATCCTGCCGCGTTTCAACAAGGCCACGGCGAGTCTCGTGCTGGAAAAGATCATGGGGAGCGACCTCATGGACTCTGACGGCGGCACCGGACAACGCATACTCATCGACCCACAGGTAATGACGGCGAACCCGGCGATTCCTGATGAAGTGTGGGAGCGATTCGGATCCCTCCCCGCCGAGACCCTTCCACGCAAGCACGCCAACCCAATCAAACGGGTTACCTCGCTGGCTCACGCTCTGGCAGCCGATCGGCTCGTGCCCGACGCCGGCAAGCTAGCCCATGAGCGCCTCCACGGCGTCCTGAACGGTCTTGCCGCGCAGTACTCGAAAGAGTTCAGCAAAGCGGTGGAGAGCGTGCTGACTGTCGAAGGCGGCACCGTGCGCGGGCAGACTCGTCACGGCCTGCGGCGCGACGAGTCCTGGACCGAGGTCGCAGACGACCGTGCCATTCAAGACGCCTACCGCGCCGGAGCCCGCACGATCACTCCCGACGTCGCGCGCACCTACGTGGAGCACCTGGCCAACGACGCCGAAGACGAGGACGCGTACCGCGATGCAAACGTGCGCGTCGCTGCGCTTGCGATGCTCCCGCAAACACGACCTGCACTAGATGCAGCCGCCGACGCAATCGCGCAGGAATGGCTCTCGGGGTATCGGGTCGCGATCAAGGCGCTTTCCGAATCGCGCCAGAGTCTTTACGCGGAGATCACCGCTATGAGCACCGATCCTCAGCTGATCTCTGTCGCCCTGCCGAAGAACCGGCAGGAAGAGACGAAGCG
>Ga0265797_10012105_pt1 | contig 10644 bp, 9 predicted proteins | sample P2T30metagenome_FD_192433 | JGI IMG/M metagenome (GOLD analysis project Ga0265797, IMG submission 192433) | Plant litter microbial communities from East Loma Ridge, Irvine, California - P2 T30 | ecosystem: Environmental > Terrestrial > Plant litter > Unclassified | place: USA: California... | reverse complement strand
CAACGTGTGCGTGAAGTCACATTTATGTATCGTCGCTTGGCAGCGGCGGCAACAGCAATACAACAAGTGAACAGGCATGATGTCAAGAAGCCTCAACATGGATCTCACATCTCAGTCAACGAGAGGCGCAAAGGAAGCGTGAGAAACGCGCGCATTGGCATCGAAAGACGTCGCAAATACGAGGTTTGTTTCTCCCACCCTTCATTCTTGCGGCACCACTGACCAATCACATAGATCTCAAGCTTGCGAGCTTACGATGAACTCATGTTACCCGTCGCCTTCGCGCATCAACGTGCGTTTCTACCGGAAAGGACCAAAACTAAACATCAACAGCAGGAAACTTCGTGGCCCAAGAAGCTGAAAGAGAAGGCATCTGCCCGGTCGCTGAAGAGCGCATCCCCCTTTCCAGGTCTGAGGAAGTTTGGCGGAAGCTCTTCAAGCCTCCCAAGATCACCCGGTCGGAGCCCTGCCATCGAGAACCTGACGCCCCCCGTGCCGCGCATCCCGATGAGATACGCCCAAGGATCCCAGGAGTCGCTCTCTCGACCATCGCCTTTTCTTTCTGTAAATATACCTACCATGGGCGTAGATGCTCGAGTCCGACCCTCGACCGCGGAAAAGGAGCGCATGAACATGAGCGAGATTTCGCCGTTCCTCGCCTATGAGAACCTGGCGCCTGCTAAATCCCCAATGACGCCGCCGCCTTGCCTTACGCCTAGCCTCCAAGTACCTGGTAGCACGGCGACAATAAACACACTCGGCACGAGCCCATCGAGAGAGTTTCCGTCAGGCCCGGACGACCCTTTCTGGGATGAGGCAGTCGCAAGAGTGAAGGCCACGGTCCGCCGTGACCAGGAAGAAGAACGCCGCGAGCGAAAAGCCACAGCCAAGGCCGAGCGAAAATTCATTAGGAATGTCAGCAAGGATCGCGACGGCCACCTCAAATGGGCAAAGCGATCGATCGAAATGCTTGCCGGAAAGTACGACGAACATGGATGGCTCCCAAAGAAGGATCCGAAAGAGTTCGACAACGAAGATTGGAATTTTGTACTCGAAGTGTTGAATCACAAGGACACCAAGGCGCTGCGTGACCGGCTTTTCAAGAGACCGGAATGGATCGAGGCTGACAGAACCCGCCGTGAGAAATACGATGAAGAAATGCGCACAAACCCAACGCCAGAGTACTTGGCTGTTATGCATGCAAAGGAACACGAGGAGCGTCGGGATTATCGTTGCCGCAAGATTCTTGGGTTGCTTACTGCCGAAGAACTGGAAGCTGAGCGTCGTCAGGAATCGCCGCTCGTCGGATTAGGTATTAGCAGCGCGACAGAGCCTGCTACACCATTGACGGCTTCCACCACGGAGACCAGTGAGACGACAGGCCACTCTCTACTATTCGAAGGGACGAGTGAGCCCGAGTATCGCGGACGCCTTGTCAACAGATCCGAGCATGAAGAGACCCCGACTCGGCGCAAAGGCCACAAACATGGGATCAGCTCTGTCGCGCGCCACAGTGTTGAGCAGATGACTGACGTGTTCAACACCGAAAGCTTTAACCCACGACTCAGCATACTCGGATCTGAAGAGCTTAAACAGTACATCAAGAAGAACCCTCCAACTGGCCCGGGTCCGCTCACTCCCACGCCGGATCGCTCTCACTTCAACACGTCGCTTGACCCACGTCAAGGGTCTGAACTGGATTCCAGTCCTGGCCTGTGGCTAAGCTCAAAAGCTGCTCCGGTACAGCGCCTTCGAACTGGTAAGAAGGCCGCCAGCAGCAAAGACATGCTTGGAGAATACAGCAGGCAGAAAGGAATACAGATCGACTATTCAACCGAGTCACCAGTACTGCCCGCCCTCAGTGCTCATCCTGCGTTCCGCGTCCCTGAGAGTGCTACTGCTTCCACCGCGCGCCCCACAACCGGATCTCAGATTCCAAGACTTCGCAAAGCCGCTTCTTCAATTGCGCCATTGAACAGCACAAACGCCTCCGGTGGCATACGCCATCAAGTTATCGACGCATCACTGCCGGAGTTGAGCACCACACCTTCACTGCAGCGACCACCAAAGCCTCGCAAGCCGTCAACCGACGTGAAGCTACCTAGAAAGCCGACAGCTGCCGTGGAGCTGCCCAGCCAACCCTCGCCTGGCGTAAAGCCGCCGAGCAAGCCAACGACCGCTTTGAAGCTACCAAGAAAGCCTGCCACAACCCCTACGTCAGCTTCACGACTGTCTCCCGTCCGTGAACTTCAGGAGACCGGGATTGATAGTCCTGCAAGGAGTGCACCTTTCATACGAAGGCCTTCGACTTCAGTCAAGTCTCCACGCATTGGCTCTCCCAGTCGGTCTCCATCTGATGCCCAGCCGCAGCCTTCAACCCCCGCCAAGCCTCAAGGATCTGCGGTCGGTTCTCCGGACCGGCCTCTCAGACATGTTGACTCTGTGTCCATGCTATTACCCTTCAGCTACTCACGTCATTCGCCGGGTGCTAAAGTCAGGGGTCAAAGACTGGCAGCCGACTTATACGATCAGCGCTCACCTGATACGCACCCTGTGTCCTTGCTATCACCTTTGAGCTACTCAAGTCCTTCGCCGGCTGCTGCAGTCAGGCCCCAAAGACCGGCAGTTGACTCATGTGATAAGCTCTCACCTGATACGCAGCCTGTGTCTTCGCCGCTGCCCATCAGCTTTTCGCGTCCTTCACCATCTACTGCAGCTGGCTCTCATGGTCGATCTTCACATGGCGGAGGACTTGCATTCTCGCCACTGCCGCTTAGCTACTCGCGTCCTTCGGCGTCCGCTGTGGCTGGCTCTAGTGGACGGTCTACATCTGACAGACAGCCTGTACCATCACCACTGCCGTTGAGCTACTCACAGCCTTCCCTCCCTGCCGAATTGTCATCTGACAGACAGCCTGTTCCCACACCACTACTCCTCAACTACACTCGTTCTTCAGCGTCTGCTTCAGATGGCTTTTACGTCCAGTCTCCACCCGACGAACAGCATGCAAGCTCGCCGCAGGGACTCGCCTACGCTTTACTTCCGCCGCGTCCTGTAAGTCACTCTTCCAACGAGTCTACACCTGATGGAAAGCCCCTGCCTTCACCGCAGCAAGTCGGCTACACAGATCCTTTGCCAGCTACCGCAGTCATTCCCTTCACCACATTCGTCGCAAACGACGGCGATGACCATCATGAATACCAATTTTTTGCGCCAATTCCTCTGCCAGATAATTTGCCGCCTCGCAGCCTGGCTCGTCTCAGTCAAATTCCATCATTCCCAGATGCGTGCGACTTTTCGGCTGCTCTGGATGAAGACCAGCCTGAAGGTCCGTTCGAATTCCCCGCCACGCCTGTTCGGTCACCCAATCCTGTACAGTCTACCATTCCTGTACAATCACCCGCTCATGTACGATTACCCACTCCTGTACGGTCTACCGCTTCTGTACGGTCTGCTTCTCCGGTGCGTTCTACCACCCCCATGGATCGGTTGAACGCCAAAAGGAGCGGCATTCCTGTTGCCACTGGATCAAACGTGTCTGGTAACAATTCCGCGAATGCCGGCCTCGAGCAATCCGCAGCTTCATTCTCGCCTTTCAACATCGGTCCGTACTTCCCGCCAGAACCTACCAGCGTCCAGCCTGCTCGGGACGCAAGCCAGGAGAGAGCGGCATTCCCGCCACTGTCAAATGTAAGTCCATCTTTCCCGTCAGAGCCCGTCAACCTTCAGTCTGCGTCAACCACAGGACAAAGAATAGAGGCATCTTCAATGCTCAATGTAGGTCCCTATTTCCCTCCAGGACCGGTCAGTTTCGGGCTTGATCAAAACGCAGATCAGAAGAGAGACGAGCCTACGGAATCGCACCATGTAAGTTCTTTTTCTTCGCCAGAACAACTCACTTTCCAGCCCCATCACACTACCGCCTCGAAGGGGACAGAGTCCATTCGGCCATCACAGGTTCCGAACATTCCGAACAATGACTTTTCACCCGTTGACGCGGCCATGGCGAACCGCAAGGATTACCAAGAAACGAAACCGCTAGCAAATTACCACGGCGATCGTTTCGAAAAGATGGTGAACACATCTGGCACCCACAACGCGACTACGGAGCAATCACAAGTGCCGCCACAACACGATGGCAGTCACTTCGGAATCATGGTGGACTCCTCAAGCACAACGTACCAGCCAGATTTCGGGGAAACACAAGAACAGGCACATCGTCAAGACAATCAATCCAAAATCATGGTGGACGCATCAAGCATGATGCACGACCTAAGCCCCAAGGAATTGCAAGGATGGCCGCAACATCAAGGCAATCGCTTTGAACTCACAGCGGACTCTTCTGACACCCGCGATTCAAACACTGAGCAATCACAGCCTTCCATCGGACTTCGCAACACAGATATGCCTGCTACTCCACCCATACAAAATCCAGCTGTGATTGGGAGTCACATTCAAGAAGACTCATCCGGTGCCCGATCTCCACGTGCTGGTATAGGCAGATTGCTGAGCAAACAGTTGAGATTTGGATCATCATCAACTGGAAGAGAACAGCAGTCTGCACCTTCGCATGTTGTGCCATCGTCGAAAATTCCGAGCTTCAGGTCCTTCAGCGAGAACAAACCATCCCCAGGTCATCGTCAACCAGCAGCACAGGGCGATCGATCAATTTCATTTGGTAGCCCACAGAGCGGTACCTCCTTCATACGCAACGAACGTGCAACGACCAACGCTGGAAGACTCGCACAGAAATTGGAAAACATGAACCAAAATGTACCAGCAACGGCTCCTCTCAAACAAAACCGCCGATTCGAGTCATTCACGCCGACAAAGATTCGCTCCCCGTCCTCTGATGGAAGCAATGCTGCACCCATCAGTACCCGCTCGAGACTTCGCAACAAGTTCAGTAACGTCTTTTTCGCGGATCCACCACCCGAGCAGCCGGCATTTAACCAAGACCAGCAGCCAACAAGCAGAGCCAACAGTCAAGACCAGCATTCAACAAGCAGCACCACTGGAGCCTTGGACGCGGACTTTGAAAATGTGATTAGCGCCTGGGAGAGTTCTAGCCCAGCTCCGGTTCAGAGTCCAGCTCCCTTCCAGAACCAAGAGATACAGACGCTCCGCTCAGAGATTGGGCTTGAGCCACTTATCGGGCATGTCCTGGGAGAGCAAAAGCATCCGAATCACAGCTACACTTGGAACACCAAGAAGATCATGTGTCGTCGCATCCACAACCAAGGCTACGTTCTGCCATCACTGCCATCACCAGCACCTGGGCAGAAAGCGTACATGGCTGACCGTGGATCGGAGTACTTTGTCGGTAGCCCGTACACCGAGGAGTCCGCAGGAGCTCTGCGCTGCGCTACTTGCGACTCATGCTGCTGCCGGTTCGCCGAGTTGTCCGCCCAGAGCAAAGCGATCACGAAGAACGACATCGTCGCGATTAACGAGGAGCGCCAGGCAGAGGAGACTGTTGCAAGCCTGCGAGCCAAGAAGCCCAACGGTGTGGAAGAGTGGGATTCTTTCCTCAAGTGCTCGCAGTGCAATCAAAGCTACTGCCCAAACTGCATCAAGTTGTGCAAAGAGGTGTTGTGCCAGCAGCCGGTTTGCATGAGCTGTGTCGAGGACACCGAGCTGTGCCCGATCCACAACAAGTTCTAAGACACGAACTGCATGCACAAGTAGATACCCCTGCAGGACTTGCCGGCTCACCGCCTTGAAGAGATCGGGATATGGGGGATGCGGGATGGCGAAAGACTGAGACAAGTGGATGGGCTTCAATTGGATGTCATTGACCCACGGTAGGATAGCATTCCACTCTGTCGCGAGTACCACGCTCAATGCGTGCGAAAGATCAATCAAGTAGCCCAATGAAAACAAGTAAAACAGCCTTTACCCGTACACTAATGTATTGGGCTTGTCCGTGACTGACTAACCGACCCAACGCTAGAAGAAGTGCATTGAAGTGTTCTCGACGTGGCGGATGACATATCAAGTGAACGTGTGATGTAGGCGTGACGGACGGACGCCTTACTGCTGGCCTGCGGTTGTCGTAAACAATTGCCCTCGTGACTGCTGTCGGTGTGTACGTACGATCAACGATTCAGCGTGCCGAACAATCCGGCGGCCGCCGTCAATCGTGGAGCCCAATTGTTCCAGTTCGACGTCTAGCCAGTAGTGGATGGTGCCGGAGGGGACAGCACATAGTTGAGACGGTGTTGTCCTTATACTGCCACGTGCGGGATGCTGACTTACCGACCGCTGAGGCGACAGACTTGATGAATCTTGGCGCCTAACCTACGTAACCTCACGACTACATGAACACAACTCCACTGCGAGGCTGTGCACTGTCCACAACACCTCCCAACTACTGTGACAACACAGACACCTCTATACACGACACCGCGGATCCTTTTGCTAGGCTCCCGCACCGCTTCGTCAGCAGCAGTACTTTAGCCCTCTGCTGCACTTTCACTTTGTCCAGCTAGAGGTCACGTCACGAGACCTCGGATTCCTGGCGCAAACAACCCAGGAACACCACTACAACAACACTCAGCCCACGCTGAGACTCCTTACACACCACCGCTATGCCCTCGATCTTGTCCGACGACGACAAGCAGACTGTCAAGCGCACTGTCCCCAAGGCTTCCAACAAGATCCACGCTGTTGCCGTTGCCAAACTCTACATCGCCCACCCTGCAAAACGAGGTCGATGGGTCTACACTGGCCTCCAGGGCGCTGCGGTCCTCGCCAATGATCTTGTGGGTAACACCTACTTTATCAAGCTGGTCGACGTCTCGCCCGCCAACCGTGGTGTCCTCTGGGATCAAGAAATCTACGACTCTTTCCAATACAACCAGGATCGCACGTTCTTCCACACTTTCGAACTGGAGGACTGTCTCGCCGGTCTGAGCTTTGCAGATGAGAAGGAGGCAAAGCAGTTCAAGAAGAAGATCGACGAGCGGGAGAAGAATGCGCACAAGGCGACCAAGAGCAAGCCGTTCGCGAGTGGACCGACGCAGACCGCGCATAGCGGGCAGCAATACGCGGCAGCCGCTCCTCCCAGCGGAGGTCGCGAAAAGTCGCACAGCAGATTTGGCCTAGGCTCATTGCTTCATGGACGCGACAGAAGCAGCTCTCAGCCTCAAGCTCCTGCGCAGAGCATTATTCCACCCAGAGGAGTGGAGATACACAACCCGAATGCGCCCACCTCCACCCCATCCGCTGCAGCTAGCCAGGCCAATGCTGCTGGCATTGACCTCAACGATCCCGCTGTGAAGGCTGTCTTGAAAGACCTGCTGGCAATGGGAATCACAGAGGATCAGATCGAGGAGCATGCTGGGTTCATCAAGAGCTACTTGGAGCAGAACAAGGCAACTGCAGCTGCAGAAGCAGAGAAGAAGGAGAGAGCTGCAAAGGCTCCGCCACCACCGCCTCCCGGCGCAGCCAGTGTTGCACATTTGAGCCCGCAGAATACTGGATCGTCAGGTGGCACCTCGAAGCGTGGCCCTCCGCCTGCTCCTCCACCACCCAGAAAGTCTGCAGTTGGGAATGCATCGCCTCAAATCCAGAGACCTCCCAGCCCTTCGCCTAGCCCTCCCCGAGCACCATCCCCACCCCGACCTCGATTCAGAGCGCCTCCTCCAATTGCAGATGCTGGCAAGTTTGCGAATCAATCAACGCCCAACTTGCCTTTGCCTTCGAGGAGCCGTGCAACCAGCTCAGCAACTCCTGGCCCGCCTCCGCCACCTCGACCGCCAAAGACGCCCCTCGAAGACGATGTTGGTTCACCGCAACCCTCGACAGGAAGGTTTAATGTACCTCCACCTTTCGAGGGCAAGCGCATCTCTTCCGGACCTCCTCCTCCGCCTGCACGTTCGGGCGGTCCTCCACCACCTCCCCCAAGGGATTCTTCCTACCAAGTCTCGAATGCTGCAGCTGTAGGAATGCCGCCGCCACCTCCACCTCGAGCCCCAGCACCGAGCGGAAACTCTGCTCCTCCCGCTCCTCCACCTCTCCCACCAAGTGCTGCGAGACCGGTACCACCACCGCCTGGAGCAGGTGGTCCTCCTCCACCGCCACCTCTTCCTCCCACTTCATCGCCTGCCCCGCCACCTCCACCTCCGCCAATGCCACCATCCTCTGGAGCGCCGCCACCCCCTCCTCCCCCACCACCACCAATGCCTTCATCGAGCGGTCCCCCGCCTCCACCTCCGATGCCTCCGCGTGCGCCTGGTGGAGATATCGGCGTGGGAGCCGACACCGCCGCAGCCGTGCCAAAGATCGCCGTACCTGGTCGCGACGGCCTGCTGAACGACATCCGTGGTGGCGCGAGACTCAAGAAGGTTTCCGATACTGAGAAGCGTGATCGCAGTGCAGCGGCTGTTCCTGGAAGTGAGCCGGCCGCGCCAGCCGCGGGTGCTGCTGCTGGAGGCGCTGCTGCTTCGGGCGCTGAGGCCCAGGGTGGCTTGGCTGGAGCGTTGGCTAGTGCGCTTGCGGCTAGGAAGAGTAAAGTCTCTCATTCTGGTAAGTATATTCTCCTTGTCAACCTGATGTTCTGTTGAGGGCTTGCAACTAACCGTGTGTTTACAGACGACGAAAAGGACGATGATGATTGGTAACGAGTGGATGTGTGATGATGGTTGTAGAGATGATGTATTCTTAGCGTCGAGCAAAGAACTCCCTTTAGATAGACGTTGCAAGATGATTCTCGTTGCTCTCAATTCGTTAGTTGCGTCTACGTGTACATGTATCTCTGGACGTTGTAGTATAAGCGACTTTGGTGATGAAGGAATGTCGTGCTGCCGACGAGAGAGCCTCTAGCTAGAACGGATTTACATACAACCCCTCCCAAAAAGAATGTCCGCCGAGCCTATGGGGAAAGCACCGAATGAGCTCTCACCAAGGTCAGTGAGATTTAGAAGTATTCTTTCTATGCACTTTCAGCAAAAGAATGAAACATAAAAATCACTAGTATAGCATCGTTAACGTATGGTTACTACCCTACGTTATTTCTAGGTTACGAAAGCATACCGTTATCTTTTTACCTATTTTTGGTGAAGGGCTGATGACCCGGTTTTCCTTCAGCTTGGCGGACATTCTTTTTGGGGGGGGTTGTACACGCACTGTGTATAGTAGTCTCGTAATTTACACTTCAATGGCTCGCCTTTCGAGGTCTCATTCTATTCTACGGTGTCCAACCATGTCTAACGTTCGATACATGGAAGATACGGCGTGGCATCGGTGCAATTTACAGTCACCTCCGCCATGCGCATGGGAAAGATCTTGCCTCCCCACCGTTTAGGGTCGACGTCAGAGGCACAGAAACAGTATGCGCAAGAGACAGAGCGCCAGGCGGATGAGGAGTGGGAAGATCTTGATGCGGAGACTTGGGATATGGCGTTGTTGTCTACAAAAGCCGACCGTGAACACCTACGCCAGGTGAGACTGGCTAGAGAAGCTCTAGATGCTGAGGATGCTCTGCTCGTAGCAGAGAGCTTAGAACGGCTGGTTGTGTCGGGAGTGTGGGAGTAGCAGAAGCAAGAGATCTAGCACGTGGATGAGGACACCGCCATGGAGGATGCGCCGTCGTCACTGCCACCACTACCTATGTCTCCTGAAGCGTCTGGCGATGAGATGGAGTAGTTCGTTCAACAAGTCGGCCTGCAAGGCGTTACAAAGAGGTCAACAGGAGCAACAACTTCTTTGGATGTGTAGGTAGTCCTTTGCTAGACACGTGCGTTCATCTTCACTTGTTGTATACCTACTTCCGTATTGTACTTGGCGAGTGTACTATAGGTAACTGATTACCATCACGACAACATGTTTCCCGTCGCATCGCATAGATCTATTCGGCTTGTGAGCGAATGCCTGTCACATCATGAGGGATTTTGATATCAAGAGTTGATGTTGGAATTCCAGAGCCCGCAATCTTTCATCATGCAAGCCTATTGTACCTCAGGACTTCCATGCTTGTACCAATGCCTTATCGAACGTTATTGCAACCGCAGGTTGCTCTAAGTCTTCAGTATACGCAAATCCGTCCAGAAAGTGGGGATGCTGATTGGCTGCCGTTGGGCAGCCCAATCCAGACGCGCTAAAATAGGGTGGTCCCGCGTCACGTGCACGTTTCCGCCCACCTAGAGGCTTGGCACAGTTGAATTCAAGTCGAGTCGCAATTGAGAACCTCTCGACAGGCAAGGCCACCCACGACTTCGAGCATACGACAACCGCCGCCATGCGTACTTACGAAGACACCTTCTCCGGTCGCAAGATCTATCCCGGCAGGGTTCGTCATTTTTCCTATCACTAAACGAAGGCGCCCGCTCGAAGGACACGAAAGGACAAAGGCCAGGCTTGCGGATGGGACGGACGAATGGTCAACCGAACATGGAATCAGGAATACTGCATGCTGTGGCTCTGGTCTGAAAGAGGAGGAACGCGCTGGCCTTGTCAGCTCTCTGGACTGTCCTGCGGGCGCATATTCGAGCCTCAGATCGGAATACTAGGCATAATTCAAGATCAGCACTCGTGCTGACATACACTCTCTACAGGGCAAGCTCTTCGTCCGCTCGGACAGCAAGATCTTCCGCTTCCAGTGCGGAAAGTCCGAGTCTCTCTTCCTCCAGCGCAAGAACCCCC
>Ga0265797_10012104_pt1 | contig 10645 bp, 11 predicted proteins | sample P2T30metagenome_FD_192433 | JGI IMG/M metagenome (GOLD analysis project Ga0265797, IMG submission 192433) | Plant litter microbial communities from East Loma Ridge, Irvine, California - P2 T30 | ecosystem: Environmental > Terrestrial > Plant litter > Unclassified | place: USA: California... | reverse complement strand
CTCGAGGTCAAGCAGAAGATGGAAGTCATGCACACGGTACTCGACAAGGCGTTGGCGCCGCAGGAAAATCTGTTCTGAAAGGCCGAATCCGTTTGACATGCCGGTTCAAAGGAGTAAACTGCGCTCTACCCTGCGGTGTTCGAGATTTGCCATATATTCCTTGAACCATTCTTACGCATAGGTCGTGGGCAAGATCGATGGGTGTGAGCGTCACTCGTTTGACGAACCCGAAATTGATCTGACCGTGACCGCCTTGAACCGTTTTGGTTCAGGATGCCGGCAGAAACGGCACTGGCGGGGGCTAGAATACCTAAGCGGTTGCGCACTTTGTACGCAGCCGCTTTTTTTTGTGCGCGCCGATCATGGATCGCGCGTCTTGCAGGAGATCGGCGCGATGCGCTATTGGTTGATGAAATCCGAGCCCGACGACGTCAGTTTCGACGACGTCCTGGCCGCACCAGGCCAGACCGTGGCCTGGTACGGTGTCCGCAACTATCAGGCGCGCAACTTCATGCGCGATGCGATGGCCGTCGGCGACGGCGTCCTGTTCTACCATTCCAGTTGCGCCGTCCCCGGCGTCGCAGGGCTGGCCGAAGTCGCGAGCGGCCCCTATCCCGACGCCACCCAGTTCGATCCCGCCAGCCATTACCACGACCCGAAAGCCACCGAAGCGCAGCCGCGCTGGATCTCGGTCGACGTGCGCGCCACGGAACAGGGCCGCTACCTGCCGCTGTCCGAACTGCGCACCGTCCCGGCGCTGGAGAGCATGGTGCTGCTGCAAAAAGGTAGCCGGCTGTCGATCTCGCCGGTGACCAAAGGCGAGTGGGATGCAGTGGTCGCCCTCGTGCGCGGCAAGGGGGCTTGAATGGACCCGTGGCTGATCCTCGCCCTGCTGGCAATGGGCACCTTCGGCGGCTTCGTGGCCGGGCTGCTCGGCGTCGGCGGCGGCATGGTGCTGGTGCCCTTCATCACCATGATTTTCATCGCCCGCGGTTTTCCGGATGAACTGGTGGTCCATATGGCGATCGCGACCTCGCTCGGCACCATCTTCTTTACCTCGCTGTCGTCGGTGCGGGCGCACCACAAGCATGGTGCGGTCTTGTGGCGCGTGGTGCGGCTGCTGGCGCCGGGCATCCTGATCGGCTCCTGGATCGGTCCCTGGATCGGCAAGCAGATGAATACCGCGGTGCTGTCGTTCTTCTTCGGTTGCTTCGTGGCGTTCTCGGCGACCCAGATGCTGATCGGGAAGAAGCCGGCGGCGGCGCGCGAACTGCCCGGCAAGCCGGGGATGTTCGCCGTCGGCGGCTTGATCGGCGTTCTGGCAGGACTGGTCGGCGCGGGCGGCGGCTTCGTCTCGGTGCCGTTCATGACGCGCTGTAATGTGCGCATCCATAACGCGATCGCCACCAGTGCGGCGCTCGGCTTTCCGATCGCCCTGTCCGGCACGCTGTCGAACATTTATTATGGTTGGGGCGAACCGGGGCTGCCGGCATGGTCGCTCGGCTTCATCTACGTGCCGGCGCTGGCCATCATCGTGCTCGCCAGCGTGATCATGGCGCCGGTCGGCGCGTCCGCCGCGCACAAGATGCCGGTGCGCCGCCTGCAGCGCATCTTTGCCGTGATCCTGTATGCGCTGGCGGCGTACATGTTCTGGAAGGCCTTCAACTAGGCTTTTCGCACGCGACTTCGGTCCAGCGGCAAGTCGCGCATGCGCAGCCCGCAGGCGTCGAACACCGCGTTCGCAATGGCCGCTGCGGCCGGGCCCTGCGCTGCTTCGCCGGTGCCGAGGAAAGGCTGGCCGGGGCGGTCGATCAGGTGCACCTTGACCTTGTCCGGAGCCTGCGCGAACCGCAGGATCGGGTACGAGGCCCAGTCGACCGTCAGCACGCGCTCGGCGTCGTAGCGCACCTGTTCCAGCAGCGTCCAGCTGGCCGACTGCACGATGCCGCCTTCGATCTGGTTGCGTACGCCGTCCGGGCTGACGATCTCGCCGCAGTCGACTGCGCTGATGGCGCGCACGATGTGCACCAGGCCAGTCTCGCGCGCCACCTCGACTTCGACCGCCAGCGCGCAATACGACGCCAGATTCTTGTAGCGCGCAAACGCGAAGCCGCGCCCGCGCCTTGCCGTGCGCCGGTAGCCATCCCAGCCGAATTTCGATGCCGCCAGCTTGACTACGTCGAGCGCGCGCGGATCATCCAGGTGCTTGAGCCGGAACGCCACCGGGTCAAGATTCGCCGTGCGCGCCAGTTCGTCCATGAAGCTCTCGATCGCGAACACATTGCAGTAGGCGCCCAGTCCGCGCAGGGCCGAGGTGCGCAGCACCGGCGTAGGCTGGAAGTGGTGCACCACGCGCGCGTTCGGCATCACGTAATACGGAATCGCATTGCGGTCGCCGCTGCCTTCCGGCTGCGGGCTCGGTTTCGGTACCGGCGGCGTGAACGGCCGCGCCAGGTGGGTCGCGGCCAGCAGGTTACCGGCCTTGCCGGGCCGGGTATTGTGCGCGGGCGTGAAGACGTCGTACTGCCAGTCGGCGATGCGGCCATCCGGGCCCAGCGTGGCTGCGACCTGCGCCACCATCGCCGCGCCGAACGGTTCCCAGGCGTGTTCTTCCTCGCGCATCCACTGCACCCGCACCGGGCGCCCCGGGAGGGCGCGCGCCAGCAGCGCGGCGTCGGCCGCCACGTCGTCGGCGCCATTGTGGCCGTAGCAGCCGGAGCCCTCGGCGTGGATGCAGTGGACCGTGTCCTCTTTCACCGCCAGTAGTTCGGCCAGCGCGGTGCGCAGCGGGAACACGCCCTGGGCGTGGGTCCACACGGTGTAGCGGCCATCCTTGAGCTGCGCCACGGCGCACGACGGGCCGATCGATGCATGCAGCTGGAACGGACGGGTATAGGTGGCGGCGAGCCGCCTGCCTTGCGCGCCTGGGGCGCCGCGTTCCAGGATCGGCAGCGCCTCGGCAGGCTGGGAACGGATCAGCGCTTCGACCGTCGGGTGCACCGGCAGCGCGGCAAGCGTGTCCCAGCGCGCCGCGCGCGCCAGCGCAGCCGCCGCTTTCACGGCGCGGTATTCGCCTTCGACGATCACGGCCAGGAAGCGGCCGTCGCGCACGACTTTGAGTACACCGGGCAGGCGCGTGACTGCGGCGCTGTCGACCGCGAGCAGCTGCGCGTGCGGCGACGGCGGACGCACCACGCGCGCATGCACCATGCCGGGCAGGCGCAAATCCTGCACATAGGCAGTGCCGCCCGTGACTTTGGCCGGGATGTCGATCCTCGGCAGCGATTTGCCGATCGCGGTCTTCGGGCCCGGCGCGGGCGGCGCCGGTTCTGGCGTAGCCTTCATATGCAATTCCTGGCCGGTGACCAGCTGGCCGAAGCTGATGCGGCGGCCATCGGGGGCGACGAAGGCGCCATCTTTCATGGCCAGGCTGGCGGCGGGTACATTCAGTCGCTTGGCTGCCAGTTCGCTCAACCGCGCCCGCACCTGGCCGGCCGCATGGCGCAGTGCGGTGCCGCTGTCCTTCATCGAATTGCTGCCGGCAGTGATGCCTTCGTCCGGCGTGCGCGCGGTGTCGGCGGTGACCAGCCGTAGGCGCGAAGGCAGAACGCGCAGCTCGTCGGCCGCTACCTGCAGCAGGGCGGTCTTGATGCCTTGCCCCAGCTCGGCCTTGCCGGTGAAGACCGTGATCGCCTCATTCGCATCGATGCGGATCCAGGCGTCGAGCCAGGGCGTCTTGTCGAGGCTCTTGGGCAGCGCGCCCGGTGCCGACCACGCCGGCATGGCGAACGACAGCGTCAATGCGCCGCCGGCAGCGAGGAAGCGGCGGCGGGCCGGATCGGCGCTCATCGCTTGCCTCCCTTGGCCAGCACGTCGGCGGCGCGCCGCACCGCGCGCAGGATGCGCATATGGGTGCCGCAGCGGCACAGGTTGGGCGACATGTGGGCGCGGATCTGGGCATCGGTCGGCGCTGGGTTTTTTTCGAGAAGGGCGGTGGCCTGCATGATCATCCCGGCGATGCAGTAGCCGCATTGCGCCGCCTGCTCGTCGATGAAGGCCTGCTGCAGGACGTTCGGCGTGCGCGCATCGCCCAGGCCCTCCACGGTGCGCACCATGCGCGCGCCGACTACCGACACCGGCACCATGCACGACATCACCGGCTGGCCGTCCAGCAGCACGGTGCACGAACCGCACTGACCGAGTCCGCAGCCGAACTTGGCGCCATTTAACGCCAGCTCATTACGCATCACGTACAGCAGCGGGGTGTCGGGATCGGTGTCGACGGCGTGCGGCTTGCCGTTCACCTGCAGGCGGTAGGTCGTCATGGTGCTCTCGCTTTGCTCACAGCCTTGTCCAGCCCCGGCCAGGCTGGCTGGCCGGCGCCGTACTTGCGCAGGTAGGCGGCCAGCGCGCCGGCCTGCTCGTCGTCCAGGATCGCCCTGAAGCCAGGCATCCAGCGCGCCGGCTCGCCGTCAGGCGGCAGGATGCCGTCGTCGACGATGTAGAGCAGGCTGCGCGGGTCAGGGTCGTACAGGGCGATCGCCTTCTGCAGCGGCAGGGCGGTGCCCGACGTCTGGTCGCGGCCGGCATCGTGGCAACGCGCGCAGGAATTGGCGTACAGCGCGTAGCCGAGGCGCATGCGCTGCAGGTCGGGGTCGTCGGCGGCCGGTGGCGGCAACGGGCCGTCCTGCTGCGCCGGCGTGCGACGTACCGGCGCTTGCGCCAGGTGGCTGTGGGTCCAGGCAGCCAGCGCGGCCACGTCGGCTTCATCGGCCTGCGCCAGGTGCATGACGACGTCCTGCATCGGCCCGCCCGCCACCGCGTGGTCAAGGGCGATGCCGCTGCGCAGGTAGGCCTGCAGCTGCGCGCGCGTCCACGGCAGCGGTGATGGCGAGTTGCGGTTCAGCGCCGGGGCATACCAGTCCTCGGCTTCGCCGCCATCGAGCTGGCGCTTGACGTCCGGTCCGCCCAGCTTCGTGCGCGGGGTGTGGCAGGCCGCGCAATGCGCGACGGCGTCGGCCAGGTAGGCGCCGCGGTTCCATTCGGCCGATTGCTGCGGATCCGGCTGCCATGGCGTATCGTCCAGGTACAGCACGTTCCAGAACGCGATCAGCGGCCGGAAACCGAACGGGAAGGTCATCGCGTTGTCGCGCGCCGGAGAATCGATCGCGGGCCGCGTCATGAAGTAGGCATACAGGTCGTCGATGTCGGCCTGCGTCATGCGCGCGTAGTGGTTGTAGGGGAAAGCGGGATAGAGCAGGTGGCCGTCGCGTGATACGCCCTCGCGCATGGAACGTGTAAAAGCTTCGGGGCTCCAGGCGCCGATGCCGGTGTTGAGGTCGGGCGTGATATTGGTGCTGTGGACGGTACCGAAGGGCGTCTCCATCGGCTTGTCGCCGGCGAAGGGACGCGCCAGGTCGGGCGTGTGGCAGGAGGCGCACATGCCGAGGCGGGCGAGGTTGGCGCCGCGCGCGATGCTGGTCTGGTCGAACGAAGGCGGTGCTGCCTGTGGCGCCAGCGCCGGCCGCCACATGATGGCGAAGGCGATACCCGCCAGGACGACGGCGGCTGCGAGCAGCAGCCACCATCCGGTATGCCGCTTGCGCCTGGGTTGAATCATCGGGGCTCCGTTCCGTGGAGCCCCATTGTGGCGCGGGACTGGACGAGCGCTCTGTGCGCTCGCCCACCCAGCAACTGCTTACGCGGCCAGCGGGCGCTGCGGCGCCTGGCGATAGGCCCAGGCCAGCATCAGCAGCGCGCCGACGATCATCGGCAGCGACAGCACCTGGCCCGAGGTGATCGGCAGGCCGAACACGGTGGTCTCCCAGTCCGGCACGCGGAACCACTCGGTGAAGAAGCGCGCGCAGCCATACAGCAGGGTAAACATGGCGCCGACTGCCAGGCGCGGACGCGCCTTGCGCGCGAACAGCCACAGGATCACGAACACCAGGATGCCGTCGACCAGCATCTGGTACAGCGGCGACGGATGGCGTGGACCGGCCACGCCCGGCCACAGCATGGCCCAGGGCAGGCTTGGATCGGCCAGGCGGCCCGGCAGCTCGGCGTTGATGAAGTTGCCCATGCGGCCGGCTGCATACCCGAGCGGCACCAGCGGCGCAATGAAGTCGTACACGTCGAGCAGGTTGCGCTTGCGCTTGTGGGCCCACAGCGCCATCGCGATCAGCACCCCCAGGAAGCCGCCGTGGAACGACATCCCGCCCTGCCAGATCATGAAGATCTCGAGCGGATGCGCCATGAAGTACAGCGGCTGGTAGAACAGCACTTCGCCCAGGCGGCCGCCGACGATCACCCCCAGCATGCCGTAGAACAGCATGTCGTCCAGGTCGTCCTTGGTCCAGCCGTGCGCCGCCACGTGCGGCATGCGGATGCGCACCCGACCCAGGATGATGAACAGGGCAAAGGCGACCACGTACATCAGGCCATACCAGTGGATTTGCACCGGGCCGATCGCCAGCGCGATCGGGTCCGGCTGCGGATGAATCAGCATAGTCAGTCTCTCTTCAGTGTTTCTTCAACAGTTCCAGGAAGCCCCGTAAGACGGGCGAATCGTTATCGCGGCGCCAGGCCAGGCCGGTTTCGGCCAGCGGCGCCGGGTCGCGCAAGGCACGGTATTCTACGCCGGGGCGCATCAGGTTCGACACGGATTGTGGCACAAGTGCCAAGCCCATGCCGCCGGAGACCAGGCTGACGATGGTCTGCATCTGGATCGCCTCCTGCCCGATGGTGGGCAGCACGCCGGCCGTGCAGAACGCCGCCAGGATCGCGTCGTGCAGGCTGGGCGCCACCGCGCGCGGAAAGATCACCAGCGGCAGCGGCGGCAAGTCGGCAAGGCGCACCGGCCCTGTCTTGCGCAGCGCCGGCAGGCCGCTCGGCGCGCATAGCACCAGCGGCTCCTCGACCATCTTGAAATAGTCCAGGGCGCTGTCGGCCATGATGTCCTGTGCGCCCGGCTGCAGCGGAATCACGAAGCCGGCGTCGATGCGGCCAGATACCAGCTCGTCGAACTGGACGTCGGAAGTCGCTTCCTGCAGCACCAGGCGCACGCCGGGAAAGTCCGCGCGATAGCGCCGCAGCACGTCGGGCAGGATGCCGAGACCGGCGGTCGAGACGAACGACAGGGCCAGCCGGCCCGCTTCGCCGCTGGCGGCGCGCCGCACCAGTTCGGGCAGGGCGCCGGCTTCTTCGAGAATGCGGCGCGCTTCGGGCAGCAGGGCGGTGCCGGCCGCGGTCAGGCCGACCATGCGCCGGTTGCGCACGAACAGCGGGGCGCCGAGCAGTTCTTCGAGATTGGCGATACTTTGCGACAGCGGCGGCTGGGTCATGTGCAGGCGGCGCGCGGCGCGGCCGAAATGCAGCTCTTCGGCCACGGTGACGAAATGGCGCAGCTGGCGCAGTTCGGGATGCATGGATACGTGATGAATGGACAGGCTGGTGATATGCCCAATGTATCACGACGGCTACCTTGGCCGGCAGCCGGACAGGGATGTCAGCGGCGTTTGTCGAGTGTCTTCTTGACGCGCTCGTCACGGCGCTTGTCTTGTAGTTTGTGCTCTTTCTTCTTGTCCAGGCCGAGCACCTTTTCGATGAACTCGAACCAGATGAAGGCGAACACCATCAGCCCGATGATGTACCACCAGGACATCTCGGCAAAACGCCAGACCTCGAAGCCGCGCAGGACGGCCAGGGCAACGATCAACAGGATCAAAAACATGATGGGGACACTCCTTCCAGTGCTGCATCTTACAAACAAAATGATGCTACAGGGAAAAATTAATCTTTTCTTGTTACAGGATATTGTTAAACGTCGCGATGCGGTTACAGAGTGTATCGCTTCGCTTGCCGCACGGGGATTGCAGGTAGAATCCAATCAGTCATGAATTCGGAGAAACAAATGAAGCGGTCCCTGATGTTGTGTGTGGTGCTGTCGGCGTTCGCCTCGTCGGGTGCTTTCGCCCAGGCCGACCTGGCCAAGGCCAAGAATTGCATGGCTTGCCACACCGTCGCCACCAAGCTGGTCGGTCCTGCCTACAAGGATGTCGCCGAAAAATACGCGGGCCAGAAGGGCGCCGAGGACAAACTCGTGCAGAAGGTGCTCAAGGGCGGTTCGGGTACCTGGGGGCCGATCCCGATGCCGGCCAACCCGCAGGTGAGCGAGGCCGAGGCCCGTGCGCTGGTCAAATGGGTGCTGACGACCAAGTAAGTCATCAGCCAGTTAAGGGAACCAGGCGCGCCTGCGTGAGCAAGGCGCGCTTGTTCGTTGGCGCTGTCATCGTTAAATATGGACGAGCATTGAACTGCTGAGCTGATTCGCGGTCCTACCCCTGTCGCCATCGAGAGGGAGCGCCTCCATGAAAACGCCAGGGTTCGCCAAGTTCTTCGCCCAGCTCCAGCAACTGAACGGGCCACAGCGGCAGCAGGTACTGGCGGCCCTGCATCCGGCAGCCGGGCTGGACCGCATAATCGTCCTCATCGACGAGATCCGGTCGAAGGAGCGCCGTTGCCCGGAGTGCGCTGCAACCGTATTCACCGGCACGGCCATGCCAACGACCTGCAACGCTTTCGCTGCTGCCATTGCGGCCGTACCTTCAACGACCTGACCGGCACGCCATTGGCGCGACTCCGCCTCAAGGCCAAGTGGCTCGATTACCTCAGCGCGCTGCTCGATTCCAGGGCGGTGCGTCGTGCCGCCAAGCAGGTTGGTGTGCACCGCAATACCGCGTTTCGCTGGCGCCACCGCTTTCTCGAGCGGGTCAAGGACGACCGGCCGGAACGCCTGAGTGGCATCGTCGAGGCCGATGAGATGTTCCTGCTTGAATCGCAAAAAGGTTCACGCAAGCTCGATCGCAAGCCGCGCAAGCGTGGCGGCCGGGCCGGCCGGCGCGGCATCTCGCGCGAACTCGATTGCATCCTGGTGGCGCGCGACCGCAGCGGGCAGACCATCGATGCCGTCACCGGCCGCGGCGCGCTGAAAGCAGTCGACCTGGCCCGGCACCTGTTGCCGAAGCTCGACCGCCACGCGCTCCTGGTCACGGATGCCAACGCCGCCTATCCGGCGTTCGCGCGCGCGCATGGCATCGCGCACCAATCCGTCAATCTCAGCGCCGGGGAGCGCGTCCGGTCCAGCACCGCTGGCGCCATTCATGTGCAGAACGTGAATGCCTACCATCGTCGTTTCCGGGCATGGCTAGCACGCTTTCACGGTGTAGCGTCGCATCGGCTGCCCAACTACCTGGGGTGGCACTGGGCGCGCGATGGCGGGCGAGTTACTTCAGTCGAGCAATTGCTGCGCATCGCATTCGGAGTCATCAACAGATAACGATGACAGCGCCTGTTCGTTTACGCGCGCGGATGCCCAAACAGGTCGGCTACACTGGTAGTTCATTCATCAGGAGCGTTTATGAACATGATTCGGACCGCAAGCATCGCATTTAGCCTGGCAACCCTGTGCGCAACGAATGCGATGGCACAGCAAGTCGATATCAAGCCTGGACTGTGGCAGATCGACATGACATTGCCCGGCAACGCCGGGGGCAATCAGATGGCAGGCGTGGTCGCGCTGATGAAGAGCCAGATGGCCTCGATGGCGCCGGCGCAGCGCGCAGAGATGCAAAAGCGGCTCGGCGACCTGGGCGCCAGTGGCACGGAATTCACGGACAACGGTCTGCGTACCAAGCAGTGCATCACGAAAGAGGACATCGCCAAGTTCGACGTCTTCGGCAAGAAAGGCCCCGACGGCTGCACCAGGAACGCGACGCCCATGCCGGGCGGGATGAACGTGAGCATGCAGTGCACCCAGCCGCAGGTAAAGGTCGATGCGGTCGTCAAGACCCAGAGCGACAAAGCCTATACCTTCGATTCGACCGCCACCATGCCGGGTCCTGGCGGTGGGATGATGACGCAGAAAACCAGCGGCTCGGGTAAATGGCTGAGCGGCGACTGCGGCACGGTCGCGCCAATCTCCAGCAAGGGCTGATTCCTTATTCAAGCCGCGCGACCATCAATCGTCGATATACGCGGCCAGCTCTTCCGGCGTCCCCGCCGGAAACGCCTCCTTCAGATAAGCCAGGAAGGCCGACACCCGGCTACTGAGCAGGCGCCGCGATGGATACAGCGCCCACAGGGCGACTTCGGGCCCGTCCACCTCGCCCCAGCTGACCAGCTTGCCGGCTGCCAGGTCATGACTGACCAGCGACAGCGGCAGCTGCGCGGCGCCAACGCCAAGCCGCACTGCATCGCGCACCATGAACAGGGATGCCAGGCATAGCACCGGCTCGACCTCGATGACGGCTTTGCCGGCCGGCGTCACGACCTGCCACGCGGCGTGCTCCCGGCGCGGGCCACGCATGACGGCCGGTACGATGCCAGTGCGCTCCAGTCCCGGCGGCGCAACCACCAGCAGCCGGTCACGCAAGAAGATGCGTCCGATCAGGTTTTCATCGCGCGGGGGATTGACGCGGATGACCAGGTCATAGCCTTCCTCGACCATGTCGACCGGCCGGTCCTCGGTGCTGATCTCCAGCCTGACCTCGGGATATTTCAGCGCGAAGCCCGCCGCCAGCTTGCCCATTGCCGCCTGCGAAAACAGGAGCGGCGCGCTGATGCGCAGGCGGCCGCGCGGACTGGC
>Ga0265797_10012100_pt1 | contig 10651 bp, 13 predicted proteins | sample P2T30metagenome_FD_192433 | JGI IMG/M metagenome (GOLD analysis project Ga0265797, IMG submission 192433) | Plant litter microbial communities from East Loma Ridge, Irvine, California - P2 T30 | ecosystem: Environmental > Terrestrial > Plant litter > Unclassified | place: USA: California... | reverse complement strand
TCGCGAATCCGCTTCCGTAGGTGCATGGGGATTGATTGCTGTTGGCGTGGCGAACCATGAGAGCCAACCTGTCATTTTTTACACCGCTATGTCGGCAGCGGCTATTTTGATAGTCAACACAATGCTCCATGGCTATTTAAATCGTTTTGAGAGCTTTGTAGAAGCCAGAAAGAAATGATTTTGAAAAATGTCAGCAAGGACCAAATTTATGATTTAAACAAATTACAGGTTGCTGCCGGCAATTTTTACAATTCATGACTAAGAATTTCATTTTTTCTTTATTCCAGTTCAATGATCAGATTCCGGTAAATGTCTACTTTACTTTCAAAATTTCTGATACTGGTTTCATAGATTAATCGCAGCGACTGTAGGTCGTCCAGATCTGCTTCATATACCTCTGCGGCACCTGTTGCCGTATCCAGCTCGGGAAGCAGCTTCAGCAGCTTTTCAAGTGAGGCCTTATTCTGTTTTAAACGGTAAAGATTCCAATCTGCCATCTGTTGGTACTTCTGTTTCAAGCCTGTCTTAGTCATTGTATTGTCTGATAAATGTAATTGGTGCTAAAGGTTAAAGAATTAATGGATAGATCTGAGGCGAAGTTATACGCTTAGATTAACCATTCGCTTCGACATCCCGGCATCTGCTGCTAAGGTGATCTTAACATATAAAATCAACGAAAATATAATCATGCCAAAGTTTTACCATAGTACAAATTAGAACCAAAATAAACTTGATATCACAAACAAGAAAGCCGCTTGGAATTACAGGCAAATAGTCCAATTTTGTCAAAATATATTGCCCTCAGATACTATGCAATTTATAGTTAATAAGGTACAGCTCATTCCCATGACGCTCCTCCTTGCATTATCATCACTGATTCAGGCAGCCGGGCAGTCAGTCAGGCTGGACTCCTTGAAGTCAGTTTTGCTGAAAAGTCCGGCACAGGACAGTAATAAGGTCATTACGTTAAATGAGCTTGCGTTTCAAAGTTATTCATACAGTGTCAAAGACCTGAATCAATACAGCAGGCAGGCACTTTTTCTATCTCAAAAAACCGGCTATAAACGGGGGGAAGCAGTTGCCTATAAAAATATGGCATTGTCCTACATGCTGCTCAATGGTGACATAACAGCTCTTAAATATCTTAACGCTTCACGCTCCATATTCTCTGATTTGAAAGATTCTGTAAATATTGCCGGCGTTGTGAATTACATCGGTTGCTATTATGCGTCGGTTAAAGATTATAAAAGAGCATTGCCCTATTTTCTGGAATCTGAAGAAATACTGGGAAACCGTCAGTCACCAATACGGTATACCATTTATTCCAACACTGGTTCCTGTTATGAAGATTTAAAAGAATACAACAAGGCTGCCGTTTATTATGGGCTTATCAAACACCATGCAGCTGAATCAAAAGATTACACATGGATATTAATGTCTCTTTACCAATCAGCTTCGCTTCAGATGCTGAGAGAAAAATTTGATAATGCGCTTGTCACAGCGAACCAAGCCCTTTCAATAGTTAACAGTACCAAAGTAAGTCCCCGTGATGCGCAAATGATTTACATCCTTATGGGTGATCTTGCCTATCATTTCAAACAGTACGATCAGGCCGGAAAATTTTTCCGGTTAGGTGCTGCTTCTGCCAATCAGGTTGGAAGCCAGGAAAATATGTCGGCGATTTATTACAAGACACACTTACTGGATTCCATCGCGGGAAACTATAAAAGTGCCTTACAAAACTTCAAAAAGTACCAGCTTATAACGGACAGCCTGATTAACCAGAAAAAAAATGAAACAATAGCGCTGTATGATATAAAATATGAGGTTGATCAGAATGAAGCAGAAACAGACCGGCTGATCGCTGAAAATCAAACCGACGATAAAGTCATTTTCTATCAGCGACTGATCATTGTCATTGCGCTTCTTGGATTGGGGGTCATCATATTTGCACTTTTGCGGCTAAAAAAACTGATTAATCGTTTACAGGACCTGAATGATAAAATTGCCAGTCAAAACGCCGAGCTGGAAGAAGTAAACGGGATTAAAAATAAAATATTTTCTGTCATTGCTCATGACATGCGTAGTCCTTTTTCTGAATTTGTAGGTATACTGGAACTTACCGAACATCAGCTGATCAGTCAGGAAGAAATGGCCGGTTTACTGCCATCCATCAACCGTACCGTACGCCGCACGATGGAAATGATGGATAACCTTTTGATCTGGTCCAGAAAACAAATGAACGGCATCAGCGTAAATCCTGAGCACATTAACCTGTCTGTACTTTTTCGCGACAGTATTGATAAACTCGAATCGCAGATTGTTAAAAAGAAGCTGACAATTACTACGAATTATGATAAAAACGCAGTCGCATGGGCAGATCCTGAAATGATACGTATTGTGGTCAGGAACCTGCTATCCAACGCGATCAAATTTACACCCGAACTGGGAAGCATTGAAATAGAATCAGTCCAGACGGAACGGGAAGTTATCTTTTCGATCCGTGACAACGGTGTAGGATTAAGTCCCGGCCAGCTTAGCCAACTATTCTCATTAAATATTAAAAGCACCAACGGAACTGAAAATGAAGCAGGTACCGGACTTGGGTTGACGATCTGCCGGGATCTGACCGAATTAAACCATGGGAGTATCCGGGCAGAAAGTCAGGCCGGACAAGGCAGTACTTTTTATGTAAGTTTGCCAAAACAAAAATAGAACAGCATTATACACTTTTAAAAAATCGTTGTAAACCTGACAAAGTCAGGTCTGGTATTTTTATATTTTAAGGCACGAAATTTTTAACATCGTATTTAAATAAAAAACAAACTATATGAATACTGAAAAAGCCATTTTGGCAGGTGGTTGCTTCTGGGGAGTAGAAGAACTTTTCAGGCACCATCCGGGTGTAATTTCCACCGTGGTAGGTTATACCGGCGGAGATGTTCCCAACGCAACTTACCGTAACCACGGTACGCATGCAGAAGGTATTGAGATCATTTTTGATCCGGCACAACTAACCTACCGTGCACTTCTTGAATATTTCTTTCAAATCCATAATCCGACAACAAAAAACCGGCAGGGAAACGATATAGGAACATCTTATCGTTCTGCTATTTTTTTCGTGGATGAAAATCAGCGTGATACGGCTAATGCACTTATTGCGGAAATGGATGCTTCCGGTATATGGCCTGGTAAGATCGTTACGGAAGTAGTGCCTGCAACTGATTTTTGGAATGCAGAAATTGAACATCAGGATTATCTTCAGAAAAACCCGGGAGGATATACCTGCCACTATGAGAGACCTGACTGGAAGCTGAATTAATCAAATTTGCTCCAATTGTACAGATAAGCCAGCAGAAGCGTATTTAATTACGTTTTTCCTGGCTTGTTTGTTTTAGATCTGGCCTGCGGTTTTGATATAAAAATAAAGCAATAGTTGTTTAGTTCGATGTCATTGATACATGTTAATTGGACGAATTTACCATTCCTAAAAGGTAAATCTATCAGAAATTGTTCTTATAAGGTATATATCAAAGCTACCCGGTTTCAAGTATGAGTTTTTATAAAAGCCTGCCATTTGCCTTATTCTTTACACTGATCTTATTGCAAATAAATGCGCAAGATCAGCAATCTGCGTCAACTACTAAAAAGACAATCAGAACGGACCAGAACAAAGCGCTGGAACAGCTGATGGCTGATGCCGACATGGCCCTTCATGTAAAGGCTGTTTCCGTAACGGATAATGCACATTTAACTCCGGGCAAAGATAAGCACGACTATTACAGCTGGGCACCATATTCCTGGCCTGATCCAAACACAAAAAACGGTTATCCTTATATTACCAGAGATGGAAAAACAAATCCGGAAACAGAGGCAAAATCGGATAAACCTTTGCTGAGAAGAATGGCTGTTGCGGTAAACACACTGGCGTTGGCTTATAAATATTCTCACGATTTGAAGTATGCAAAGCATGCAGCTAAACTTCTTAATACATGGTTTCTGGATCCTTCCACCCTGATGAATCCAAACATGAATTATGCCCAATGTACGCCTGGCATTGAAAAGGGCTCCCCCATTGGCATTATAGATTCACGTTGGTTTACTTTGGTGATTGATGCGGAAGAGATCCTGAAAAATGCACAGGTTTTAAGTACTGTGCAACATGCAGGTTTACAGGAATGGTTTAAGCAATACCTGAGTTGGCTGGAAACCAGTGAACTTGGGAAAGGTGAAGCAGGCAGGGTTAACAACCATGCAAGCTGGTACGCAGTACAAACAGCAAAATATGCTTTGTTTACAAAAAATACGGAGCTTGCAAAACAAATAGTTAATAAATCCAAGCGCTTTTTCGATTTCCAGATAGATTCTCTTGGACGTCAAAAGCTTGAATTAGGACGAACAAAATCATTTGATTACAGTTTATATAATCTGCATGCCCTGATTGCGCTTGCCCAGATTGGTGATCAGGTTGGGATTGATCTCTGGCATTACAATATGGAAAAGGGAAATAAAAAAAATATTCTTGAATCGATTAAATATATGGCACTGTATGGCGATGAAAGCCGTCAATGGCCATTTCAGCAAATTGCTCCGAAAGCGATCAGTTTAGGTTACGAAGATCCGGATAAATTTTCAGTCTATTACCCATATGATCTATGCAGTGCGTTGCGGATCGGGTATAAGGTTTATAAAGATGAGGCTCTGCTAAGAGCTCTAAATTCTTTACCTCAAGAATCCAGAGAAAAGAACCGTTCTGTTCTTTTGGTTACATATTAAACACTTTGTTAGAAAAATACTCCTTATTCTCCCGCCATGCAAAACGCTGCTTAGGATTAAAAACTATTGAAATCAAAATTATAAATTCTGCTTGTTAAACGTTCCCGACTTATCCAGACAGGCTTTTTGTAGCATAAGGCAGTTTTAAACCTGGGAGCTAATTGCACTATTAGAAACAGTGCAGAAAAGTAATAATAAGTATTTAAGATATTTTGACTGGTATCTAAAAAGTTATAAACATTGGCCGCAATTTAAAAAATAAATATTCTTACTTTTGCAGCAACAAAACACTACCTTCCCTACTCAACGAAATGAATCAGTCAAATATCTTTGCCTATGTCGAATTAGGCAAATTAGTTTCTGTGCTGGAATCTGAAAGTCAGCCTGTTAACTTAGCACAGAAATTAATATCACAATCTGCTTATTTCAATATTATTGATCCGAAATATTTTTCTGATGTTCTTAGGGATCAGTGGATACGGATACAGCAAAATACCAGTATTAAAGGCCCGGTTGTTGACACAGACGGGTACGTGATTTCCAATGCTACGGTCAATACCCTGAATAACCTCACTATATCTGAAATCCAGGCACTTGCAGAACAAATAAAAAAGCTTTACAAAAGCCTCAGACTGGAATTTGAAGGTGTCGCTCACTGAGCATCACCAAAGGATTTGATTTCAGAAAAAAGTCCGAATGCACGCTAAGGGTACAGTCTAGCTGAATAACAGAATTCAGAAACAGGATTAAGTTATATATGGAATTTGGTTTCCTATATAACCCTGCGCTCCTGTTGTTTTAACTTCTTCAATCAGAATACCGTTGGTATTTGTGGATAAAAAATGACGGGTACGCTTGGTAAACCTGATGACTGATTGATAACCTGGACACATTCAATGCCATTTACTTTCGGCATATTAATATCCTGAAAAACCGGATCAAGCGGAATATCATTACTAAGCTGTTCCTTTACATCGGACCCGTCAAAAACTACTTTCAAATCGACCAGATAGCCGTTTTCTAAAAGTCTCTGTTCAAATATAAATATTTCATCTTCGTCTTCCTCGGCAAGAAGAATGCGTTTCCCCTGATCCAAGTTTTTGAAATTAATCTTATGGGTTCCCTATTTATGAAAAATAGTTAAAAGCAATCGGATTGAAAACCAGAAGACATCTTTATCTATTTGTGGGCATAGCATGCCTTTTTCTCATACCAGTAATTCCTGAAACGGCCTGCCTGTATTAAAAAAGGGAAATAAATGCGTTATAAAAATAGATCTGAGATTTAAAATATGCTCGTTTGTAGCACACCGATCAATACGTATCATTTCTAAAAAATTATTTTTTTAGAATACATCTTTTTGACCTTGATTTACGTATAACATTTTAACGTTGAGTAATTTTGATAAGGGCCTTGGATTTTCGGGGTCCTTATTTTCTTTTTCCGCCTTTTAATTTCAGTTGGATCCAGTCTTTAAGACATCGTTTGTTACCCGTAATTATTCAGATAAATACCTCAATATCTGCCATATTTAATTTGATTTCTGTACCAGTTAAATTCTGTCAAACAGAAAATGTGTGCAGAAACGTATTTTAAGATCTTCATTAGTCCCACATTGTACCATCAAGTCCCAAGACTGTACCCATCCATAGCCCTATAATATATATTACCACACTCAAAAAATTAGCCAGGATTTTTTTCCACCCTCCCTGGTAACGAAGTCCGTCCATATAATGATAAACGGCACCACCAACTGCTCCTGCGAGCGGTACTATAACTAACGGCCGGATCATCCATAGTTTTGGCCAGGCCGGATTAGGTTCGCCGGCTGAAAGCAGAAAAATAGCAATCAATGTTAAAGCAATAGCCCCTCCTACTACCATCCGCTTTACGAGTGACGCCGGATGATTTGATAATTCGTTTTGCTGTGTCATGGAAATTAATTTTTGGTTTTTAAATATAAAGTACTTTGCAATACAAAGTAAATGAATAAATAAATATTTCTATGCAAACTTCTAAAAAATATTTAGGAGCACATTCATTAAAAATTTTTAACTTCTTCTACCGGAAATGCTACTTTTTTCAGCGATCTATAATTTGCTTGCCTACTGATCTGGGAAAAAACGTGCTCAACACGCTGTTTGGCTGTCAGGCATTCTATTTTATGTAACAATAATGAATCATACCTTTCTGCTTTCAGGTAATTATGGTTCGTACAAATTAACTTTTCAATTCTTTTATTAAATGAAACCAAAAATCAAATATTTTATACTTTTTGCTGCACTCCTACCCTTTTCGATCAATGCGCAGCAGCTGGTTACTATGTCAAATAAATGTTATAAACAGGTTCAGGCAGGTAACAAGCTGAATGACCAGGGGGCATATCAGCAGGCACTGGATACATTTAAAAAGGTATTGAAAGATTGCTCTGCCAAGGATGCCAAGGAAGAAGGAAATATCGGAATTGCACTGGCATCTAATGGCCTTGAAGATTATGAAACTGCGATCAGCTCAGCAAACAATGCGATTAAAGCAAGCAAGCAGACCAGTGTAATGGCATATTATACCAGAAGTTATGCATACAGAAAACTGGGACGCACCGAGGATGCAAAATCGGATATTATAAAGATAACCGAGCTGACAAAAAAGAACAAAGATATTAGAAAAAGGGCCACAATGTTTGCTCAGCTTGCACATCTTGACTTTCAGCTTAATATGCTTGCTGCAGCAGACACAAACCTAAGCCGTGCCATTGAGCTGGATCCTGCAAATCCCGCATTTTACATACAGAAAGGTGATATGATGATCAAGATAAATAACTATGATGATGCGTTTCTGGCGTATGACAAAGTGGTTGATTTAGGAAAAAAAGATCTTGAAATATTTCAGATCAGAACGGAGGCCCGTTTAAAGCAGATGCAGCAAAAGTATGTGACCTCTGATATTAAGGGACTGTCGAAAAGAATGACAAAACAGGAGAAAATGCTGCTTTGCAGTGATATGAAAAAAGCAATTGATCTGGGATTAAGAAATTTTCAGCTTGACTTATTGTCAGGCATGATTTGTGAGTAAAACTAAATAAAACATACAACTGAACAGTGAAAAAAAATAGCATTATTATAGTAGTATTAGCCTTTTTGATTGGCTGCAAAAGTTTAAATAACACGCAAAAAGGAACGGGTATCGGTGTGGCAGGCGGTGCAGCTGCTGGTGCGGCGGTAGGTAGTCTGACCGGAAAGAACAGTGTCGTAGGTGCCCTGATCGGCGCTGCGGTGGGTGGCTCTGCAGGATATCTGATAGGAAGGCATATGGATAAACAGGCACAGGAATTGAAACAGGCCATTCCGGATGCTACTGTTGAGCGGGTCGGAGAAGGAATAAATTTAACGTTTAATTCTGGTTTGCTTTTCAAAATTAATTCTTCGGAACTAAGTGAAGATGCTAAGCAGGAGCTAAAAAAAATGAGTAGTATTTTTGCTAAATACGACGATACACAAATTTTACTGGAAGGACATACTGATGATACCGGCTCGGATGATTTCAACAAGAAATTATCTAAAAAACGTGCTGAGGCCGTATCTTCCTATCTTAAATCACAAAATCTGTCATCATCCAGATTGAAAACAAAGTGGTATGGCGAATCCCAGCCAAAATATCCCAATGACAGCGAAGCGAACCGTGTGAAAAACCGGCGGGTAGAACTTGCCATTTATGCCAATGATGATATGAAAAAGGACGCTGAAAAAGGTGCGCTGAATTAATAAATATACTTGAAGTAATCGATTATCACGATAAAAAGTCAGGCTGATTCCTATTCGGGAAGATAACCTGACTTTTTATTTTGAGGTATCTTTTCTACCCTTACTCTACTGTTAAACATAAATGGACGCTACTTATGTGAAAGCCAAGGCTTGGCAATTTTTATGATTGTTGGCATGACTATCCAGGTCAATAAACTAACCATACAGGAGGCAATAAACAGTATCCGAAGCATTAATGGAAAGGATTGAATTTGGGGACCTATGGTGAGTGACAAAAACAAGCTTGTTGGAAAAACACCGGCGAGTGTTGCTAGTGCCATTTTCCAGCGTGGTGGCGGTTCCGGTGAACGAAACCACGCTTCCAAGCCATTCAGCTGCCGGTAAACAGGCTCCTCCGTAAACTTCGAAGCATAAGCTTCCCAATTCCTAAAAAGCTCAGAATTATAAAATGCGTCCCGTTCAGCTTCATCTGCAAAGGTCCTGAGAATGCCAATTTCACGATTTTCGGCTCCGGGCAATGCGGTAATCATTGCAGCTCCCTGAACACCTCCATGCAAAAAAGATTCTCCAAGAAAATCACGGAGTGCTTCTTTAAATTCATTTTCCTTTCCCGGAAGAACTTTTCTTGTAATGGCTACATGGATCGGCATCAGACATGTATTTAGAGTACTGATTTGATAATTATTTTTTAAATCTAAAAATAATTATCAAATCGGATCAGGATATATCTCTGATTTTTTGATTTACCTATCATAGGTATAACCTAACACATGATAATTCTATATTTCTAATCATCAAATTAATAGAATTAATTTGATGATGGCACGGTTTTTGCTACAATTTAACTTGACTTATTATTACTCAACGACATGAAAATCTGCATTATTGATGACGACTGGGTTTGCCGGTTTATTGTTCAAAAGTTACTTGGAAAAGTTCTGGAAACTCCAAATATCCTCCAGTTCGAAGACGGGCAGGTAGCCATTGACTACATTCAGGAATGGCGGGATAATCCAGGTTGTTTACCTGAACTTATCTTGTTGGATATTAACATGCCTGTTGCTAATGGATGGTTATTTTTGGATATGCTCCGAAAATTAAATAATGATGAATATAATCCATTAATCTATATATCCAGCTCGTCCCAGCACCCGGAAGATATGGCCAAAGTAGATACGTATCCCGAAGTACAGGGTTTCTTGCCAAAACCTTTAAATGTGGAAGCACTAAAAACAATTATAAAAGATTTTAATAAATCCAAGTCACACTCTGTCGCACACGGTCAAAATGATACGGTCTGGCATAACCGTTTTTGCGCCTGATATTCAATTTATTGCTTATCACACTTCAAGTTAAACATTAGACTTCTTAAACGTAACATAGAATTTTCTCTAACTGCTTATTGACAATATTATCCTGATTTTTTATTTTGCATTTTCCTAACCGAAAAACAAAGAAAATACAACTTCATTCTGGCATAGTATTTTCATATTCATTTTATGAGAAAAGAAATCTATTTCGTTGACGACAATGAAGATCAACGCTCAATTGTAAGAAGCATATTCGGATACTATTTGAGAAAACATACCATTCGTTTTTTTGAATCCGGAGAGGCTTTATACCGCCACATGGTCAATATTTCTGATGAAAGTTATCGGGGCCCGGTGCCCGGATTACTTCTACTCGACTTACATATGCCCGGCCTTGACGGACATTCACTTCTCAAATTAATTCGTCAAACGCCCAATTCCAGAATTAGCTGGAAAACTTTACCGGCCGTCATATTCACTAGCCTTGCTACAAAATCTCAGCTTGATGCCTGTTATAAAGCGGGAGCAAATTCCGTATTAATTAAGCAAAACAAAGTAGAAGACTTTACCTCGCAGCTGAAATTGATATGTAACTACTGGCTGGACGAAAACAAGCTGAATTTAGACATAAAAGCATAATTCCAATTCTGTATAATAATTATTTCTATTGAATTAAGGACTTTAAAATCCTGATCTCTTTGTTCCTAAATTAAAACATATTACTGCATTATAATCTGCTATTGCAATAACTGATCACTTAATTTAAACTAAACAAGTTTTAGTTTAAATTAAGTGATCAGTTTA
>Ga0265797_10012099_pt1 | contig 10651 bp, 16 predicted proteins | sample P2T30metagenome_FD_192433 | JGI IMG/M metagenome (GOLD analysis project Ga0265797, IMG submission 192433) | Plant litter microbial communities from East Loma Ridge, Irvine, California - P2 T30 | ecosystem: Environmental > Terrestrial > Plant litter > Unclassified | place: USA: California... | reverse complement strand
TCCACAGGGTGTGCCGTCATAAAGTTACCATCAATAGAAGGTAGGAATTGGTCGTAATGCTGTAAAGAAACGTTGAAAAGTATCTCGTTGTCGAGTGAGCGTAGACACGAGAAGTTTTCACAACCAGTCTTGTTGAGAAACGTTTGATAACGAGCCTCTCGAATGGATGATATATTCCAGTTGCATGGCACGTCGTAGAAGCTGCCACTCTGAACGATAGCTAGAGATGTTATTATCGTTATCGTGGTTGAAAGAAGATTGAAGCTTACCTGCTCGGAAAAGGTAGTCATCTCGACCTCCATATGCGACGAGGTGTTGGAGGATACTAGTGCCACCAGCACTGCTCAAGGTCAGCATATCACTTGCATGCATAAAGCGACCCGCTAACCTTTGTCCCATGAGGGTGACTTTCGAAGGAGATCCACCGAATGCAGCGATGTTTTCTTGTACCCATTGGAAAGCAAGTCGCTGGTCGAGCAAACCAAGATTCTCTACACCAAGAGAATGTGGTTCATCTCCTGAAGGGAATCCGTAAAACAAAAGTCTATACTGGATGGAGACGAAGATCTATAGAGGCCTTTAGTAAGCTCATACGATTAAGGGTGGCATTCAGGAATCTTAGATCACCCACAATTGGCGTGCCCTGAGCGACAGACTGCTGAACTAATGACGGCCAATGTTAGCCATGCTAGTTTCGCGAAGGGAACAAAGGGCGTACCAATATAGCTTCCGTTCTCCGTAGGTGTTGCGGCGCCGCCTTGCCAGAATCCGCCGCCATGAATCCAGATTACGACCGGATGTTCGCTGGAATTAGCCATCGTGGAAGATGGGCGGACGATATTTAGTGTTAAGCAGTCTTCACTGAATCTGGAACCTGAGGGAGGAGACCCTGTTCCGTGACAGACCGTGGAATAGTTGCTGTACATGTTCTTAGGTCAGTGTCAATTGAATGAGCTTTCTACTCACCCGGCATCAAAAGCACCGTCGAATTCAGTTGTCCTACCAATCGAAATATTGAATCTGGGAGGGGGGTCCGCATATGGGATGCTGAGGAAGACATCCTGACTAAACTCTGGCAGCGAACGCCCGATGACAGTACCGTTTGTTATTGTTGCCGTTGGCCTTGATGCAAAGCAGCATCCCCCCATGGTAAGAACTAGATGAAAAACGGCGAATAGTTGCATGATTGCACGATCTCAAGTTCGCTACATTCCCAGGGTGAAAATGAGTACCAGACTCATGCTCACAAGAAAGGGTCATGGACAAGTATAGCACTAGTTGCACGTCATCGTGATCTCCCACCGCATTGATTTAGTTGTCACTATCAATCTGCGGGGAGATTTCCTGAAGTGGGGAAGATTTCTCTAGTCGCCCAGGAAGCATGGAGACAGCATTTTGCGATGAAAAAGGGAACACATACCCGCTGCAGATGGCAGATACCCGGGAGGCGTTGGCGACAATAAGCGAGCCGAATCGACGCCGATAGAGCTAGCAGGGGTTTGCCCTGCACGCTGCCTCGGCATGATCTCAAGCGATCCGTGTGAGATAAGGGGCCGAGTGGGGAAATGTCGACCTGATCATTGGCACTTGCGCAAACTCCGATCCCCAAGAACAGGAACGCTGTGATGTACTCCGGCAACATCTGGTCATGCCACGCAATCCGCGTTTGAGACGCGTACCTGATGACATCCGAGTTCGAGTGTCACGCGCGTAAGTGATCAGCTCATCTTGCGGCTCTGCGATACAGCAATTTCTCGCCGTGGCAACTGACACGCAATGCAGATGCGCAGTCTGTAGGGCTCGCAAGAGCCGCTGCATAGCACGAAATGTAGGTGCTTGCGAGAGGTGTGTGGAGAAGGGTGAAGAGTGTGATTTATATGCAGCTCAAGCGTCGGGTTCTCCCGCCACCAGCTCAAATGCCGCTGTCAACGGCCAGCAGATGGACAAACATCCTCCTGGCTCTGGACATGAAGACAAGGACGTTGGAACCCCCTCTTCGATGCCGACAGCTCAAGTTAGAGTCTTGGGCCGCCCCGCAGACAGTAACGTCTCACTTGCTGCGCCAGAAGCAGTTCAGACTTCATTTGGGAAAAGCCCAACAGACTCGAGGTCGGACTGTGGAGCGCAATCGCCTGGTGAGCCGTCACCGGTCCCCAGCGTAGAACCAGAAGATGCTATTCTGATTGTGGAGGATTTCGATCGGACCCGTACGTGTTGAGTGTGACATTAATACATTTGCGTTCTATATGCTCACTTTCGTCTAGAATATACTGGTCTCCGTTCCAATGAGAGCTTCCTTCTTTGTGTTCAAGATGTTTTGCATTCCACTACCCGAAAGGGGGTCCTAGATTCATCCAACCGAAGTTCGTTGGTATGTCGTATATCTGATAGCTGATGTCAACAGTGAGGTTGCTTTTATTAACGCCGTGTTAGGAATTGGCCAACATCGTCAGGCCACCGCCTGTTCACAGTAAAGAGTCAATCGAGGCAATGAAGGCATTCCCTCCCCAAGAGATCGCCGCATTCCTTATTTCCACATTCTTCTATTACGTCGAGGCAACGTTCTTTTATTGCGACAGAGAGTGGTTCTATACTACTCTCAACAGCTATTACACTGGCACATCATCTGGAAGTGCGATTGACGATGCATTTATTTGCTTCGCTTTGCTTGTCTTTGCCTTCGGTAGCCAATTTGCGCATTTGAGATCCCGACCTACATCCAACGATCCGCTTCCTATAGACCCTGGAAAGAAATTCTACGACAGTGCTCAGAAGCTTATTCCAAAGGTCATTGACACATGTACTCTGAAGGGAGTCCAAGTGTGTCTACTGGCAGGTCTGTACAAGTTGCCATACAATCTGCCAGACACGTCCTATCTCTACCTTGGAATAGCTATGAGGATGTCAATTGCCAGTGGGCTGCACCGCAAGACATTGGCCGTGACATTAGATCCTCGAATTACGGAAGTTCGCAATCGTTTGTGGTGGAGTGTTTATTCTATAGACAAGTATGGCACATCCTTTCCTACGATTGGCCTCAGCTAATGCTGTCTTAGACGCACAAGTATTGCTTTAGGTCGGCCTTCTAGCATCGCAGAAGACGCGATCGATGCACCTTTTCCTAAACATCATCCGTCGTTGGACAACCTCGAATATCAATCGAACGTGCAACATCAAATTGAATACTTGAAGTTAACGCGTATCATTTCGAAAATCGTACAAAACATGTAAGTGAAGGCCTCAAAAGCGATTGTTGGATGCTGACGGTCACGTAAGTCCTCTCGAATCGAAGCCACCAAGCATCAAAGATCTGTCAGAACAATTGAAGGAGTGGCGATCTCAGCTTTTCTCCAATCTCCATCCCAACGACTTGCTTCCCAGCGAACGGAATTTCCGTACGACCGTTCACTTGCATATACACTATCACTGGGCGTGGATCCTCATGGGCCGTGCCTCCCTTCTCCAAGTCTCGCGTGAACGCATTCAAGCTTTATCGGACTCTGCAACCCCCGCACCGGAACAGCCCCAAAGTCGGACGGACCTTGCGACCCTCTGCGTCGACGCTGCGAAGGCGACGATTGAGCTAATACTGGTCTTGAAGAAGCACAACTTGCTCTGCCGCTTCTCGTTCACAGATCATCATGCTTCAGCCGCAGCATTGATCATATTGATACTCCATAGTATCCTGCAGCACGGAGACGAGACGAGCAGAATCATAGACGATGGCGTTGACATGTTACGTTACATGGCACATGGAGGCTGCCGTGGAGCTTCGTCGGATCTTCATACTATTGAGCAACTCAGGCGACTTGCTTCCGACTTGCGTCAGAAAATATACCGAGGCCAAGGCGGGCTTTCAGTTGGAGGCTCCATGCAACCAACATCTATAACGGCCTCATATCAAGCTTGGGTGAACTGGATGTCAGAGCAAGAATCATCTAGAAGTCATGAATCGCGGCCGGACAACTTGTGTTCTCAACTCGATCCAGAAACTCTGCCGAGTGATTCTGGGATACGCGCTCACGAAAGCCCTCTCATGTACGGAGTCGGCCCCAATAACAACATGCTTGACACTCTGGACTATCGCTGGCTTGATCAGGGAAATGCTAACTGGAACTTCGATGCATTCAACGGATCAACTTTTCAAGGAGAGGTTCCTCGAGGATTTGAGTGGGATGACGGCCGGTTAGACGTACTGGATATGACGCAGCTTCTTGGAGGCCACACCGGGCAGACTACCTATGGCTAGGGTTGAGCATACTCTGACTATGATGTATTGCACAGGCAACATCACAACTCCAGGCAAAAAACATCAGATTCGATCTAAGGAATCCGATAAGCTTTATTCTATAAACGGCCGTACCACGTGAGCATCCTCGTCAAGCAAGCTCCATCTACTCGTACACACTCTACCGTCTTTAATGACAGCCAAGAGATTTCTCTCCGGCTGTGCTAAAACCGATATGTCTTCCAAAGGATTTGCGTTCAGAATCAGCAAATCCGCAGCGAAGCCTTGCTTGATCTGCCCCAGAAAGTTTTCCTGCCGCATCATCTTGGCGGGGGTGATGGTCGCGCTTCGTAAGATTGCCAGAGGAGGTAGCACTTTACTTCGGATGGTGAACTCATCGAGCTGGCGTACACCGAGATGTCCGAGAAGATCAGAACCGTAGCATATGTTTACCCCAGCGTCCGCAGCAATTTTAAGACCTCGCAGCCCTGCCACGTATACCTCCGCATTCTTCTCCATGGACTCGGCAGGCATGTATCCAGTAAACGTTTCATCGCCCATCGCAGTGTAGGTTACCAGAGTTGGGGTGAGATATGCGCCCTTCTGGGCCATCAACTCTGCTGTCTCCTTATCGATCATGTTGCCATGCTCGATACCCATTACTCCGTTCTCCATCGCTTGCCGAATGGATTGCGGGGTATACGCATGAGAAGTCACATACGTCTGGCTGTTTTTGGCGACTGTTGTAATGGCGCTGATTTCTTCCGACGTGAACTGAACATTGTCGATACGGTCTGTCGGGCTGCAAACACCACCTCCCCCCATGATTTTGATAAAGTCGGATCCGGTACGAATGTTTTCGCGCGTTGCGCGCAAGCACTCTGGCACACCGTCGCAAATAAAGGATGGGAAATTTGATGAGCCGCCGCCGCAGCATTCAATGTTTGAGTGGTCGTGGGAGCCTCGCGTATCTCCGTGCCCGCCTGTCTGGCTCAGGAAATTGCCCGCGATGAACAATCTAGGTCCCTGCACAAGGCCATCTTCGATCGATTGCTTAAGAGATAATTGCGCTCCGCCGCAATCTCTTACTGTGGTAAAGCCTCTATCGAGCATTTGCTTACAAACATGCGCGTGTCTGTAGGCTGATGTCGTTGGGTTCAGAGATTTAGTATCTTGCCATTGTATTTCGCCAGGCACTGCAATGATGTGGACATGGCAATCGAACAATCCCGGACAGAGGTATTTTCCTCGAAGATCGACTCGTGTCGCGACGTCAGCAAGATTGGACGATTTGAGCATGCCCTCGGAGCTGTGTTGAAGCTTGACCTGTTCGATTCGTCCTCCGGACAGTTTGACAGTAGCATTCTCGTGAATTACGCCGGCCTCGACATCCACTAGGTTGACATTGGTGAAGATATAGGCTTTTTGTGCTGGAGGTGTCCACGGCTTAAGCAGTTGTTTGTGGTATGAAGATGCAGATACCATGGCGTCAAGGGATATGCTCGGTAACAAATGCGTGAGAAACAGCGGGAAATGGGTGATGAAAGCCAGGAAAATAAATCGATATCACTTCTACTATCTTAAGGCACCAGATCATGCCGAATTACCGTTCTGCTTACTCAATTGATAGTCAATGATTTTTCCGAACGTTGTGGATATTGAACTGGTCTGTACCGTGCTGCTGTTCGTCTCCCATCCGAGCGGGTATTGGAAGTTGGAGCTTACCCGTGGTCAGGGTACAGATACCCGACCCGAGTCATACTTTAGCATCGGGTATATGTGCTATCTTTGAGAAGTAGGCCCTTCTAGCTAGTGAGCTGCTAGCTTTGTGGATAACTCCCCGCATTCCAAGCTCCCGGCAAAACCAAACTTCGTGTGTTCCGGCGCCACAGGTGTAGGAATGTATCGTCGCATACCGTCGTGCTCAGCGCGCTATGCAGAATACGATAGCGGCACATTTATCTCTCCATGATTCACTGGGTAGATAGTATCGCGTGTGTGACTTGTGTTCGGCACAGGCGGCGTCTAGCTTCGCGCGGCTTCAATCCCTGCCAACGTTCGGCAAAGTAGCCTGATAGCGACGATACGCCTTATCCTGACTGTTCATATATCTTACTTGTCGTGACCAGAACCTTGAACTTATTGGACAGTAAGACTGTACTTCAACGGATTCTAACATTTCTCGTCAATCTCGTACTTGCCTTCGACGCCAACATGGCAAGTCACATCGCCAGCGATGAGAAGGCACAGCCAGATACCGCCTTGGCCAATGACACTCAGTCAAATTCAGAGACTGAAGATCTCGCTATGTCGGCTCTGGAAAAACGCGTCCTCAAAAAGACTGATATGGTAGTCTTGCCAATGGTAACCCTCCCAGTGCTACTCTTGCGATGACACAAGCTTATAATCTCGATCGATACAGATGTGCTTCGTTTTCTTCTTCCAGTGTAAGATCAGGATTCTCGACCAAGGAACATGTCTCTGACGAATGAGCAGATCTAGACAAGCAGAGCCTGAGCTATGCATCAGTGTATGGTCTTATCACTGACCTGAACTTGAGGGGCAACCAGTTCGCATGGACCTCTTCCATATTTTACGTTGGACAGCTTGCTTCCGAGTTCCCGTTCATCTACCTCATGAGCCGCTTCAGACTGTCCAAGTTCGTTGGAATTACAATGTAAATCCATTACCGCCAGATTATGCATCCGATGACTAAGTTTCAACAGTGTTGTCTGGGGCGCAGTCTGCATGTGCCTCGCCGCTCCAAAAACATACCATCAGTTCTTAGCTGTGCGCTTTTTTCTAGGAGCAGCAGAAGGGGCAGTCAGTCCAGCCTTCATCACCATTACAAGCATCTGGTACAAGAAAAGCGAGCATGCGCTACGCATAGGGTACGTCGCGAGAAAAGAGGAACAGAGACGGCAAGCTAACAGAATGTGTGATAGTTGCTGGATTACATGCAATGCTCTTGCGCAAATCGTCGGCTCTCTACTCATGTACGGCATCGGAGAACACAACAAATCATCGCTGGCATCTTGGAGACTTATGTTCCTTGTCTGTGGGATATTCACCTCGCTCTGCGGAGTAGTTTTCTATTTCGTCATGCCCGACGGTCCTGATACGGCTTGGTTTTTGACCGCGGAAGAGAAAGTCGCTGCTCGTCATCGGCTCTCTGAAGATCACGACGGCGGCGACAAGACATCCTTTTCTATGGCACAACTCAAGGAGGCTGCATTCGACTTCAAGACATATGCTGCGTTTGCTTTCGGTATCCTCGTCACTGCTCCGGCTCCAGTGCTCACTGTAAGTCAGCCCTTTCAAGACACCATACTCACACTAATCATCCTTCTTAAAAGTTCGCGTCTTTGATCATTAAACAACTCGGCTATACCTCCGGCGACACTCTACTGCACGGATCGCCCTCAGGAGCGGTTCAGATTGTAGCCATTTGGATTGGAATCACCGCGTGCTTGATATGGCCCCAGAAACGTTCTCTTGTCATAATCGGACTCGTTTCGATACCCCTAGCCGGATGTATTATGCTGCTGGTACTACCTCTACAAGGCTGGCCCATAATCATAGCGGCTTGGCTCGGCTCTTGCATCTCGAGTATCTTCTCGCTGACCATGAGTTTGAACGCGTCTAATATTCGGGGCAACACGAAGAGATCCGTCGTCAATACAATGTATTTTGTTGGTTACTGTTCTGGCTGTATTGGATTCCCACAGCTGTGGACGACGGAGACTGCGCCTCGGTATACTGCCGGCTTGATTGTTTCGGTGGTGGATTGGGTTCTTCTTATCTTGCTTATGGCGTACTATTGGTACCACGGATGGAGTGAGAACAAGAGGAGGGACGAACTTGAGAAAGAGTCGGCTGTCACAGTATACGAGGCTGGTGCAGATGTTACAGACAAACAGGACTTGACTTTTAGATATTCTCTATAGTTGTCGATAGTGTTGTAGAAGAAATGTTATTCTTCGCAGAGAGATCGCAATCCTCAGACTCTGGCAAAAAGTCCGACCCGCCAGTCTACCCACTGGTGGGTAGGCATCCGTGTGCTAAATCGAGAACGTAGAGCGGCCGGATGGCGTCGCAGGGTTGCAGCCTGTCCGCGGCGAGGGCCACGAACCTGCTCCACTCTTTGGAGAGTTTGAGCAGAGCCAATTGTAACAACACGCGAAGCCCGTGACCTACCGAGCGATCGGCTCTCCGCATGAGCCGCATCGCATGCGCAATACCGACGTCGACGTCGCGATCGGGAGAAAGAGAGCGTTGAGGACACGGCATCGCTGCCTGGCGTGGGCCGCTTCGGCGCGGACGAGGGGCGAAGGACGCAGGCGAAGAGCAGTGACATGGAGTCAAGAGTGTGGTCTTTGGCCAGTGGGAGGGAGGCAACAGAGCCGAGGATGTGACATGGTCGAATGCGGGACTACGCTGCGTGTTCGGCAGTCGTCTCAGCGCGGGCATGAGGCGGTCGGTGAAGGTGAACAGTGAGAGCGAGGGCGCGGTAGCCTACGCCACCAGGCGTTGGGCGTCATTGCGCGTGGCATGGGGCACTGGGTGGAGGTGGAGTGGTGGTCGTGGCAAGATGGACACATCCCGCGCCAGATGCATCGCCGGGTGTTGGATAGTCGGTAGAGACGAAGAGCTGCGGATGCGACACGGATCGGCGCCGGGTCTTGCCAGACGTTCAGACGTCTTTCGAACCATGCGACAGGCGCTGCACGGGTGTGCAGTGGATGTTGGGTCTGCTGGGGAGATGGTGGGAGACGTGGAGTCGGTTTCGCTGAGCGCGAAATGTTGGACGTATACTCCGGGCCGAGGGCGGGGCGGGGCGGAGCTAGCGCAGTGGCACTTCATCAATCGCAGTCGGCGCTCCATCTGGCAATTACCACTACCATGCTGTGAACAACGTGAACTGATATGTGTGTGACGCCGTAGCCTGAAGGAGAATGTGCCTACATGGCTCGTCAATGAGAGCAGCCCGGATAGTGACGCATTGGCTGAGTCACGCCAGGCAGCACGAACCAAGACCAGCCATTCAATCATCCGTCGTCGGCCGCGCGAACCAGACTCTTCCACAGCGTCCCAGTCAACCAGGGTACGGGTACAATCATACGCAGCCTCTTTTGCAATGTCGTTGCAATATAAGATCTCGCCTTCGCCTACCTCAAAATCGTACACGATACTGCAAAACTCATGGCATCCAAGAAATACGCCTTCTGGAACGGTTTCCCGTTCATGACCGCTCCACGAACAAACTACTACTCCGCGCAGTTACAGTCGTCTCTGTTCCGTCTGCCACGCGAAGTTCGAGATGTCATCTACGCATACTATGTTACTGGAGACGATGGTTACCATTACGACAGTGGAACTGGCAAGATGTTCTATACAACTGAGCCAAGGCAAACAGTTCGCCACGGTCTAATCATCACTTATTGAATTGCCTATGAAGAGCTGAAGCACATGGTATTCAGGAAGATTCATTTCAGTACTCATCTCTCTTACAACGACGGGCGCTCCTATATGGGCTTAGCTTCTCGAGCAGGCCGTTTTAAATGCAGTAAGTCTACATCCACTCATGAACTCTCATCCTTCTCTCACTGACGTTATCTGCCTTAGTGCTTCGATACACCGAGCGTCAAAAGCGGATAATGCTTATTCAGGTGTTTGATCTGCTACAACACGAGGACTTCCTTGATCTCTATACTCGCTATCCATCGGTCAAAGCTTGGTTCAGAGAGCCTTTGCAACAGTCAGTGGCAGAGCAGGCCGACCTTCTGTTAGCTTCTGAAGGTCCTGGCGACGAAGGCTAATTAGCTGCTGGCGCATTCGACAAGGCTCTTCAATACGCACTACTGTGTGCAAGAAAGCGTAACGGTCCGGAGTTTGCGAGGCTTGCTGGCGAGACATTTGGTGTGAGACTGTGTCCCATCGATAGGCTCCCGGGTAAATCGCAAATGAATAAGTTCGTCGAAGGCGCATTGCACGATGTGTATTCTTGGGAGCCCGACCCATGGGCAATGCCGGACGATGACGAGCTGGCAAAGCTCGAAAACCTGGTCTGCCTTCCCAGCGACACCGACACTGATCTTCCCATGACCGACGAGGGCATCTTCTACTTTCCGGGTATGGATAGCCACATGATAGCAGCTGCGGAACGATGGTTCTTCTCTGCGGCATCAATCGCAATTGACTTTTGTAAGTCGAACAGTCCATATTTTTACTGCCGATGTGCCTTCCAGCGGATATCCACTAACGTCAACAGTACGGCAGATGTCACCGCAACGAAGGTGTAACTTGCGCAACCTCATACTGAACGAAAACTTCAAATCGGTGTCTCGGCCTGAACTTCATGCACGCGGCCTAATTCCTTTCTGTCGTGAGAACCCAAACCTTCACATAGAAAGGCGCATCGAC
>Ga0265797_10012097_pt1 | contig 10653 bp, 14 predicted proteins | sample P2T30metagenome_FD_192433 | JGI IMG/M metagenome (GOLD analysis project Ga0265797, IMG submission 192433) | Plant litter microbial communities from East Loma Ridge, Irvine, California - P2 T30 | ecosystem: Environmental > Terrestrial > Plant litter > Unclassified | place: USA: California... | reverse complement strand
GTGTCGGTCGTGAAGGATTCGGAGGAACAACGGTGATCGCGGGTACATGGCAGGCCCAGCACTTGACAGGGAAGCGGCCACGAGCAAGATGAGATGTCGTTACTAAGCCGACCCGCAACAAGCGTTTTCGTATCTCTCCGACCGCCCGACCTGCTCTCCCATTCGACAACCACCGTCGTCTGGCACGCTGCCGAGCAAACTGCAGCAGCGGGACGGCAAAACAAACGTTGACGGCCACTCGATCTCTGTTCCATCAAACGTCGCACGGCAGAGCACCATGGTGGATCCGAGCATGCCCAGCAGTGTTGAGATTAACTTCTTTGCACACCAGGATGCGCCCAGGACTCGACTAACGAATATACCTAATGTACCTATCCAGCCAGTGCGCTCCCAGCTCCGGCGCAACAAGCTACGAGATGCAATAGAATAATGGCCCTACTGATAAGCAAGGTACCTCTCGTTCGCACTGCGCATGCGTCTACCTCAACGCCCCAGGTATATTCAACGCTACTATAGACCCTGTCCATGAACGTAAAAGAACACCGGGATGTCGCTCCACCAAGCGACCGACTCCACGACCCTCATGCATGACCCTCTGAAAGCAGTAGGCGGTGAGCGAAGACCATCATACCCAGTTTGAGAGTTTCCTGTAACCCTTTGTCAACCTGAGCACGTTTTCGCGATCTACGTCGAATATATGTCAAGCGCTTGCACGACGGTGCCGCGGCGGTGAGCAATTTCACCTTACTCGCTTCCCTCAAAGTTGCCTACGCCACAGCATCCAACCACCATGACCCCGGGCTTAAGGATACGTATTCCTCAGACAGGCGGTCTGTCGGATGTAGAGGTACCGTTTCCCCTATCGCACCACCCCGCCCACAACAAGCTGCGGAGTGTGCGGAAGCCCCTCTCCGTATCGACATCGTGTCGCAAAAAAAGCATTGCATGTCGCAACCTACTCAGGACCACGAGGTTGCCACAATGCACAACGCCGCTTCCTGACTGGCTGTATTACGCAGTGGGTACCAGAACTCCGGATTGCGCACGGACGGAGGGGACCTGCATCCGCCATAATCTCCAAACAGTTTACCATCAAAGTCTCGAGCACTCCGACACCAAAGTATCTTCTTGCCTGAGGTTCGCGTGGAAGAATGTCAAGAAGCGCTAATTCGCAGACCTGAGTCAAGGCGGGACAAGAGTCCAGAGGAACAACCCGGTGCCAAAATTCCAAGGCGGCGTATCTACTACTACTTTTGCCGGTACTTTTATGGTTAGAACCTCCGGAGATACCGAGATACCACCACACATCTCACGCTTCACTTTTGAGCTACAGGTACTTGACAATTGCCGTTGATCGTAAGCGAAGCAGAACTATGTGAAATGAAGAGCAAGAGCTGAGTCGGTGGTGTGCTGATGGCCCGCAGGTACCTGTGTAATAGGCAAGAGATGCAGATCATGTGTCCACACAACGTGCCGCCACGGGATCCTTTGTAGTCGATGATGAGTATCGGCGTCAAGACGTGTCTCAACGAGACAACGTATCTTTACGCTGACGCACACATGCGTTTACCGATCAAGTGCCGTTTCTAGCAACCGTCAAATTTGTATCAAGGTCCGCTATCTTGGACAAGCTATAGTCAAGACTCAACGGTCAGCTTGACTCCACATCGGAGAAGTGCAAAGGATTCCGCGTGCTTGTCTAGCGCAATGCGATATCGCTGCGTGGACAAGGAAGCCATGAGGCACCTGTCAGGCCACCAGCACGGATAGAGCCGCAATCTTCATCGCCAGTCAGTTCGTACCCGGTAAACTATGATATGCCGTTCTCGGTCGACGGGCAGGACAAAGTAATCAGGCATGCATACACCGCTCGCTGGGCAGCATGGTGAGATTTTGAGTACTCCAAGCTAGACGAACTTGCTCAAGAGACGGGTCAATTATTATCCCAAAACCTTCAACATTCCGTCTCTCTAACCGCCTTCCTACAAACTACTCTCCCGCTTCTTCTTCCCCACCAGGCCCTCCGCCTCAAGCCATTGGCGGATAATAGTATTCGTCTCCTCTGGCTTCTGGATCAACGCCCAATGCGCAGCCTCCACTTCTCCCTTCGTAAGCTTAGGAATGAAATTGTCCATGCTCTTTGCCATAGCGGGCTTTAGCACGCCGTCATGCGTAGCTTGGATAAAGAGGACAGGTTGATTGATTATCTTCTTGTCGAGCAGCGCTTGGTCTTCTTCCCAGTTCGTGCGGCGTTGGCGATACCAGTTTACTGGGTCAAGGGGTTAGTGGTTGAGCTTGAAGTGGTGTGTAGATATGGGTAGATGTATCGTGGATGAGTGGTTGGTTGGGGAGGGAGGACTCACATGTGGGGTGGATCCCGTGATTGAGATACTGCTTGACGTAGTAGTCTAGGTACTGATTCGCTATTAGTACACCATCGCTTGTTGGCAAATCCTTAAGCTATCTTTCTGAAACAAGGCGATGCAATGGATCGATCTTGATGTGTGTCTCACACGGGACGATCTTGATGTCGAGCCGAGTCGATCTTTTGGAACCCTTTCCCGCCTCATGCATGATATGTCGGAAGTGGCAATGCCTCTGTCGAGCGGCGTAACCGCCCCATAGCATCCCCTCAAAAGGTAACACATCTGTCTCTCACGGCAATCCTGCACTCTTCTTTCCCTTCGATCCCGCACTCGACACGCGTTCCAGCAAAAGAGATCATCACGCACCTTTCCATTCAGAATCTTGCTCTCACCGATCTTTGGCAAGTTTTCGACCAGTATTCCCTTCTCGGGAACGAATGTGACCTCGCCGTTTGATCCCTTGGCCCCATACATGCCACTCAGAAATTGTCTGATCGACTGCTCATCGTTGACGCTCTTTTCCACTTCGCCCGAAGCGAGATGAATCTGGTAAGCGAATTGGGGTAATGGGCCTTTGACCAGATCTTCGGTGGAGAAGTACTTGTCGGAAGGAGCGGTATATGGTGTGCAAATTGAGAAGACGTGTGTGATGAGCTTGGGGTACCTGTGGGGGTAATGAGTTGGTACCGTATATGGTAGTCAAGATGCCCGGGAACTTACCACTGAGCAGCTCGCCAGACGACGAAACCTCCCCTGAGCAAGTTGTTAGTAGACGAATCTCGATGCAAACATACAGCAGACGCCTACCAGTCATGACCACCAAGAATGATCTGCGGCGCATTGACTTCTTTAGCCAGTGCAGCAATGTCATATGATGCTCTCTTGAGTCCATACAGCTTGATCGAGTTTGGCGGAACTTTGGGCGCATCCTAAACATATCAGTCTCGGTACAGTACCCCGAGTCGCAAAACCTCTGGATCTGCCTTACCGTGCCACCGTATCCCATCATATCCGGCGCAACAACCCGCATCCCCATGTCGACTAAGAGAGGAATCTGATACCTCCATCCCATCGATAGATCGGGCCAACCATGAATCTTTCAAACAGTCAGTACAATCATGTTGCTTCACTCCAAAGTACCTTTTCCAACAGAAGAAGGTGCGGAATTTGCCGGCATCGCATAACAGCCGTCAAACACCACTCACCAGGAATACGGTATGCGTATACTCGCCAGACCTTGGTACCGCATATAGATAATGGTATGTTTGTCCATTGAGCCTCGCAGTCTTGTGTTCGACACGAGGGTCTGAGACAGGGTCAATTGGTTGGACAGGCATGACGTGATGTCTGTGCGACGAAGGGTAAAGGAAGATATATTGCGACGAGGGTGGTTGGAATTTCGGGTTATAGCAGCGGTAGTCAGGATAGCCTTGGGTGTCGATGGCGGTGAGCAAGCGAGTCGACTTTGACGACGAAGCTGTAGATTCATGATGATGGTTGCTAGATTCGGGTATGCCGAGGTACCCCAATTGTGGGGTATGTAATTATCTCAGCCCTGACATCACTCTCATGATTCTCGTCGTTGTTTACACAACGCGTAGGATCTGCACGCGAAGCGCAAAGTCAGTGTTCCTTGTGTTGAAGATAGTGTTGCATGTATATTACTATAGTATGCTCGGAGATGGGCGGTTTTAGAATAATCCCACGCGCCGTGGGGTCCAATCTATCAACCCGAGTTCTAGGTAAGTCGTTGTGCATGCAGAATGAGGCGAGAACAACCGCAAGCGAGTACTGTAAGCTGTTGTTTGCCGGCGTCCGTGCCGGAATGGTATATGCAGAAGATTATGCGTGACCCAGATATTCGGAAGGAGTACAGTGCTGCCCGGAGCGCATACACAAGCTATACCCTGGATGTATAATCGACGGATAATGCAGCACCTGTGACATGGCAGGAGCCGTGACACAATTGACCATATTTTGATTAATTTGCGAGAGTTGTGACTATCGCTGCTAAGACTTTGATGATGCTACGGTCGCATATCCAAGGTGGAAAGACCAGACCTCGTAAGCCAACGCGGCCGGTTGGGAGAAGTTGCGACAGGACCAAGGGCGATATTGCGAACGACTTCAATCGAGACTCGCCAACAGCGATCTATCGGGCCGATCCTGGGTAAAGGCAAGAAGGTACGGGCTTCCGGGTGATCCTCAATAGATGACGGTGTCCTCGGCGGCTTCTTCGACAACATCCTCTCCGTTCTCGTCGTCATCTTCCTTCATGGTTGTGTCAGCTACGGTCTCGTGAGTTGCACCGTGGCTATTCTGTATGTCCTCAGTGGCGCGCTCGACTTTTGCATTGGTGTCAGGGGTATCGGGCTGGTGGTCCTTCATGTCCGGATCCTTGGGGGAGATGGCGCTACCATTAGTCCCGCCATTGGTGGTGGTTGTTTCTTGAAGTGCATCTGCATCATGGTTCTTACCGGTTTCTGCACCCTCTGCATCACCCTTTGTTCCCGCGGAAGCACGCCGTCTCGGCAAATTATCCGGTTGTTGGCGAGCCTCGTACTCTTCTATCTCGCGTTTGACGGTTTCTTCGGCTTCGGCTATTTGGTCACGTATGCGGTCTTCTTCGTCGGAACTAGTTTCCCAGGGTTTGTAGTACTATGAACAACATCAGCTGTGAACCAGGGTGATCAGATGGAAGGCAACGTACAAGGTGTGGCTCTGACTTGGTCTGGAGGAAGTGCGCCATGGCGAGTAGATTTGCGTGACGTATCCGCATCTATGCATCGTAAGCGCTCAGTCAGGGTATCGAATGTGAATTGGCAGAGCATACCTGATCCCTCTCGAGAAGCTTGTGCTCCTTCCATCGTTGCTCTTTGCGCCTGGCTGCGCGCTCTGCCTTCCTCTGCTCGCTCTCTTGGTCGTCCTGCTTGCGCTGGGCTAGCTGTCGCTTCTCGATCTCGGCGCGACGTTTCTGTCCTGTAGTAGCAGAGTTCTGTGAGAGTGCACCCAAGGCGGCGCCAAATAATCTGCGCTCTCGCCCTCTCTCGCGTCGCACAGGGGCGGGCTTGTCGTCTTTTGTGTCTTTTGTGGTAGACTCACGTCTTTCTTGGGTTGCAGTGTCATTCTCGAGTCGCGGTCGCTTTGAAGTGTCTTCTGATAGTGATTCTTGTCGTCTCTTGTGGCCGTTTACCGGGGGTGAGGCTGGCAGTGATAGTTCATCCGGAAGGACTACAGCCGATGCAATGGGTCCGTCCATAACAGTATCGCGCGCAGTATATAGAGTTTCTGGATGTTTCTAATATGTGCTTAGCAGTATCAGAGAAGCACGCGTGGGTGTCATTGGTATAGGTGGCCCAGGGATCTCGCGATGGAAGCTTCGTGCACGGAGCATGGGTTCAGTTCACGCTAGCAGCGGACCACCGAAGCTGACTTTCGCGACCGACTTTCTGTCTCACTGTAACGCGCCACCACCATACCAACGCCCCCGTCACGACGAGACACCAAGCTCTACTAAACCTGCGATACTGAACACGTCCATATTCGTCACCACCTTCATACCCTCCTGCCATGTCTCGCCATCATCCGTAAGTACCCTCTCACCTCAAAGAGTCGCGCATACTAACACCTGTCGCAGCGATCTCGTCATGTGCCGCAAGCAGTCTGGCATCTCCATCGGCCGCCTCTGCGACAAGTGCGACGGCAAATGCCCCGTTTGCGACTCCTACGTGCGCCCAACCACCCTCGCCCGCATCTGCGATGAATGCTCCTTCGGCAACTACCAGAACAAGTGCGTCGTATGCGGTGGCGAGGGTATCTCAGACGCCTTCTACTGCTTCGAGTGTACGCGCCTGGAGAAGGACCGGGATGGATGTCCGAAGATTATAAATCTGGGTAGTAGTAGGACGGATCTGTTCTACCAGAAGAAGAATTTCAGGAATCATTGAGGTGGCTTCAGTTGCTGCTCTGGGCGCCGTCACATGCGTTCGGAGAATGGCAGCACCTACAGGACTATCTGGATTTTGGTTATATGGGAGAGTGTACATGGAATAGCATGGGAAAGAAGCATGGAGTTTGGGCGTCGCGGCAGCATCCTCAAGCGCCGTGATGTAGACAAAATGGGTTACGGCGTTCAAAGATACCTCAACGATCTATCAATGGTACTTCTACCACTTTCTATGCCTGGTGGTATTGCTGACAAGCTTGCAAGATCTATTTGCCCTCTATTTTTCAGGCATACTGGCCTTGCGTGTTTGTTCATTCAGCGGCTTTTGCAAAATACAACTTACTCTCCACCTATCCACTGCGTTTCTGATCACCCACTCGCGTCCGTACTCGATAAACCAATCCAGCTGGAGGCCAGCTACCTCGGTGTCTCCACCTTCTCGTCGGCGCCTTCCCCTGTTCGGCATGGGTTCAAAAAAACATCATCCTGTCAAAAAGAGCAAAAACATGCAACAGCGGGGATTCCCCGGTGGTCACCCACCCGAGTACTGATCCGCCGGTATCTTGCTTAAATATGGCTGAGCGAACGGGAAGCCTTGCTCTCAAGATCCTATGGTCGTATGTGCAAGATCTCGAAGTTGAAAGGCATATATTGTCAATGTTTCAGCGGATCGTACGCGCGAGGAACACCAGATCGGTACGAACACTACGGCCATTTTTTGCGTCTTACATCACGAATTTATGAGCACTCTTGTGTATTCAATATCCGATTCTCAATCAGTATCTCCTCCGTTGATGTGTTGACCGCAATGCCGACTCAACAACCAGACAACCAGGTCTACACCACATTTGGCCTGGCGTATTGTGCTGGGCAGGAACGAGATCCTATACATGGCTCGGCATAAGCGCTAGTCCCTGTATGTCCTTCGAGTGACGCTCCTGTTGACGTTGATGCGGCGTGGTAGTACATGTGGCGTGGTACCTAGGTAGCTTCACAGCAATCTCTGCCGCGCAAAGCTTTCCACTGATGTAGTGTTGTCGTATTTTACTCTAAGACACTGACTTCTTTGCCTCACTTGCACCACCCTTGTTTGCTTCCTATTCCTATTACTGAGCTGGGCAATTCGGTGATATCCCTTGACTTCTAAGGCCCCTCACCGCTACCACGCAAGAATGCCGTTCCCAATGGAACAAGTATCGACGGACGTCTTCGCATGTATAACGGAACACCTCTGTAGCAGAGACCTATGTGCAATGGTCCGCGTCTCCAAAGCCTACCACTCTGCTGTACAACCCCTTCTCTGGACCATCATTGAGATGCACCGCCCAGGCTTCCATACGCAAACCGCACATAACGCGCTCCGAATCGAAGAAGCTACAAGTCGCATGACGCCGCCTTATAATACCGGTCCTCGAAGCAACCAGCAATACCAGCAAGCTCAGAAGGCGCTCATCCAAGGCGAGAAGTTTCTCAATGTATTCTCGAGTGGTGAAACACCAGGGGAAAGGCTGGTCGAAGAGAGGAAGAAAGAACTAGGCGCGTTGGTGCGATGGCTCTGTTTGCCGACGCATTTCACCGCACCCAATAGCATGGCCCGAAGCTTTGCACATTTTGTGAATTTGGAGCATCTAGAGATCTCGTGTTATTGGAAACCAAATTCAGGGTTGGATGAATCCAAGGTACAGCTGCCGGCATTGCAAAACTTGAAGACGCTCAAATTGCGTGGTTATTTCCCCGAGGAATTTGTCAGATGGCTTCTCACGGAACCTGATCGGATCGAGGAACTTCATTTGGCCGTCTTGGATCGTCCAATAGGCTGGTCGGATTCCGAGAATGCTATACCAGAGGATCAGATATTTGATTATCTAGAAGAGATGACGGAAGGAGGGCGTACGAAAGTCGAAGAGGTGGACTTGGAGGGTCAAGAATATGTTACCGCTCGTGCTCTTGCATGCCTGGTTCCTGAAAGCATATCGAGACTGGTAAGTCTCAAGACACTGCATCTTTGCAAGCCTGGAGTTGGTACCGAGTACGAGCAAAGAATGATGTACTATTCTACGCCATCCGACGAGCGAATTCTGAGGGAGTGGAGCGCTCTGTTCAGAGCGACACGAAAGACGCTGCAACACCTTATCCTCGATCAACGACCCATCGCCGAAGAGAACACGGGGGATAGCAATAGTAACAAGGTAAGTCTGTAACGTATTGACGCATGTGAAACATACACTGATTCCATACATCTACCTCCACAGTCGTATATGAGAGAATGTGCGAATGGCCCTTCTTACGATCGATTTGTCAGAATAGTGCTTCCTGAGTTACTCGACTCTGAGGCTTGCCCAGAATTGAGAACCATCCGGCTGTTTGGATTTGAGAGACATGATGAAGGGGTCGATGCGAGTAATAATTGTGTGAACTACCCCAATCGCAGTGTCGATGTACCAGGCCAACTTAGAGCGAGATTTCCTGACGCTGAGGTGTCAGACTACGCTGGTTGCCGGTTGGTCATGTGCAATTGGTCGGGAGAGCTCGAGACTTGTAAGTTCATGGACGGACGCTACTGCGTACCACTAATCTAGCCAATATTCTGATCTTTGAGTAGATGGAGACGTGTTAGAGATCAGCAATAGCTATGATACCGACGACGATGAATAGTTTCCAGGAAAAAGAGGACAGTGCGTATGGTTTTCAGGCTTTCATTGTACTTGGTATCTAGGTTCGATCAGAGTCGAACGTTATTTGCGCATTTGTCTGATATCATGACCTACAATAAGAGCTTAGGAGCTACGGTGTTTTCCTCTGCTATGCCTGCCTTCGCTGAGCCCCTAGCTCGACAAGCTTGGCTACTCCCTCATTCTTCTTAGCTTTTGGTGTTCAGAACTGTAATTGAACGTGCCCTCGGTTCCCAAAGTAGTCGGTCACTTCGGCCTGGAGCGCAGCATGCGAACCAAAGCAGCTGCGATAGACTATCAAGTGACTAACGAGCCAAAGCCAATGCAACCGACACATTGTTCATGAAGCTCTGTCTCATGACTATCAAGTATACATTAGTCGTACAACATATATACATTCCGTATTCGAGCCGCGATCAAGCAGCTTTCGTCCTAAGCTGTACCCCATGCCAGCTCTTAATTTCGTCTTTCAGCACTTCATTGACCATCTTGTGTTGCTTGATGACCGTCAAGCCTTTGAACTTGGGTGACTCGATCTGGATGGCATACATGGACCCGCAGCCGCCGCTGATATCTTGAACCTGTGCCCTACATGTCAGCAATCGTTCAGAAACTAACTGAAGCACACTCAGATTCTGCAGACGTGTTGCTAATGCTTCGACATCTGATGTGCGTCCAGACTTGCAATATACCCCGCAATACTGATATGACGTGCATGCTCGCGGTGCAGTAGTCAGTCGTGCGATCGGTGTGGTCAACGCATAGCGCTCCTGACTCCGCACATACGCATCTCCAAGCGAGAAAGCGGGGAAGCATTACATACCTCCAGCTTCACGGGCTCCAATTCTGCTTTGATCTTGTTGAAGACGTGTAATTCTGCCTCGTTGAGGTAATCCGGTGCTTCAGGTGCCGCGCTGGCTGACTGCGAATATGATCGCGTGCATAGCGTGGGCAAATGTGACTGTCGTGATAGGCTCGATCGCAAGACTGACGACTGTTGTGTTCTACATAGTGCAGAGGTAGACGTTGTGAGGAGACGCGAAGTCGGTCGTAAGCATGGCGCTGTGGCTGCGGAGGCTATGCGGCGAAGAAGAATAGCCCTGGATGGTGCCATTGTTGCGGTATGAGGGGCTATGAAACGAATGTCAGCTATTGCCTCTGATGTGTCATGTCATTGGTGTGCTACGAAAGTAACATGCTTACAAGATCTTGTGCAATGGTTGACGCGACGACCTGACCGACGTTTGGCAGTTCGTGAAGTTCGGCATCGCGAACTTCGTCATAGGCCCGAGCGTCTGCCGCCAAATCACATGCCTCGATTACTAAGTTGCACTCAGATGCTGATGCTGCTGTGCCCACGATTGCACAACCTTCAATTTCACTGACTGATTTGCAAAATATCCAGTCAGCTTCGCGTTGTCCACCGCTGGATTTTCTCGATCTCAACACCAAGTGGCAATATATGTTATCAGAGGCTAACCCGCGCGTAGCCTGTGTTGCACAAGATGCCCAGGTGTGCTGGGGCAGGCTGGCATGAGGGATGCCGACCCACCAAGTATCTCGAAGTACCTCCATGTACCTCTTGTATCGCCAATCTTTGGTTCGCACCGATAACAAATTCTATTAGCAAAGCGCAACGTCCAAGGTTTGCAAATTCGCACATCACTCC
>Ga0265797_10012096_pt1 | contig 10654 bp, 9 predicted proteins | sample P2T30metagenome_FD_192433 | JGI IMG/M metagenome (GOLD analysis project Ga0265797, IMG submission 192433) | Plant litter microbial communities from East Loma Ridge, Irvine, California - P2 T30 | ecosystem: Environmental > Terrestrial > Plant litter > Unclassified | place: USA: California... | reverse complement strand
AATTTGATAGGTCTGTCTATACTCACTAGACTTTCGGTAATCTTCGTCGTGTGCTGAAGGAGGCGGTAAGCTCGAGGGACAGGATGAAAGGAAATGAATCAGATATCGAAATTACATCTGCACAGACTCCGACCTATGCTTCGTGTAGTCCCCATCGTCTTGAATCCGCAATGTCTTGACGTTGACAGCGTTTCGCAACACAGTCATGCTCTTGATATTCCATGAAGCTTCGTCTTCGTCCTTGTCCTCAAACCCCATGGAATGATACAGGTACGAGAAATCCAGCGTCAAATCTCGCAGATGGTGTGTAAGCCACGGATACTTCACAAACGCCTTTAGATTGCCCTCGCAATACATTTCGTGCTCCAGCAACTCTTCAGCAGCAGCATCATAGTACAGGACAGAATTCGCAATGCGCTGGTAGCGCTTGCTCGTTCGACTGAGCCTGCCTAAGCTATCGAAAGAGAGTCGAGAGCCAATATTGGCAACTAGTTCCTCGGGTAATTCGTCCATGGAGGAGTTTTCGAGTCCTCGCTTTTGGGCGACAGAACGGAGAGAAAGTGCATTGTCGGCCATGGCGACCATGGCGAAGAACAGAAGAGCAAGAGGCGAGAGAACGCGGCAGCGCGCAAAAACGACGCGTTATCAAAATTCACGCATCATAATGTGTACTCAGCAACAGAGGAAGACCAAGTGTACGGTAGATATATCAGCTGCGCTTCAACCACAAAACATTCCACAAGCCAAGACCCTACTGTAGCGTACGTAGCACGTACCCTACCAACCACTACCCAACCGAGGTCCGGACCACCCGCCTACACACTACTTTAGTCATCACCTAGTAAGACATCAACGTCGTATGTATTCAGCTGACCTCAGCTCTGCATGGTGAGCGGGTACTCGGTAGTCAAGATCGCGGATACTTCAGGATCGACCGACCATCTACCAAATATCCTCATCTTGCTACTTTCTTTCTGAAACCTCTACAAGACTAGGCTACGAACTTCGAAAAAAGGTCTAAATCATGTTATCCCAGGAAGACGCAAAAAAACCTCAGGACATCCACGAAAATCAATATCCTCGGGAACCACCCAACCCAACCCTAACCCCTCAAGATCACCAAACCCCAAATCACCACCACACCACACCTCCATCCCCACCAACCCCCCCTCCCCCTCCCCCAGCCTCCCTATCCCACCTCCTCAAATCCCACCACTCAACCCGCTGCTTCACTCGCACCCCCCTCCCCCCACTCCTCATCCCCACCCTCCTCCCCACCGCACAACTCACCCCCTCAAACTCCAACCTCCAACCCTGGCGCCTCCACATCCTCACCGGCCCCTCCCTTTCTACCCTAACCACCGCCCTAACCGCCGCCTTTAATTCCGGTGCCATACCAAACACACCAAGCATTCCAGATGAGTATGCGCATCACCGCTCTGCGCTCGGACACGCTTTATACGGACCTAGCGGATATGATATACCGCGCGACGATAAAAATGGTATGCACAAAGCGCGGGCCCGGAATTACACTTTTTTCGGCGCGCCGGTCGGGATAATAGTGTACATGGACGAACGACTAGCAGACGTGGATGTACTCAGTGTAGGCATGTACGTGCAGTCGTTGTGTTTGTTGTTTGCGGAGCAGGGGGTGGGCACGTGTGTGCAGGCTAGTATAGCCGGATACGGAGAGATTGTTAAAGAGGTGCTGGGCTTGGAGAAGGGGATGAGGGTGTTGGTTGGTGTGGCGGTTGGGTATGAGGATGGGGGGAAGGGGGTGAATGGGGTGAGGGTGGGGAGAGAGGGGTGGGAGGGGAGTGTGGAGTTTAGAGATTGATTTTTGGTTGGTATTAGGGGGTGGGGAAAGGTGGTGTTAATGTTAATGGCCTCTTCCGCCGAAAATACCCCATCCTCCGAGAACTTCGCGCTCGCCCCAGAATACCCACTCGTCGCCGCCCCATTTACTCAGTCCTTCGCGTCTTCGCTGCTCGCCTAGTTCGCCCCATCTCATCAACAAATTACCATCAAGCATACTTCGACCTGTACCCGCGTCCCAGCCCCCGTCTACTACTCCATCAGCCGCCCTGAACGCTCTGTGATTTAGTCCGCATGCTGAGTCGAGGAATTGCTGCATATGCGTGACGAGACCTGATAAGCGGCGATACGATGATTCGGATACGGGCGTTATGAGAGCCAGGGTGCCGGATTGCGACGTTAAAAGGATTTGGTGGAGTGGAGACGTGGATGACGAGGTAGTTGGCATGTATGATGAATTGCTGAAGTCGGAGGAGGTGGGCATGCGGATGCGCGATTGGAGAAGATGCATTGTCGATGGGAAATGTGACGTGTGAAAGGTGGACTTCTGAAGGAGGCGCGTGCCGGAAAGGGATTTGGGGTCTATGAAATCATATCAGTTTCGCTGGAAATCAAAAGAAGTGAGGTGACGTACGCTCTGGATCGAATTGCATGACTTGCAGGTTCATATCCGCATCTGCGACGACAATGTGCAATTGTTCTTCGAAGGGAAGGAAGTCGGCGGTTATGACTTCTAGGTGGTGCTTGCTGCGGCCGAAGAGAAGCATTTTGTAGGGTTCCTCCTGGAGGGGTGTTAGAGCCGAATAATCTGCACTGAATTTGGACTTACAGTATACCCAGTAAACCACACGCCCTTGTATGCATCGCCCATCAGCAGCATTCCGGTGTTGGGAAGGGCCTTCAAGGTAGTGACATAACACTGCATGTCCATGAAAGCAACAGGTAGTAGTGTGCCGTCTTCCTTGAGACCTCGCACCATGCTCTTCTGGCCTTGCGCCATGATCATGAAGCCTTGCGTACCGAGCTCGGAGATTGCGGATACAGCGCCCTTGACTTCCTCCTTGACGATGAGCTTTAGCCGCTTGCCAGTCTGAGACTGGTCTGGCTGAGGTACAACAGTGATAACTTCGAAGATGCGAATGTTGCCTTTGGTTGCAAGGTCCTCGCCATGTATAATGGCTGAGCCGACTGCAATAACGTCTTTCCGTTGGTGTGTTGTTTCGGAAATTTCGAGGTTCAGTGTCTTGATACTCAGTATGACCTCCTGTGGATCTAGAATATGAGTGTCGATGACTGTCCATGTCTCCTCGTCCATGACTCTGATGATCCCTTGCTCGATGTGCGGCTTGAATGATGTGTCTTCCTTGGGTAGCTCGTAGTGGAAAGTCTCGTCCGGGTTGAGGGTGTATTCTTCCGTCTGACCAGTGCCGATGATGTAGAGCCCGCTGGGATGGTATGCGAGCGCGTGTACATCAGCGTCCATTGGCATGCGTCGAGCAGCCCAGCCCAGGTGTCCGTAGTGCGTGTTCGGTGGAAGCTGTGAGATGCGGAGCGTGTCGGTACTATCAAGATATGCAAAACCCCTTTGGCAGGAGGATGTGTGGAATCGGGTTAACCCTTTGATAGCTTTGCCACTCAGACCAATGACTCGTGGCGCGCTTGACGACTCTTTGAGGATGAAGGCTGGCGATTGACCTCGTTTAATGACAGTACTGTAGCCATTGATGTTGTCAAGTGCTAATAGTGTACTTTCAAAACCACTCTCTTCTAGAGCCGCGTCCTCGTTGTAGCGAGGGACGTGCTGCTGTGATAGTTTGATCCATCGCAGGTTCTTCGTCCAGAGGTCTGTCGGAGATCGAGAAGGTGAGTGGAACGCCTTGTAGATGACAATGTCGTCATTGGAGGTGCGTACCTAGCATGATCAGTCATTGCAAGCATACACACGAGATCAGGATACATACAATCAGATGAGGCGATTTTGACGTGGCATCGCCAAGATCAGCAGCCAGGATTTCAGTGATCGTGGCTTTCGCTGCGCTTCTTCTAGGAGCATAGTCCATGGTAAGCAATGGTGGCAAGAAGCCCAAAGCCTCCGCAACATAGCATGGTTTCTCCAGTTCGGACATTGCGAAGACTCGCAAGCCGCCCTCTGGTGTCAAGAGGAACGCATACACTTCTGTAAACGAGGTTGATTGGAACAAGCTTGCTGATAGCCATTGCGTTGACGAAAATCCACTTGCTTCGACATCTTCCACCTCGCCTTCCCCAGTAGCTTTGTAAATCTTGACACTAGAGTCTTCTCGTTGTATGAGGAGGTAGGGATCGGCAAAGCTCGCATTAATAATGTTGAGTTCGTCGCCAGTCTCTTCGTCTTCCATGGAGATGATTTGTTCCATGCCGAGTTCTGTAAAGATTGTTAGCAGGGAATGGAGCCTCAGTGACTGACCAACTTACCAGAGTCGTATGTTCGGACTTCACTTCGCAGGACTTGCACCACTTTGGTACCTCGAGCCAAGACGCCCACGCTCAATGTCACACCCTCTTCTCGCTCAAAGTCGCCCTTGTCTGTTTCAGACAGCTCACTACCGTGGACTTCGTAGACGACGGTGCTCTCACTGCCGTCCTCGGTAGCCTTGGACACCACCAAATATTGGTCGTAATCCACATCAGATGATGAGTTTGCTTCGGCGTCTTGGCCGAATTCTGCAAAGACGCCCGCTGGCGCCTGTTTCCTGGCATGGACAGCCCACACTCCTTTTGCTGATGGAAGCTCGGTCTGTGACAGCATTGTAGGATGAAGTTCACGACTGAGAGCAGTGATGGCCCCAGCAGCTCCCCGACCAGTCGAGAGCATAATGTCGCCTCTGTTGAGAGAGTCGTTCTCCTTGCCAGGGTGTAAAATTGTGTCTCGTATGGGCGCTATGCTGGGCAAGATGTCGTGTATCCGGAAAGTGTAGGAGCCTGGAGCGGTGGGCTCGGATGCAGCGGCCGTGACCTTTTTCACAGCTGGCGCAGTGTCGTTGTAGAGGTCGTCGTCCTCGTCCATGTCATCCTCTTCGGCATCGGACGTGTCATCGTCGTCGCCTGCAGCAGTAGACTGTTTCCGCCGAAGCTGGCCTTGACCAGATGTGCTGTTCCATCCCATCAGGACTGATTCTCCATCCTCGCTGCCGATGAACAGCCGCCCACGCCCCAGGTTGCTCAAGCATGAAGCGCGCGCCTTCAATATTGAACCTCCGTGGTCAGCATCGACCTTATGAACCGTCATGGCTGTAACGTTGCGGCCATCGAGGCTGAAGGTGAGCACGAAGATTGTGCCGTCGCTCAGCACAAGCAGCACATCGCCAGTATCCTGCGAGAGAAGCTCGACGGTGCATCCCTCCAGACGCAGGGCGAGCTCTGACTGGTCGTGGAGAGCGAATGACGTGCACGCTCTGGCCAACTCGTTCACTGCAACGCCGTTGGTCTTCCCTCCTTGGTCGACATGTATGAGCTCGTTGCTGCCGACTAGCAACGCTCCTCCAACCGGGTGTGGCAGCGGCACTACCCGCGAGATGTCGTAGGGCAGTCCTTCGACGGAGAGCAGCTTCGTCGAGGCCTTCTCCTCGAGGTTGAGGGTGAAGACATTGTAGGTGAGGATGTCCTTTCGGTGTGCGAGCAGGGACGGCGCGGTGGCCTGTGACGCTGCAATGACGCCGAACGTGGGCTCGCGGTACTCGTGCAAGAAGGCGAGGTGGACGGGGTGAGTGAGGGTCGGGTCGAGGTTGGTCAGGCGCAGCACAAAGGACGACGAGTAGGGCGTCTTGTGGGCGATGTCGGCCTTGCTCTCTGCCGGGGCATCGCCCATGTCAGAGTCGTACTCATCTTCGGCGAGGTCACGCTGGCGGAAGGGCAGGATGGCGAGGTTGTGCAGGCCGAACTTGAGGGCGGCACATCTGTTGGTGGGGTCTGCCGTCAGGAAGTTGTGCGTGTCCTTCAGGTCAGCATCCCACGGGGCAAGGCCGGGCACGTCGGGGTTCTCATAGTAGTGTATTGATATTGTATGCACGCTGTACGTCTCCGGGTCCCACTCCACCAGACTCAGCTTCGCGTCGCGCGCCGCCACCAGCAGCGCCTCCCCCCGCGACCGCGTGTTGAGCGCCTTTATGCGCGCCAGCGAGACGACGGTGCCGGCCAGCGGGAACTCGCCCACCAGCACCAGCCTGGCCGTGTTCTCGGTGCGCTGCAGCGGCACATCGGCGGCCTCGGTGTCCAAGTTTGCCGTCGCATTGTCGGCTTCGTTCCCCGTGCCCGCGCCGGGCGCTACGTCGGTGACGGTCGACCGCAGCTCGAAGACCTGGAGCAGCGAGTTCTTGGCGACGACGAGGTTGTTGGCGCGCGCCGAGAGGAAGGGCAGGTTGATGGCGTGGCTGACGGCCGTGGGCGGCGCAATCTCAGTGTAGACCTGCATCGTGGTCGTATCGAGGCACTGTGTCCCTAATTGACATGGCGCGGGCGGTCTACGGTGGAGTGTCGCGATGTTCTTTTGGTGTTGAGCGCGTTCAAAGAGCTCCCTAGCGCGCGGCCCAGATTCCTGCACCGTCGATCCCACGCCCGCAGCCAACGTCATTGTACCAACAGCCAGTAGTAGTGCAGCTATCAGGCAGCGCCTTGCCCAGCCCTTCTTCCAACACCTCATCAGTACTCTACTATCACAAGATATGTATGCATAGAACCATTGTGCTTCCATCGCATCATTGCAGCTAATCATCCCATAGAAACGCGTCCACCAACATGGCGCTCATACAGACCAGCTTGATCTGGGTGGCCTATGCCGTGGCCATCGCCATCCTGCTCGCAATTGCGTCCGTCTTCGTCTTCCTCTACCAGCAGCCGAGGGACCGCGCAGCCTCCGTCACCATTGTCTGCATCTTCACGACTCTCGCCCTGCTGGCAACCGTCCTGCTTATTCCCGTCGACGTTGCTCTCGTCTCGTCTACCTCCAGATCGAGTCTCGGCCGCAAGAAGGACTGGGCCACGCCCGAAAAGGTCCACGACATCGTCCACACCCTCGAGATCGTCTACTACACCCTCTACTCGCTCGACGCCCTGCTGTGCCTGCTGGTCGTGCCCTTCACCTACTTCTACTACGAGGAGTACGACGAAGATGCGACCGAGCACGGCGAGCAGACGGTTGGACAGCGCATCTGGGGCGCCTTCAAGTACACAATTGCCTTCATCATTTTCGTGGTTGCCATCTTCCTCGTTGGCTTCTTCGTGCCCTTTGCAAAGCAGGCCAAGGGTGACAAGCGTCTGGACCTCGACTACTTCAAGCATTTACTCGCTGAGAACCGTACGTACGCTGTCACATGCTAATGAATTCATCACTAACAACATCAGATGGTGAGCGTGCTCTTGCTTTCGGTCTTGGTCTCCTCATGACCATTGGCACCATCCTCTTCGCTCTCTACACCGGCGCGGGTATGGCTCTGCTGCCTGTCGCCATGATCAAGTCGGCACCATACGTCTCCAACCCTGCCCTCGCCGCAAACACCGCCTCCCAACTCGAGTCCAACCGCGAGCGCCAGAGACAGCTCGAAGGCCGCAACGAGGGCCGCGATGGCGGTCTGGAGGCCAGGGACAGGCGCGAGCTCGAGTCTCTGATCCGCGAGGAGCGCACCCTTATCCGCCGCGAGCGTCTGGCTGCCGAGTCCAGCGGTGAGGACCGCCATTGGATTGTCAAGGCCTGGATCAAGACTGAGGCCATCTTCCGCCCCCTGAAGCTCGTTGGTGGCCTACTACTCATCGTCGTCGCCCTCTTCACCTTCACCAGCATGCTCATCACGGGCATCGACAAGGCCAAGAACTCCATTTGCGGCGCCCACTGCGGCTACATCCTCGGCCACATCAACATCTTCCAGCCGATCAACTGGGTCCTCGTCAAGTCCTCCAAGGTCTTCCCCATCGACTACGTCCTGTTCCTGCTTCTTGTGCTCTTCTTCTTCTCCGCCTCTGTCGTGGGCATTGCCACCGCAGGCATCCGCTTCCTCTGGCTCACCATATTCAAGATCCGCAAAGGCCACACCTCGCCTCAGGCTCTCCTCATGGCTACTGTTCTGCTTACCCTGATTACCCTCGGCATCAACTACTCCATCGCCATGGTCGTCGCACCTCAGTACGCTACTTTTGGCCCACAGACGTACTGCGACTTGGCCACCAACTCCCACACCGAGATCCCAGACTGTACCGAGCACAAGGACCTCATCAAGCCCTGCAGCGAGCTCGCCACCAACCCCTCCGCGCAAGACGTCTGCACGCCATCCGTTCTCAGCACCTTTATCAACCGCGTCACCATCAACTTCCCCTTCTTCGGTGTGGTGCTTTTCTGGACACAATTCGCCTTCTTGGGCGTGTACCTTATCGTCTTCCTGACGACGTTGTTCAAGGTCCCACAGATTGACCAGGACCAGGTCGATCGCGATCTCGAAGAGGAGGAAGAGGAAGGTCTCCTGGCAAGCACTGGTCGCAGGTTCAATGCGACGTGGCAGGACATTACTGGTCGCAAGCAGACCTACGGTGCGACTGAGGCGAGAAATGGTGAGCGCAGTGGTGACGGTTTGTTGTAAGCTGTTATCGAATGAGTGAGTGGAGTGATATTAGGTGTAAATTGAAAGGAACGTGGTAATGAGGAGGGACGGTATACATGTATGTACGAGCACTGTGTTTGTTTCGTGTTTCTTTGGTTATGGTTTGGGCTTGGCTTGGCTGGATGGGATGGGTTTAAGATACCTCACTACCGGGTGGCGTTGCGTGGTATGTACACATTTGTATCTGAATTTGAATCTGAATCTGAATTTGTAGTTTGTCGTACTTTTCTGATGCTCGTTGGACTACACATGCTACCTTTGGCGATTGCGGGGCTCTGAGTCGGCGCACATGTCCCTTTTCCGCACTCACATTCATTCGCAACACACATGCATCACCCCTTTCTTTTGTACAACAAACTCTAAGATCTAAGCTCCTGGACTCCGACTCTTGTCCTCAAGCACGGAAATATACTCGACAACTAATGTTAACGTATAATTCCTGTCACGGTTCGCGAAATAGGCGATTGGGCAGCAGAATTGAAAGGAACACTGAAGTTGAATTGAAGTGAGTCTACGTGTTGATATATCTACCGGAATGTCCGGAAGTCAGCAAGGTTATGGTGAAACTCTGTTCACATAGGCCCGAGTACCATCGGACCGAGCAAGCTGTATGTAGACCGCGACAATTCCTGACTGGATAGTTATGGAAAACACGAACGTCTGCGCGCTGGCGATTGGTTGCATGTGCGTTTGCGCTCTGTAACACTGGTGCTGGAGATGTCATACGGCGTGGAAGCGAGTGGTCGACGAAGGAGAAGGAAAAGGTGTTGTGCGTGGAAGTAACAGCAGCGCGCTGGGCTCGGAGGTGATTTAGGGGGCATGTGCGAGGTAAGGTGATCGACGCTGGGGTACTACTTCTTGAGTTGTTTGGGTGAAAGATGTGATTTGGGTGGGTGGTTTGTCGTATTGCTTAAGCCAGAAGACGTTGGTTTCAAATTATGAAGCGGAGTGAAGGGTAGAGGGAGAAAGGGGATGGGGCTGTTTTCCTGGATGCTGAGATTAGGTGTTGGTTACCACATAGATTGGGGGTTCTTGGTGAGGTGGGTGGTTCGGCTGGTCAGATACTCTAGTTCTTGTTGAGTAGGTCAAATCAAGTGGTTGGCCTGTGAAGTACTTTCTCCACTTGGAGGTGTTTCACTATTTCTGCTGTTTGTTTGTTTGCCGTGCGTGATGGGTGACGAGTGGATAAAATGTTCTGAAGGCGCTGGAGAAGAGTTTGATCAGTGCATCTGGTGGAGTTGTCGGAAGGGTGAGATAACTCGGTGCTGGGCCAGTGCTGTTTCTAGACGTCTGTTACTCTTTGTAACTATCTGCCTGGCTCTAACTTAAGCGCTGCGCTCGTCAGTAGCTATTTGCATGAACGCTACTGTCTAGCATTCGGTCTAGCGGCTCTTGTGACATTTAGTGTACACTCATAATCGCTGTTCGCTCACGCTTCCTCGCTCAATCTCTCGACACTCACTCACAATCGATTGCTCAACACCCACACACAACCAATCTCTCACCTCGTTCCCTAAACAACGACGATCGAGTCACAACGGCTAACGCCAATACATCACTCAAGCGCAGGTCCGAGGCGAAGCCGATGTCGAAGCTTCGCGGTCTTCGAAGCTCCAAGTCCTCCGACCGCTCCTCAACCCTACCGAAGATAGGGAGGCAATGTAATAATCTCCGTTCTCTCAAAGACAGGGATATGTGCTAATGTTCTACCAGCACCATCTCCAACAGCAAGAACTCACCGCTCCTCCGCCTTCCCGCCGAACTATGCAACCAGATCTTCCGCCTCGCTTTCGGCGGCATGACAATCCTCATCGGGCCATACTACGACAACATTCCCAACACCATGCGCCAGAAGCTCGAGGACTTCGGTGCCCTAGATTTCGACGATTGCACCATAACATCCGGTGCCATCGTCAACAGCACCAACCCAGATCGCGTCGTTCCATGTCCATAGCACCAAACGGCTGGCTCCCAAGCGCCCTACTTGCCAGCCGCCAAATCCACCACGAATGCTCCACGCTGCTCTAATCCCTCAACACATGGAGCTTCTACTGCCCCAGCGCCTTCGAGGTCTGGTACGTATAGCCGCACCCAGGCCTAGCGTGACGCTGTCGAAACGATCGTCGTTACCGATTCTATGGTGGATTTCCGAGACAGGTACGATCCTGCGCAGGGCCCGTTTACAGAGCGGTTCCCCAATCTCAGAACTATAG
>Ga0265797_10012094_pt1 | contig 10657 bp, 8 predicted proteins | sample P2T30metagenome_FD_192433 | JGI IMG/M metagenome (GOLD analysis project Ga0265797, IMG submission 192433) | Plant litter microbial communities from East Loma Ridge, Irvine, California - P2 T30 | ecosystem: Environmental > Terrestrial > Plant litter > Unclassified | place: USA: California... | reverse complement strand
ATGGTGGCCGTCGGCAATTCGGTGTTTTTGGTACCAATCAACTGCAGGCCGTTGCCGAATTTATCCTGCCAAATGGCGGGCACTTTCACCACCGGGTTGGCCCCGGCTTTGGGCTGCTGCGCGCGGTCGAAGGAATCGACTGCTTTCACGTATTTCAGGCCTTCGTAGCCATAATTAGGCGCTTTGTAGCCAGCCGTTGAGGCGGTGTAATTGTCCTTGGCAGCTACCTCGTCGGCTTTGCCTTTGGGCACTACGCTCAAGATAACGGCGTGCTTGCCTTTAAGGTACTTGTCAAATACGCGCTGCACATCGGCCTTGGTGAGGGCGCGCAGCTCTTTCAGGTCGGTAGGCAGGCGGTTGGGGTTACCGAAAAACGTCTGGTTGGCGGCCAGTTGGCTCACCTTCCCCTGCACGCTGGATAAGCCATTGATAAGCTGGGCCTCGGTGCTGGCTTTAAACTGCGCCACTTGGGCGTCGGTGGGGCCGGTTTTGGCAAACTCGGCCAGCGTTTTGCGGAAAATAGCTTCCGCGCTGTCGAGGCGCGTGGTGGGTAAGTCCAGCGAAATCAAGGCCAACTGGCCACTCAACTCCGAATTTTGCTGGTAGGCCTGGGCCTGCACGGCCTTCTGGGTTTTTACCAGGTTTTTGTAGAGCAGCGAGGTTTTGCCGCCCCCAATAATATCGGCCAGCGCGTCGAGCGCCGTTTCGTCGGGGTGACCGTGGGGTACCGTCGGAAACACCATTTGCAGCATCGGGAAGCGCACATTGTCCTCGTAGCTCACGTAGCGGTCGGCAGTGAGCACGGGCGCAGGCAGCTTCTGCACCGGCACGGCCGGCCCCCGCTTAATGGGGCCAAAATACTTCTCAGCCAGCTTCAACACCTGCGCCGAAGTTACGTCGCCGCCCACGGTCAGGGTCGCATTGTTGGGCCCGTACCAGCGCAGGAAGAAGTTTTTGAGGTCGTTGACGTTTGAAGCGTCAAGGTCTTTAAGGTAGCCGATGGTCAGCCACGAGTACGGGTGGCCGTAGGGGTACAGCGTCTTCGACACGTACTCGCTGGCCAAGCCGTAGGGGCGGTTGTCGTAGTTCTGGCCGCGCTCGTTTTTCACGGTCGAGCGCTGAATCTCAAACTTCTTCTGGCTCACGGCATCGAGCAGGAAGCCCATGCGGTCGGCTTCGAGCCACATGGCCGTTTCGAGCTGGTTACTCGGCACCGTTTCGAAGTAGTTGGTGCGGTCTTGGTTGGTCGAGCCATTCAGGGTGCCGCCAGCAGCCGTCACGAGCTTGAAGTGCTGCTGGTCGCCGACATGGTCGGAGCCCTGAAACATCATGTGCTCGAAGAAGTGGGCAAAGCCCGACTTGCCAATTTGCTCGCGGGCCGAGCCCACGTGGTAGGTCACGTCTACGTGCACCAGCGGGTCGGAGTGGTCTTCGGCCACCACCACAGTTAAGCCATTAGGCAGCACGTATTTCTCGTACGGGATAACCAGCTCGCCGGGCTTTTTGGTTACTTTTTCGACTAGGCGCGCACCGGTAGCGCCAGTAGCAGCTTTCACCGTCGGCGGCTTGGTCGTGGTCGATTTAGTGCCGGCTGGCTTGGCGGCCGTTTTTTGCTGGGCCGAGGCCGGCACGGTAGCCAGCGCTAGGCCCAACCCGCAGAGCCACGGATAGAGAGTAGGTACTTTCATAAGAAGAGAGGGGACAAAAACCGGTCAAAGGTGGGTAACCGGACTACAATGTTACTCGCCAACTGGCTTTTGACATTACAGCTATCAGCCCAAAATGCCCTTTTTTATTCTATTAAGCCCAGTTGCACCTTCACTACACTCGCCTTTGGCGTCTTTCTAGGCCAACAGCTACGCTACTAGAAAAGAGAAGCCCCGGCTGCTGTAGCAGCCAGGGCTTCAAAAAGTGTATTCCTAACGTGTTGACCCCACCCCCGGCCCCTCTCCCGGAGTGGGGTCAACACGTTAGGGTAATCTTACTTCCGAATCAGCGCACCAGCCTGCTTCTCAAACTGCTGAATGAGCTTTTGCATCACTTGGTCGATGGCTTGGTCGGTCAGCGTCTGGGTGGGGTCTTGCAGGGTGAAGCTCACTGAGTACGACTTTTTGCCCGCTTCGAGGCGGTCGCCAGCGTACACGTCAAACACGTTCACGTCGCGCAGCAGCTTCTTCTCGGTGCGCTGCGCAATGTTCCGCAGCTGGTCAAACGTCACGCCTAGGTCCACGACCAGCGACAAGTCGCGGCGCACCTCCGGGAACTTCGGCAACTCGCGGGCCACCAGCGTAGCCTTGTATTTCTTGAGCAGCCAGTCCCAATCCAGCTCGGCATACCACACGGGCTGGCTCACGTCGAGGCGCTTGAGCACGGCCGGCGATACCGCGCCTACATTGGCTACGGGCTGGTTTTGGGCCGTGAGCGTGAGGCCGCCGGCTAGGTACGGGTGCTGCGTGGGCTGCGAGCCCGGCTGCGTATGACCCAAGGCCGCTAGCACCTGCTGCACCGCGCCCGCCACGTCGTGGTAGGCGGCTTTTTGGGTGGTGTGCTGCCAGGTTTCGGCGGTGGCACTGCCAGTCAGGTACAGAGCTAGCACGTTCTTTTCCTTGTACTTGCCATTCTCGCCGAGGTGGTAGGTTTTGCCGAACTCGTAGAGCTTGAGGTCGCGCTGCCGGCGGTTCAGGTTGTGGCGCACCACTTCGAGGCCCGACGTTAGCAGCGTGGGCCGCATGATGTTCAGGTCCTGGCTGTTGTAATTTAGAATCCGCACCAGCGAAGCGTCGGGCGCGTCGGCCTTCTCGAAGTACTGCGAGTTGGTGAGCGAGTTGGTCAGAATCTCCGAAAAGCCCTGGCCGCTGAGCAGGTCGGCCACTTTCTGGCGCACCACCTCGGGGTCGGGGTTAGGGAAACCCGACAGGAACGACGCCGAATTATGCGGCTTCAACACCACATTATTGAAGCCGTAGATGCGCAGGATTTCCTCAATCACGTCGGCCTCGCGGGTCACGTCCACTTTGTAAGGCGGCACAGCCAAGGTCCACTCATTACCGGCAGCGGCCTCGATTTTGATACCTAAGCCCTCCAAAATTTCCCGAATGCGCTCCTCCCCTATTTCCTGGCCGATGAGCCGGGTCACGCGGTCAAGGCGCAAGTGCACCTGGTTGTTAGGGATGAGGTGCGGAAACTCATCTACCACCGGCGCGGCGATGCGGGCGCCCGCTACTTCTTGCAGCAGCAGCGCGGCCCGCTTCAGCGCGGTGGGCACCATATACGGGTCGGTACCGCGCTCGAAACGGAACGACGCATCGGTCTTGAGCCCGTGCAGCTGGCTGGTGCGGCGCACCACGGCCGGCGCAAAGTAGGCGCTTTCCAGCATTACGCGGGTCGTGGCGTTGCTCACACCCGAGGTTTTGCCCCCGAATACGCCAGCTAGCGCCATTGCCGCGCCAGTAGCGTCGGCAATCACCAAGTCCTCGGCTTGCAGGCTGCGCTCCACTCCGTCCAGGGTCACGAATTTTTCGCCGGCGTCGGCGCGCTTAACCCGAATTTTGCCGCCCGTAATCTGGTCGGCATCGAAGGCGTGCAGCGGCTGGCCCAGCTCGTGCAGCACGAAGTTGGTCACATCCACCACGTTATTAATCGGCGAGAGGCCGATGCTGCGCAGGCGGCGCTGGAGCCACTCGGGCGACGGGCCAACTTGCACGTTATCGAGCAGCAGGCCGGCGTAGCGCGGGCACGCCTGGTCGTCCTCAATGGTCACCGTGATATTCTCACCTCTCTCGGGCGCGGCGAAGGCGCTCACATCGGGCAGGTGGGCGGGCTGGCCTAGCAGGGCGCGCAGCTCGCGGGCCACGCCGTAGTGCGAAGCCGCGTCGGCGCGGTTGGGCGTGAGGCCGATTTCAATCTCCGTATCTGACCCTAGGCCAAAATACTCGGCGGCTGGCGTGCCATCGGGCAGGTCGGTATCGAGCACCATAATGCCGGCGTGCGACTGGCCCAGGCCAATCTCATCCTCGGCGCAAATCATGCCCTCCGAGGCCGCGCCGCGGATTTTCGATTTCTTGATTTTGAACGGTTCGCCCGTGCTGGGGTGCAGCATGGCGCCTTCCAGGGCCACTACCACGCGCTGGCCGGCGGCCACATTGGGGGCGCCGCACACGATTTGGCGGGGCGTATCGTCGCCCACCGCCACGGTGGTGAGGCTCAGCTTGTCGGCATCGGGGTGGCGCTCGCAGGTGAGCACCGTGCCCAGCACCACGCCGCGCAGGCCACCGGGCACGCTTTCCACCTCGGTCAGGCTCTCGACTTCGAGACCGGAGCTGGTGAGCAGCGCGCCGATTTCGGCGGCTGGCAGCGTGGTGGGGAATAAAGTTTTAAGCCAGTCGAAGGAGATAGTCATGCGTAGTTGGCGGCGGCTTTTCTGGGCCGAGCGCGTCCGGCAAAGGTAAGGCGCGGCTGGGGAGGTGTACCGTGGACCCTGCGGGTCCGCGCGTGCAGCGGCTGACAGATGAATTTTTCGAGTCAATCCTATTAAATATAATATATTAATACTATATTTATAAGGCTCTGCATTGTCATGCTGAGCTTGTCGAAGCATCTCTACCGCTTCATTCAATGGTGCGGTAAAGATGCTTCGACAAGCTCAGCATGACAGCCGCCCCCGCCCGGCCGCTGCCTTTAGCTTCCTACCCTCTTATGCTGCACAGTCATTTTGCGCCGCACGCGGCGCTGCTGGAGTACATCGACAGCGTTTTCATCGTCAACATTGACTTTCGGACGGGCGGCTTGTCGGCTATTTATCCTTTTGTGCCTACGCACAACCGCTTTCTGTGCTTCTATTTGCACGACCCGGTGCGGGTGAAAAAGCAGACCGGCGACTTCGTGACCAAGGCGCGCTCCATCATTATCGGGCCGCAGCTCACGCCCGTCACGCTCGACCTAGGGCAAGACCACCAAGCTATTATCGTGAACCTGAAACCCGCCGGCATGTACCGGCTGCTGGGCATTCCGATGGCCGAGCTGGTCGATTGCGACTACGACGCCCGCCTGGTTTTGGGCCGCGAAATTGACGAATTGCTTGAGCGCCTTCAGGAAAGCCAGAGCGACCAGGAGAAGAATACCATCACCCAGAAGTACCTGCTCAGCAAGCTGCACCAATTGAAGCCGGTGCTGCCCTTCGACTTGGCCATGCTGCAACAGGTGCACGCCAGCGGCAACCTCGCCATCGAGCGCATTGCCTCCCAGGCCTGCCTGAGTTTGCGGCAGTTTGAGCGAAAATCGTACGAGCGGCTGGGCTTTTCGCCCAAGGTGTACAGCCGCATGATTCGCTTTTCGCACGCCTACAAGTACAAGGAAAGCGCACCGCATACGTCCTGGATTGAGATTGCCCACCGTTGCGGCTACTTCGACCAGATGCACTTTATCCGGGATTTTAAGTTCTTCGCGGGCATCACGCCGGGCATGGTCAAAGAGGCGGCGATTGAAAAATCGGTGCTCTTCCGCACTATGGAGGATTTGTCTATTTCCTTTTGATTAAGGCCGCGCTTATTACGCTGATAATGTCGCTTTTATACTATGCGGCGGTTTTGGAAGCGGGTACTTTTGAGTAAGAATTTCCTCTTACCTAATCCCCAATCCTCATGGCCAAAATAGCAACTAATGCCGAGCTTAGCAAGGCGGGCTCCACTGTCAGCCAAAAAAGTGTCAATAACCTGCTAACGCAGGTCAAGGCCTACGAAAGCTTGCTGCAAAAGCGGTTTGACGACTTGGGCGGTGCCCGGTTTTTCGGGCCGCTTGAAAAGAAAGATGGTCGCACCTGGTACTTCCAGGGGGGCTGCCTGCACTACAACAGCTCCCTGAAAAAGGTGGTTGAGCTGCACGGCGAAATCTACAAAAAGTGGCGCAAGCTGGGCGGCCTTGCCTGGGGCACGCCCGAAACCGATGAGTCGCCCTGCACGGATGGCGTGGGGCGCTACAACCACTTCAACCACGGGGCCGCTACCATTATCTGGTCGCCCAAAACGGGGGCCAACGCCGTGTGGGGCGACATTCACCAGCGCTGGGCGGCCCTAGACTGGGAGCGCTCCTACCTGGGCTACCCCACCAGCGACGAAGTGGATTTTCCGGATGGGGGCCGCGTCAATTCCTTTCAGCACGGGGGCATTTACTGGTGGCCCGATACCGGCGCTATCGACCTCAACGACGTGGCCGTGGCCTACACTGGCTTGGTTTGCTTTCAGGAAACCGGCGAGTCGTCGGGGGCCGATGAGCCCTATGCCGTGCTGGGCGTCGTTACGCCCTTTGCCACCAGCAGCCACCGCACCAAGACCTACAGCGGCGTCGATTCGCAAACCAGCCGGCCCGATTTACTAGAAGTGTACCGGGGCAAGCCCAACGGTATTTCTATCAGCGTGCTGCTGGTGGAGCAGGACCAGGGCGACCCCGCCAAGTACCAGAAAGAGATAACGGCCGCCCTGCAAAAAGTGCACGAAGCGGGCACGCTGGCGCTGGGCTTTATTCCGATAGTGGGCGTAGGCATTGCGGCGGTGCTCGGCCCGCTCATCCAGCACTTCATTCCGAATATCGGCAAGGCCGTCAACGGCTTATTTGGGTTCGGCGACGACATTATCGGCTCGCAGGTCATCACCCTCACCGGCAAAGACATGATTGTGCTGGCGGCCCGCACCGCCAATTCGACCGTCAAGAACGTGGGCTTCAAGTTCTCAACTAACAACCTGCGGGGCGCGCACGCTAACTACAAGGTGTATTTCGGCATCGTGCCGGTTTAGCCCAACTTTCTAGGGCGGCCGTTTGCTACGGCCGCCCTGGCCTGTTATTCCCTCACTTATTAACAAACATGAAGAACTACTTGCTCACCCTCAGCACCTTGTTGCTACTCACGCTGCCGGGCACCCGGCAGCTGGCAGCCACTACCCGCCCGGCCTCAACAGCGAAAGCCCGTTCCGCCCTCACCCCCGACGAACAGCTCTTCACCGGCCTGACTGAGCAGCTAGCGGCGGCCATTGGCAAACGCGATATGCAGGCAATGGGCCAACTGATGACCTCCGACTACGTGCACTACTCCCCCGACAACAAGACCGCAGGCCGCGCCGAGGAGCTAGCCTACGTAGGCCAGTGGGTTGGCACCACGGTCAAGCAAATCACGCCCCTCAAAGTGACCCGCCGCGGCGATATGGCCGTGACGGTGGCCACGTCCACGTTCAGCGGCGAGTTTGAAGGCAAGCCCTTCAAAAACTCCGTTAATATGATGATTGCCTGGGTACTACAAGATGGTCGCTGGCAAATGGCCGTGGTGCATTCGAAGGTGGTAAAGGCTTAGCACAGCCAACTCCTTACCAGCAAACAGCCGCTTTTGGCGGCCGCCCGTAGCGCAGTTACGGCGGCCGCCAATTTTCGCAGTGGCCCGCTGGGCAACGCAAAACCTTGGCATCGTATATTTAAGCCTTATCCTACCTTCCACACGGCTATGGTGTACAATCCTTCCCAACCGCTGGTGCTCCGGGGCCCCGTCACGGAATTTAGCGACGACGAGTTTTTTGACTTTTGCCAAGCCAACAGCGACTTGCGCTTAGAGCGCAACCCCAATGGCGAAATCGTGATTATGACCCCAGCCGGCTTTGTTTCCAGCGCTCAGAGCCTAGAGGTTCAGTTTCAACTCGCAGCATGGAACAAGCGGCACAAGCTGGGCCGCGTTGCTGAATCATCGGCAGGCTACATCGTTCCAGATAACTCTACGCTTTCGCCTGATGCCTCGTGGTTTAGCTTGGCGATTTGGGAAAATATTCCCGCCGCCAAGCGGCGCAAATTCCTGCCTATTTGCCCCGAGTTTGTGGTCGAGGTTATGTCGCCTTCCGATACGCTGGCTGGCTCGCAGGCTAAGATGGAGCAATGGCTGCAAAACGGTACGCAGCTCGGCTTTTTGATTACCGACGACCCCACTGAAACCGCTTACATCTACCGCCCCGGCCAGCCCGTCGAGGTGGTGCAGGGCTTCGATAATGAGCTGAGCGGCGAGCCCGTGCTACCCGGTTTTCAGCTTGATTTGCGCGAGCTGCGCGAGGCCACCAGCTAAAGTTGAAACGCCTGCTCGCCAGCTGCGACGGGCACCGTCAAGCGGTTTTCGGCTAGGGGCAAGGGGCAGCTGTACGCGTGGTTGTAGGCGCAGTAGGGGTTGTAGGCTTGGTTAAAATCAAGCTCAACTTCATTTGCTTCAGCGGGCGGCAGCGGCACGTCGATGTAACGGCCCGCGCCGTAGGTTTGCTCCCCATTAGTAGGGTCGGTGAAGGGCACGAATAGCTGCTTATCGCCGGCTTTTTGCAGCAGCGTCAGTTTCTGTGGTTTGCCGTTTAGCTCAAACTCGGCGGTGCCCCAGCGCTGGTAGCTTTCGGGGGCGCCCAGGCTCATAGCTAGCGGCTGCGGCAGCAGCACCGGCTGCCGCGTGAGGCGCGCCATCACCCGAAACCCGGCCACCGGCGCGAAGTAGCGCAGCCCGGCAAATGTGGCGCGTTGCGCCTCAGGAATGGGCGAATCAGTCGCCTTGTGCAGGGTTTGGTCTTTCTGGCGGCGCGCTTCACGAATGCGACCCAAGTAGGCTTCATCGAGTACCTGCGCGGGTTGGGTGCCCGATACGCTGTAAATAATGAGTCCGAGCACAGCCAGGACGAGGCTGGCAATCCAGATTTTTCGCATGTTTATTTCACGTTTGTCATGCAGGGCGGAGCGAAGCATCTCGCGTGATGCAGCAACTCGAACGTCAGCACACAATCAATACGCGAGATACTTTCCTGCGCCCTGCATGACAAACCTAATCCAGGCACCTTACAGCAGCCCCTCGTCGGCAAAGCTATAGTACCCTAGGTCGGTATAAATGAGATGGTCGAGCACCGGCAAATCGAGGAAGCTGCCGGCTTCCTTCAGCTTCTTGGTCAGGCTGATGTCGGCGCCGCTGGGCTGGCGGTTGCCGCTGGGGTGGTTGTGCACCAAGATAATGCTGCTGGCCAAGTGCTCTAGCGCGAGCTTATATATCATCTTGGGGTCGGCCACGGTGCCGGCTACGCCGCCGCTGCTCACTTTTTCGGTGCGCATGACTACGTTGGCGCGGTTGAGGAGCACTATCCAGAACTCTTCGTGGGGCAGGTCTTGCAGCTGCGGGCGCATCACGTTGTAGATGTCTCTAGAGCTGCCGATGGTGGTACGGCGGCCCACGCCGCTCTCCTTGCGGCGGCGGCCTAGCTCCAGCGCGGCAATTACGGTGATGGCTTTGGCGGGGCCAATGCCGGGGTGGCGGCAAAGCTGCTTCATCGTGAGGCGGGCCAGTTCGTTGAGGTCGTTTTCCACGGCTTGCAGCATGAGCATGCCTACATCGACGGCCGTAAGCTTGGTGGTGCCCGAGCCTAGCAAAATGGCGATTAGCTCGGCGTCGGAGAGGGCGGCGCGGCCCTTCTGCATGAGCTTTTCGCGGGGGCGGTCTTCCTCGGCCCAGCTCTTGATGCCGAAGCTGGTGGGCGTGGCGTAAGCATCGGGGGCGGAGGTATCTTCTTCAGGCAGTAAATCAGCTGTTTTCATAGAATATTAGTGCAAGCAAGCCCAAAAGGTAAAGCAAAAGTTTGGGGTGCGCGTTAGCCAGCCTAGCTTGCAGCGGGCCAACTCAAGTGCCCGGCTGCCCGTTGGGCTTACCACTATGCGCAATCCTGTTCTTCTCTGGAGTCTTTTACTGGCCATTCTGGTGGCCGAAGCGTATGGCTACGTGGCCGTTCGCACCGCTTTTGGCTCCGCTACGCTGGCTGGGCGGCGGGGCTTTGCCGCTAGCTACTGGCTGTTTACGCTGAGTATTTGGGCGGTGGGTATTTGGGCTACTTTCACGCGCCATAAGGGTGAAAGTGAGCTAAAAAGCTACTTATTCGTGCTGCCGCTGGCGCTGCTGGCGGCTAAATTCGTCGTCATTCTGCCGCTGCTGCTCGAAGACCTCACGCGCCTCGGGCGCTGGGCGGCGCGGGGCTTTAGCAGCCCGGCGCCCGAGGCGGGGGGGCAGCCACTTTCGCGTAGCGCGTTTATCAGCCGGCTGGCGCTGGGGCTGGGCTTGGTGCCGCTGGCGGCCGTGCTGTGGGGCATGGTGAAGGGGAAAACTGACTACACCGTGCGCCGCGTGGTGCTACGCTACCCCAACCTGCCAGCTTCGTTCGAGGGCTTTAAGATTCTGCAAATTTCTGACTTGCACACGGGCTCTTTCAATTGAAACACCGAGCCGATGGAGCGGGCCGTGGCTTTGATAAATGCCCAAAAAGCCGACCTAATTGTGATGACCGGCGACCTTGTCAACAACATTGCCACGGAGGTCGAGCCGCACATTCCGGCGCTGGCGGGCATTACGTCGGAGCTGCCGATTTTCTCTATTCTTGGTAACCACGACTACGGCGACTACGTGCAGTGGGAAAGCCTCGAAGCCAAGCGCGCCAACCTACAGCGCCTAGCCCAAAACCACGCCAAAATCGGTTGGAAACTACTGCTTGATGAGAGCCACACTATTCGGCGGGGCACCGACGAGCTAGCGGTGCTGGGCGTGCAAAACTGGAGCGCGCACCCGCAGTTTCCGAAGCACGGCAAGCTGGCGCAGACGCACGCGGCCAGCGGCAACGCG
>Ga0265797_10012093_pt1 | contig 10658 bp, 6 predicted proteins | sample P2T30metagenome_FD_192433 | JGI IMG/M metagenome (GOLD analysis project Ga0265797, IMG submission 192433) | Plant litter microbial communities from East Loma Ridge, Irvine, California - P2 T30 | ecosystem: Environmental > Terrestrial > Plant litter > Unclassified | place: USA: California... | reverse complement strand
CACTTTCATTAACAGATTGCCACTACCAAGCACACTGCATAGTTGTATTCGAACGCTCACTTCCTTAATTTCACTTAACAATTATTTTGGGACCTTAACATATGCTCACGGCTGTTTCCGTCTCGACTACCCACCTTATCATGAGCAGTCTGAAATCCAATGACTAAAACATAGTAATTCCGAGGTTAACTACCAATGATAGAGTTTTGCAACCCCCCAATTGAACGACCTAAGTCGTATGGTAATCAGTGCTGTACCTGCTATGTTGTAAACTTTTGGAGTCATACTTAAATATGTTTCGAGGAGTACCAGCTATCTCCCTGTCAGATTGGCCTTTCACCTACATTACACCCCTCATCGGATAACAATGCAACGTTAACCCGTTCGGCCCATTATAAGCCTGGAGGTGTAAAGATCACAGGGTTTCGGGTCTAATAATAGTAACTAATTCCCGCATTAGACAGTGTCTAATCAGTCGCTTTCGCTAGGGTTTTAACCTTGCTACTACTACTAACTTGCTGACCCATTATACAAAAGGTACGTTATCACCAGCGATTTTTTCTTCGCAAGCTCTAACTGCTTATATGATTGCTAATTCAGGTTCTATTTCACCAGTCATAGACTTACTTTTCATCTTTCCCTCACGGTACTTTTCACTATCGCTAAACACGTATACTTAGCCTTAGAGAATGGTATCCCTATTGCCCTATTTTTTTTTTTCTTTTTTTTCGAAGAAAAAGAAAGAAAAAAAAAAGAGGACTTATTCAAGCGGAATTTCCTCCACTTTACTTACTAAACGAATTATTGTTAATATACAGGACTGTCACCTTCTATGGACTACTTTTTCCAAAGTATTCTATTAACAATTCATCGATAGGCTAGTCCAGTTTCGCTAGCCACTACTTCTGGAGTCTCGGTTGATTTCCTTTCCTACAGTTACTTAGATGTTTCAGTTCACTGCGTATGATATATTAGGTTTACCCATAGGAGTGCTATTGTTATTATTTCTTGTTGAATAGTTCGCAAACTAAAAAACCAATAGCTTTTGGTGTTTCCACCTCCTTTCAATACGTGTTTGCTAGACATCCTTAACAATCACTTTGATTACTTACATCTAAATTTCCATATAACGCCAGCTATTAAACTAGGCGATTGTGATACTTTTATATTATATTAACCTGATTGACATTTGCTTTCTTTTATATGACTATTGAGGTGGGGGATTAGATTGATGAGTAAGCTTTTTGGCTGATCCATACTTTAACGGTGAAAGCACCTTTTTTGTTTTTACTTGTGAATGCTGCGTGTTCTACAACTCCTTGTACAGGCTCTTGTGAATCCGATGCCACGTTAGCTTTGTTTTCTACTACTGAGCTTGAGAAAGTACCAATTTGTGCAGTTTGAGTAGTTTGTCGTGGAACTGATCGTTGAGTAGCAAGTCGACCAGAGATTTTCACTTTAAGTCCGACAATTTGTGATGGTAATGATGCAGATGATCCTGTAGCCATTACACTTTCCCGTACAGCTGAGAATAGAGAATTCATGATAGCTTTGAAATTGTATTTACGTGTATTCATAGCAATGTATTGAGCAAGAATAAAGCTGTTCAGGTAAGGATAGTGTAGACGAACTAGTCGTAGTTCAACTGGACATTTGTACAGTTTGCTTAGAATTTCTCCTAGACTGTTTACAGTACTATTGTGAAGCGCTTGTTCTTTAGCAGCAATAAAATAGAATACATTGATAACCATTTTGTTTTCTTGCAGACTGAAGATTGGTTTACTTGCGAGAGCTTGTACTTGTGAGAAGTAGTTTTCGACTAATTTGCTGGCTTGACGGTTATTGTTACTTAGTACACTAAAACCTCCGGTTTTGGGCCCAGTTAAAGGGTTAGCTGTGCTAATGGCAGACATAGTGTGACCTGCGTCTAATGCTTTTAAGTTTACGTTGTTCATGTTTGTTTATTATTTATTTCTTCTAACTAGTAACCAGTTAGGACCTCTTTACTCCTTTGAATTTAGGGTGAAAAAGGCAAAAGAAAATATACTCATTTCCGTTTCTACACTACCTTTCTTTTCACCTTTTTTCGTAGAAAAAAGGAGGAAAAAGAGAAAAATATGTGTAGAAGTAGATAGCCGAAAAAAGGGATCGAACCTTTCTTATGTCGTTATGAGTGACATGTTTTAACCTCCTAAACTATTTCGGCATTAGGAATAACTTTTATACTACTGTTAGCGCCGGCTTATTACTTCTTTTATTTTGCTAAAAAAAAAAGGAAAGAGTAAGACCACATGTTTGCTTGTACGATTTAACATAATTATAAAATCCCACATCTCAGGTTAAAGGTATACCAGTTATTTGTAAGCCAAATTTTGTATTAATGCTGATTAATATCTATAATCCTCTGCATATGTAGAGGTGATCGACTAACGGTAGTAATAGTTCGCAAAGCCCTAAACCTAGAGTTCTGGCTTTATATATTTCTTTACATTACCTTGGCATAATGCCAATTACACTTAGCCCTCAAGGCAGTGTAGAAAGTTAACTTGCTCTCGGACCTTCCTAGCTTAATAAATCTAATAAGCCCAGCTATAAATAACCTGGTATAACCTTATAATGCAGGGCAAGACCACAGAATCGAACTGAAGTGTCTCCGACCACAACGGAGTGCTTTACCACTAAGCTAGAATTGCCTTTATTTGAGCCTCACTTTTATGCTAAAAAAATAGTGAGGGGGGATTTTGAGTAGGGATGATTATGATCCCCACCAGTAAACAGATACGTATAGGAATAGCCAAACTACATCCACAAAGTGCCAATAGAGGATAGCTCCTTCGAATCCAAGGTGGTGGTGGTCTGTAAGATGGTAGTTTAATAATCGGAAGAATCCTACGGCGATAAACAGTGTACCAATAATAACGTGAATTCCGTGGAATCCTGTTGAGAAGAAGAATACTGATCCGTAAACTCCGTCAGCCATTGTGAATGGAGCTTCTACATATTCTACACCCTGCAGAGCAGTGAACAGTACAGCTAATAGAATTGTAAGACCTGTTCCAAGGATTGCTCCTTTACGGTTACCTTCGATAAGTGCGTGGTGTCCGTATGTTACAGTAGCACCTGAAGATAGTAGAAGAACTGTGTTAAGTAGAGGAATAGCGAATGGATTCAGTGCTTCGATTCCGGCCGGAGGCCACGAAGCACCAATTTCTACTGTAGGTGCTAGAGCAGAGTGAAAGTATGCCCAGAAGATTGAGAAGAAGAAGCAAGCTTCTGATAGGATGAATAGCGCAACTCCCATTGTGATACCTTTTTGCACCGCGAAGGTGTGGTCCCCAAGGTATGTTCCTTCGATTGTAACGTCTCGGAACCAGAGGATCATTGCGAATAGTGTTGATAGGAATCCTAGTGTTACTAGAACTTCTGAGTTTTGGATACCGTTAAAGTAAAGTACTCCAGATACTGTTAATGTTAACAGAGCGAATGCTGTTAATAGAGGCCAAGGTGATGGTTCTACCATGTGGAATGGGTGGCTCTGGAATTGTGTTCGTGCGATGTTTGTCATAGCAAATTATTATTAACTACTGTTAAAAACGAATAGTTTTGCCTCTTTACTAACATGATAAGTAATGTGAGAGCTATAATTCACTATCTACTTACTTGAATTGACTTTTTCCAAGTAAATGAGTGAGCATAGGGATGACCCATCTGACTGCTTTTGTAGCCATAATAGATAGTGAGTTGTTGTTGACATAATAACTCTAAATCACACCCCTCCCCCACTTTTTTCTTTGAAAAAAGAGGGGGCGAGAAATTTGAGTTAACCATGTTATATATTCCCTCGGATTAAAGAGGATTCGAACCTCTGTTACGTTGCCGTAAAATGAATTTCAAGTTCACCGCAATCGACCACTCTGCCATTAATCCTTGAACCCATTATATGCGAGTGCGTCTGCCGTCACTTACACTTTTATTTTGCATTTTTAGTACATTTACTACTTATAAACAAAATCCTTTATTGAGCAGAGAGGGACTCGAACCCCCAACGTCATAGACAACTGGATTACAGCCAGGCTCCTTACCAATTAGGATATCTACTCGATCACACTTTTTTTAAAAAAAAAAAAAAAGAGCCTGGCCAGGAGCAACTAGAACCAAGCTGATAAACGCATCTATAAACACCCCAAAGAAGTTTCGAACTTCTTCCTCGGAAACTTCAATTCCGCGCTCTGACCAATTGAGCTATCGGGGTTGTGGGTAATCATACTAAAAATTGCAAATTTTTTAAGTCGCGTTTAGCTAGTCGCACGATTAATTTTGGAGAAACCCAGGGTCGAACTGGGGCTAATGTGATGCAAACACACCATACTACCACTATATTATTTCCCCTACTATTTACCAAACCACTCGCCAAATAGTAATAACTACTTCTTTTATACGCCCCTTTTTTTCCCTACGGGGAAAAAATGGGGGCGGCAATAGCCATTATTGCCTAATTCTCTTTTTCCATTCAAATGGAAAAAGTAGGAGGCAGGGGGATTTAGAATATCTAGGCGTAAAGTAGTTGTGTAACTGCTACGTGAAGATCTCCTAGAATTACGTTAGGGATAATACCAAATACTAGTGCTACGGCAAGTAGAGGAAGCATTAACATGAATTCTCGACGTGAAATATCTGTAGTATATGATAGGTATCGTGAGTAAGCACCGAATGAAATTCGGTTGTACAGGTAAATACTGTAACATGCTGAAAGAACGATTGATGAGGCTCCGAGTAGACCAATTAATGGAGACGTTTGGAAGATACCGGCTAGTGACATGAACTCTCCAATCCAGTTCAGTGATAGTGGAACGGCCATGTTAAATGCTGTTGTTACGAAGAACAGAGCTGAGAATACGGGCATGTAAACAGTTACTCCTCGGTAGTATCGAATAACCCGAGTGTGGAATCGATCGTAGAGTACACCTCCGACAAGGATGAACATTGCTGGTGAAATAACTCCGTGAGCAATTGACAGAGCGATAGCTCCTTCAATACCAATGATCGTGTTAGAGAATAGGCCGAGAACAACTACAGCCATGTGTCCGATTGAACTATAGGCCACGAGTGCCTTGAAGTCTGTCTGTCGCACGGTTGCAAGTGATGAGTAGATCAGAGTCACTACCGCGATTGTTTGAACAAGTGGTGAGAAGTAGGCAGTTGCGTCTGGCATAAAGTTAATTAGGATTCGTAAGTAACCGTATGTAGCTAACTTAAGGATAAGTCCAGCTAGGATGATAGACCCCGCTAGGGGGGCTTCTGCGTGAGCCCGAGGTAACCACATGTGGAACGGGGCTAGAGGCGTTTTAACGGCCATACTTAGGAATAGCGCTAACCATAGCAGTTTTTGACCATCTAGGCTAATATCTGATAATGAAATCATTGTGAAGTCAGTTGATCCTACGTTGTAGTAGATTACCATAATTGCTAGAAGCATGAATAGTGAACCTGCTAATGTGTAAAGGAATAGTAAGAATGATGCACGAACTCGAGCTTCGCTACCTCCCCAAATACCTACAATAAGGAATAGAGGAATTAGTACACTTTCGAAGAAAATGTAGAATAGCATTAGGTCAAGCACCACGAATACTGCGATTAGTAGTGTTTCTAATACTAAGAATGAGATAAGGAATGGTTTGATGCTTGTTTTGATTGAGTCCCAGTTACTTAGTAGAGTAATAGGCATTAGGAAAGTTGTCAGAAGAACGAAGTACAGTGAAATACCATCTACACCAATGTGTAGGTGACAGAAGCTCAGATTGTTGAACTCTTGCACGAATTGGTATTGACTTGCGCTACTGTCAAATTCTCCCCATAGAACAATTGAAACAAAGAAGTTAACAATTGCTGTTGCTAGAGCAATTCGTTTCATTAGTGAATTGTTAGCTGCTGTTCCTTCCGCAATTGGAAGTAAAGCAAATGATCCCACAAGTGGAATTAGTAATAGAGCTGTTAACATTAGAGAATTTTTATTATTTACCTTAATTCTAATTTGGGCCTTTTTAGCGCCTAATTTCCCTACTTTTATAGTCGCCCCTAATCACTTTTGGCCTTTTTTTTCTACGAAAAAAAAGGTGAAGAGAAAGGGGCGTGAAAAAGATAAGAAAGTAAAACAGGGCCGGGGAGAAAAAGTAATTAGAATACAACATCGTTTACCTTTCCCCCCTATCTTGACTTATATGGCCAGTTTCAAGATAGTTAAGTAAACGAAGAACTAAACTAAAAAAATTATTTTTATAGCTTAGCATTACCATGCTTAGCATTTATCCACCATTACGTGTAGGTCGGAGTTTAATAAATACAAAGCAGGCGAACAAGAGCATATCTCAGCTTTTACTCCACGCCCCTCTTTTTGAAAAAAGCAAGGGGCGAGAAAAGCGTCGATATCTACGTAGGCGCATTTGCGCACTCTTTTAGTTTCTCTTTTTCCACCAATCGCCCCTAATTTTTCTTTTGTATAAAAGTAGGGCGCGAAATTAGAGTAATTAAAAGTAGATGATAACTTTGTTTGCCTATGCATTTTAATGTCGCTATTTTTGTCCCCTTTTTCTCCTTTTTTTGAAAAAAGGTGAAAAGGCAAAATGGGCTAGAAATGCACCTTAAACACAAGTCTTTTTTTTCACGCCCCTTGCTTTTTTCAAAAAGAGGGGCGACTCAATGAAAAAAGTGAAGTACTAAATTTAAGATAGGGTTAGACGAGTTACGTTCTAGATTCGAACATTATACGACTTAATAGTAAGTACACGCTAACTATTACAACGGTAAAAAAAACTTTTTTTTTATGTTCAGCCTATGATCTAGCTAATAGCTAGATCAATACTAGGCCCCGACAATGAGAAAATACTTATATATAACAAAAATGACTCGTTGGTTACTATCAACAAACGCTAAAGATATTGGTACTCTTTACCTTATCTATGCAATCTTCGCTGGACTAGCTGGAACAGCATTCTCTGTTCTAATTCGTCTAGAACTATCAGCTCCAGGAAGTCAATTCCTTGCAGGTGACCACCAACTGTACAACGTTATCTTAACTGCACACGGACTTGTAATGGTATTCTTCGCTGTGATGCCAGCCATGGGTGGATTCGGTAACTATATGGTTCCTGTAATGATTGGGGCTCCAGATATGGCCTTCCCTCGACTAAACAACATTTCATTCTGGTTACTTATCCCTTCAATTACTCTACTACTAGCTAGTGCTTTCGTAGAACAAGGGGCAGGTACAGGATGGACAGTTTACCCTCCTCTATCAGGTGTACAAGCTCACTCAGGTGGATCAGTTGACCTAGCTATTTTTGCTCTTCACCTTTCAGGTATTAGTTCAATGCTCGGATCAATGAACATCCTTACAACTATCCTAAACATGCGAGCTCCTGGAATGACACTACACAAAATGCCACTATTCGTATGGGCTATGCTATTCCAATCAGTTATTATTATTCTAGCCGTACCTGTACTAGCAGGAGGTCTAACAATGCTACTAACTGACCGTAACTTCAACACATCATTCTTCGACGCAGCCGGAGGTGGTGACCCAGTACTATACCAACACATCTTCTGGTTCTTCGGACACCCTGAAGTATACCTAATGATTATTCCTGGTTTCGGTATCATTAACCAAGTTATCCCTACATTCGCAAGCAAACCTATTTTCGGTTACCTTGGTATGGTTTACGCAATTGCATCAATTGCAATTCTGGGATTCATCGTATGGAGCCACCACATGTACGCCGTAGGACTTGATGTTGACACACGAGCTTACTTCACTGCAGCCTCAATGATCATTGCAGTTCCAACAGGGATTAAAATCTTCTCATGGCTTGCTACATGTTACGGAGGTACAATCCGATACACAACTCCTATGCTATTTTCACTAGGTTTCGTTCTGCTATTCACTATTGGTGGGCTAACAGGGGTTGTACTTGCAAACGCTTCAATGGACGTGGCTATGCACGACACATACTACGTAGTTGCACACTTCCACTACGTTCTGTCAATGGGAGCCGTATTCTCAATTTTCGCAGGATTCTACTACTGGGCGCCTAAAATCTTCGGAAAAATGTACTCAGAAACACTAGGACAAATCCACTTCTGGACTCTATTCATTGGAGTTAACCTTACATTCTTCCCTCAACACTTCTTAGGAATGGCCGGTATGCCACGTCGAATTCCTGACTACCCAGACGCCTTCGAAGGATGGAACTACATTTCAAGTATGGGATCAATTGTTTCAGTAGTTGCGACTGTAGTCTTCATGGTTATGATTTGGGACATGATGGTCAACCAACCTGTAGCCAGCTCAAACCCTTGGGGTGCACCTCAATTCTTCACTAGCTCACAAGAATTCGTGAACGGATCACAAGTAGCAACTTCACTAGAATGGGCAGTGACATCTCCAACACCTTACCACGCATTCGAAATGCTTCCAACACAATCATAAGGCAATAAAAGCTTCTTTTTAGCCCTTCATTAGTTATTTAATAACTAATTAATCCCCCACCACTTTACACTTTCATTTGTTTCCGCTTTCCATACACTAATTAGTGGATGACGTGCATAGATATAAAGCTTAATCGCATTAAGCTTTATGTTTAGTTGATTCAGTTCGACCGAAACTGCTCTTAGAGTTACTACTCCAGTCAATGATCCAGATCTACCTCACCTTTTTTCTCACGTAAAATGGGGGGGTGAAAATGGATGAAAAGGGCCAATATCACATAATGTAGACATGCCACAACTACTACCATTCTACTTTGTTAACCAATACGTGTTTGCAATGGTTGCACTATTCACAATTACATACGTAATGTCAGTTTACGTACTTCCTTACTTTGTACACCTATTCGTGACACGAGTTTACATTACAAAACTGTAATAAGTCAATAACATTGATTAATATCCTACGCCCAATCTATTCACTAAATTAGTGAGTAGGCAGTAGGCTAATACGAGTACTATTATTCCCTGGACAAAACCAACACTAGTTCAACCTAGATTACCGGAAACTAAATAAATTAATATGACAAACGCATTCATCGTATGTTCACCACTAGAACAATTCGAAGTTACAAGCTTCATTGGGCTTAACGCCCCTATTCTAGGTCAATTCAACCTATCACTAACTAACCTAGGTCTTTACTCAATGATCGTAGTATTCCTAGTACTAGGACTACACGTTATCGCAAACAACAACCACAAACTTATCCCAAGCAAATGGAGTATCGCACTAGAAAGCGCTTACGCATCAATCCACGGTATGGTGCGAGACAACATCGGATCAGCTAACGAAATTTACCTACCATTTGTATACTCACTATTCTTCTTCATCATCATTGCAAACCTTAACGGTAACATTCCCTACGGTTTCACTATCACGACTTCAATCATGGTAAGCATTGGACTGTCAGTAATGATTTTCCTTGGTGTAACTATTCTAGGACTCCAAAAACACGGGATCCACTTCTTCGCATTCTTCGTGCCATCAGGAACTCCTCTAGCACTAGTACCTCTACTAGTTCTAATTGAACTAATCTCATACTTAGCACGAGCCGTTTCTCTAGGTGTACGTCTATTCGCTAACATGGTTGCAGGTCACACGCTTCTAAAAATCCTGAGTACATTCCTGTACCAACTATTCACAACAAGCATTGTAGTATTCTTTGTAACACTTATTCCATTCGCAATCTTCGTTGCACTAATTGGTCTAGAACTAGCCGTTTCAATCATCCAAGCCTACGTATTCTCAATTCTAGTATGTAGCTACCTAAAAGATGCAATCGAACTTCACTAATCCTAACCATTAAAACCCCCCTCTAATTTCTACTTTTTTGGCCTTTTTTTTCTACGAAAAAAAAGGTGAAAAAACTCAAAAGGACGAGTAAAGTAAAAGTGATAGTGAACTATAGTGCTAAAGGTTAATGGGTAAGAAGGGAAGCGAGCAAAACAAGGTAAAAGAGACTAGCTATTTGCCTTTTTTTTATCAGTTAAAGGGCGAGAAAAGCGAATATGCCGGAATAGGTAAACGGGCTTCTCTTAAGAAGAAGTGCAGTAGTTGCTTAAGAGTTCGATTCTCTTTATTCGTATAATCTTTAAATCATCATTCTATCAGTGGATAGAATGCAGGGTAATGCTTGTATTAGGAATCTTCTCTCTAATGATGGCCGTAGCGCTACCAACCGTAAAAATTTCACCACTTCTATTAATTCGGGTAACCTCTATTATTTTACTCTATGCCGCAGCATTATCATTTAATGCTAGCTACATCCAAGCTATTGGATCAGGTGTAGGTATCTATAGTGGTCTATTCCAAGTAACGGCAATTACTCAAGTAATTGACTGTTTTATCTACACAATTGCTGCCTTTGTTATTCTTCCATGGGCTCCTGCTAAACTAGGACTAACAAATACAACAGCTCAATCAACAAGCGTACCAACTATTCCAGAGTACTCACTTATTGTTCTTTTCACTACATGTGGAGCCACTTTCCTTGTGTCTAGCGCAGATCTTGTTTCAATGTACCTAGCTATCGAACTTCAATCATTCGCTGTATACATTCTTGCTGCTCTTTACCGAGACTCAGAATCAGCAACATCAGCTGGACTTAAATACTTCCTAC
>Ga0265797_10012091_pt1 | contig 10659 bp, 13 predicted proteins | sample P2T30metagenome_FD_192433 | JGI IMG/M metagenome (GOLD analysis project Ga0265797, IMG submission 192433) | Plant litter microbial communities from East Loma Ridge, Irvine, California - P2 T30 | ecosystem: Environmental > Terrestrial > Plant litter > Unclassified | place: USA: California... | reverse complement strand
GACGTCACGGGATCACAGCGAAAAAGAGAGAGCATGTACGAAACGACATACTTCCACCTGACATGTCGCGTGGGCAGCATACATGTGGCTCGACGTGGCGCGGGGGCGTAGACACGCGACATGAAGTCGAGATAAGCATGGAGAGATGGGGTTCGTCCGTTTATTCCTTGGACTAGTAGTCCGCGAGCACGCCATCAAGCTATGGCCCTATTTGTGTCGAAGATCACCCATATCGCGAATGCCATTTCAGTCCTCGATCGTCCTTGGATCTGTATTAATAATCCGCAGTCTTGTGGCTGCAAGCCTTCCTTTTTCCATGTATTGAATGGGTGTCATCAGAGTGCCCATCTGAAGTGGCGTGTGTATGGTCTAGACAACTCCAAACGCCTTTATCAGCAGTCCAACTGCTCCGACTCGATCTTTCGGCCTCGTCCTGAAAGATCTCCTTGTCTTTTTCGATGGCCGTTGACCCAATTACGCTGACCACAATTGTGCGGGCATCACAATGGCAGTCGAAACAGCTTTTCAGCGTGCCATTAGCCAGCCATAGAGTAATCGAGCGACATCGGCCGAGCAATGTACCGTCACAGGTCAGAGGATACTCCCGAAACTCCAATCCAGTACTGGCCCTCAGTCGTCGATCGAGCCTGTATACGGTCTCTTGAGCGAGCCTCCATGGTCACGGCTCGACTTTACATCGTTATTCCCACGAAGAACTCGTCTGCATCCTTGCGATACTGGAACAGGTTCCAGTATCTATGCAGTGTGCACCTTCTCCGAAGTCTCCGGGATCTTCCAGTTGTTCACTTCCCACCACCATCTTCTAATCTTAGCACCAACAGACTGTCCCTTCAGTGTTGATGACCTGTTCATGTGCCTCCATCCCGAAACAATGAGTGTCCACGCCATACCTTGCACCAAAGGCATAAAGATCTATATTTAGTTAGCATCCATTTCCCGATCACAATCACTGCAAGAATGACAAACGAACCTGATCCCTCATCGTAATATATGTCACAACCTTCCAGTCCTTCGCATCTTTAATGCTCGCAAGATAGCTCTGCTCGAAACGCAAGTCTGGGAGTGGTGGCATTTGTGGCTTACGCGGCGCCGGGCGCAGGATGGAGAGCGGCACTTCGTCTTCGTCGATGTCTGAAAGGATGTCTTCTGATGGCGAACGCTCCATGCGGACAGGCTCTTTCTCTGATGCGGCGGTAGAGGGGTTCACGTCGTGCTCGATGCTGGGCGACGGGTTGATGTGTGCAGTTTGGAGGGTCTCGGCCGCTTGGATGCCGGCATCTTGGAGAGAGGCCATGATGTGCGAGAGATTGTGTTTCTGCGTATAGCAGTTGTCGGTATTGCGATTCTGTGCAGACGCGATCGATGTAATGGATCGTGAATGACGGTCTCGAACAACAGCTAACAGCTGCAGCGCACGCACGCGCTGGAGCTGACCCTTAGTCCGTCATCAGCCTCGCGCTAGTGAGGGGACTGGAACCTCAAAAGTGGCATAACCACGAGCAAGCACATGCGACTCTCCTAACAATTATCCTCACCACCAACACAACACAACACAACTCAGCAAAGATGGGTAACGCCAATTCACAGATGCTCGAGAATATCGTGCAGGGGAGTAACTGTACGTCTGAATAGCCACTTCCACAGCCTGTCGCACAAGAACCACACCGATCGAAACGAACCAACGAAACAACCCGCTGACCTTACGCTCTCCTTACAGTCGACCGCGAAGAAGTCGACAGACTACGAAAGCGTTTCATGAAACTGGACAAAGTGCGCCTCCCTCGCTTCTTCCCTGTCTGCAAGAGTTCGCCGAATCTAACCAAACCGACAGGACGGATCCGGCACAATCGAGCGTGAAGAATTCCTACAGCTCCCCCAAGTCTCCTCCAACCCCCTCGCCACACGCATGATCGCCATCTTCGACGAAGACGGCGGCGGAGACGTCGATTTCCAGGAGTTCGTGTCCGGCCTCAGCGCTTTCAGCAGCAAGGGCAACAAGGAGGAGAAGCTGCGGTTCGCATTCAAGGTGTACGATATTGATCGCGACGGGTACATTAGCAATGGCGAGCTGTTCATTGTGCTGAAGATGATGGTGGGAAGCAATTTGAAGGACCAGCAGTTGCAGCAGGTGAGTTGTGCTCCTAGTGGGAGAGGATATGGGGATATGGCGAGGGGATGTTTGAGAGATATGATTGCTGACTCTTGGAATTGCTAGATCGTGGATAAGACTATCATGGAAGCGGATCTCGACCACGACGGCAAGATCAGCTTCGAGGAGTTCACAAAGATGGTTGAGAACACCGACGTGTCTATGAGCATGACTTTGGGTATGTTGCGGCGCTCTCTCCTGGGTCCTGTTCCTACTACAGAACACAAAAGCTGACTATCATCTCGGCAGACCAATTCTAGATGAGGTCCTCACAGCGATACCCGCAGGACGATATTTGCCCGGCGTTTTGAGCTAGACATTGGTTGGTTGCCGGGAAATTCAAGTCCAAAGGCAACAAGTTACGAGAAAAAGAACAAGAACACATTTTTTGCATTCATACAGCGTGCATCAGTCATCGGTCATCGGTCTTGGTTCTTCTTGCGAGGAGCATGACAGGTATTTATTTCCTTTCTGGTTCAAACCTGCTTTGGAAGTGACATGTCCTTAACACCACGCCGCAAGTCGAAGGACAAAAAGCAATTTCGTGCAAACTATGAGAGCGCTGAGGTGCTGCCTTCACAAAATATAGAGTCCTCAGGAAAGAAAAAGCAGCCTCGCTAACCAACGCGAGCTTATGCTTCGACGTAATGCCAAAATGCTGTCAAGTGAGAAACGAAACCGAGAACAATAGGGTATCTTCTTCAACGGACGCATGCAATTTTTACCTCTCTCTCATCTCTTTGCAATCTTCCCTGCACTGACAAAATGAGAAAATGCCTGCACTGTGGACTTCTAAGCCAAGAATGCCAGTGCGAGCGAGCCGAGTATCACAGCTTTCAATGCCATGCCTTCAGTCAGAACCATTAGATGCTTGAACACATTGAGCTTGGCGGCCGCGGCATGGTTTGAATGCTGGACTTGGTCGGATCCCCTAAGTTCACAATGTTAGCGTTATGTCAAATCTTGATATGCTTCTTCTACTTTGAGACTTACTTCGACGAAGCCAGAATATTCGTGCTCGCTCCACCGGGACACAGCACCACATGGAAACCCGCTCCTTCGGGCACACTAAACGTCGAGTCCTGGTCGTCGTAGGCGAAGGAGTAGGCATCCGGGCAGATTGCTTTGGCGGACTTGGAGTAGTAGTTCGACGAGCACTTGCTAGGGCCGTCGTACTTCCCCGTGCAGCAGTAAGCAGGCTCATTGTACTTTGCGCAAGCAGAATAGCAAGGATTGAAAGCGGGCCGTTGCAGGTTGCTGTCTGGGTAAGGATAGACGCCGTCGCCGGGGCCTTGAGGCGGCGAGACTTGCAGGTCCCAGGGACACCATTGGGAGACTTGCGAGGAGGAGGCGTCGTTGAAGGGGAGGGGGAAAGAGGAGTTCGTTCCTAGGAAGGTTTGCTGGTTGGAGTAGGGGTCGTGGTTCGCGGGGCCTAGGTCGCCGATGCTGCCTACGCAGGAGGGGTTGGTATGGTTGGGCGGGATGTCGTCGACGTCGCTTCTGCTATTGGCGAGGAGGACGATGGCCATGGGGAGGTTGTAGCCGTCGACTAGGCTGATGTCGTAGTATGATTGCGCGTTGGCGCCGCTCAGGGTGAATTCTGCGAGCGTTGCTGGGTTCTCGCCGGTGCCTTTGCATTGGAGGAATGGGCCGCAGTCGCCGGTGGAGCATTGGCGGCCTTCTCCTGTTGATTCTCCGGCATCGTTGAAGGTGCAGTTTGTTCGGCCCCAGATTCGGCCTTGCCAATCTTGAGATACGTGAAGAGTATGGTTGGCGCCAGGCGCAAGTACGAAGCTGTTTAGAGTAAATATTGGTTCGCATTAATGTGCTGTTGTGGCAACACTCACCCGCTTTCTGAAGGCTCAGTGCCCGCCTGTGTCAATATGGCCGGGTGTATCGTTTCACTGCATTGGTTGGACACGATAAGTGGAATATTTGCCGGTGCACCTTGCCTTCTTTCCACCTTCCACTTCATATGATGCTCGCCATAGCTCAGCGTGAACAACGTTGAAGCGAAGGCGATTGATGGAAGCATTTTCTGTATAGGCGCCATGTTGCAGGATTGATGTGTTGGAAGGACGATATTCGCAGGCCAGCTGTAAATTACGGTGTAGCAATTAATGGTAGTGCAGCGAGGGATGCGGAACAATAGCAGCGCGGTGAATAGAGCGAGTGCCGCTGCATTGTAGTCAGCGGCACGTTGATGATGCGCCTAAGCGCGATGACATGCGATCTCACGCAGGCGACATGGTATAGAACAAGGCAGGCACAGATAAGCCAGCCGCGCGTGGATCGTAGTGTAGAAGGCGCTTGCCCGATTGCTGCCAGTCAAGTGCTGTAAAGGAAGGCATGCTGAAACTCCCTGGTTCAATATCCAGACGCCGCCGACGTCACTGCTTGGTTGGCAGTGTCAGTCTACACCAGACATTTGTTGCAGCGCCTAGTCGATTCTGTTTACACGGACACTTCAGAATTATTTACCTTATTCTCTTACACCACCAGCACTCGTTGCAAAGCCCAGGCACATTTCAACGTGTGAGCATGATCATACCTCGATACGTGGGCAAAAACATTGAAGCGGAAATGTGATCAAATTTCGACATCTGGACATGAACATGCATACAACTAACTCATAACGATCTTCTAATCCTACTCGCGTCATCGAATAACCTAGACGGGGTTCTGGCAAAGCAGAGCCTGGCCCAACTGTGAAAATGTCAGCCATCTTTTCTCGGAGATCAAGCGCGATACACATACGATCGGAAGCACACAACATCTGGCAGTCTTGCCACTCTTCGCGCAGATGGCTCCAAAGTCGGAGGCACTCGTGGGTGTCTTGGATGCTGTTTATCATATATGAGCCTCCGTTCGTTATGATATCAAGAGGTGATGGTCAAACTTACGGGTGGCACAATCGAGGTTCGCGACGCCGGCGACATCAGTCGAGCAGCATTGCGCCTGGGTGAACAGACCAGGTGCGCAGTATGGCGAGGCTGCCTTCTTGGCTTGAGAGTCCTGGCTGGTAGGGAGGGCAAGTGCAGAAGTGGCGAAGAGGATGATGGTGGTGGAGAACTTCATGTTGGAAGAGTGATGGAGTGTTCGTGGAAGAGGTCGTGGGAGTGTATGTGAGAGAGTTGATGATGTGTTACGATCATGTTCAAGAGGCTATGGAAACGACCTTTTATATAGATGAGCTGATGACTATCTCACCTTACATTTACCGTTCTTAGTTCGTCGGCGGTTCCGTCGTGGACGTACATTGAGTTCTCACTATCATGGTTCGGCCTGGATTCTTGGCCAACGATCACACCTACTAACAATAGTCAAAGACTAGGGATCGGTAAAGTGTTATGCATCATCACATATGACGGACGATCAAGCGAGCGTCCCTAGTTCATTTCTTCAATGCTGCTCTGGCAGTGCTGGGCCATTGAACTACATTCTGCCGTGGAGCTAGATACCAATGATGGTTTGAATAGTGCATTTGTATGCAGCGCTATTTTGTGTGTCACAGGACCGGCTGCTATATGTGGACGCTTAGAGGCCAAAAATGGAAATCAGGGACTTGACTGAATATGGTGTACAAAAGAGGTTAGATACCCGGGTTCATGGTAGAAGATCTGCAACCAAAAGAAGCTGGCCGCATAGCATTAGAGCGAGTACTTGCCAACGTGCTTGCAGTCGTGAGACGACAATGCGAGGTATAATGCCCCGTTATATAGTTGGCGCACGGTCGAGGGTATCTGAAAAGACTACCGCATCATCACCTTAGGCTTGTAGGGCTGGATGCACGAGTCCCACAGACGGCGAAAAGCAGTCTGGAAATTCACATTGCTGTCCACGAACCAATTTTTCACGAGAGGTCGTACCTAGATCAAGAAGGTCACCAGAGCCCCCGTACAGTTTCCAGTTGTATGTTGTGTGGTTTTCATCCCGTAGATTTGTCAATCGCTGCTTTACCATACGCCCGGATGCTCCCCGAAGATCGTGTAAGCTTGGCAGATCCATCAGGAGTTAGCCAGGTGGAGGTGGATTCTAACCAATTTTTGGAGGTGGGTCAATTGCGGATGTGCAATCCTCGCCTCGAGAGACTTTTGGCCATTGCAAATTCGAACCTCGGTTGCTTGCAGCAGTCCAATTCGGGGCCGAAAATGTCTGGTTATCCTGATTATCTTTGGCAAGGTGAAGGTTGGTGTTGTCGAAGCCAATTCGTGATCGCTCCCACAGCATCTGTAGAATGTACACATGTGTATCATAATTCATAAGCTCATATAACCATTAAAAACTGTCCAACTCCCTGGAGTGGCCTGGAACCTTCCCATGCTCAATATGTTGTGGTAGCTCCATCTTGTCGGGAATCTCGATATTGCTTGGTCCCATCTTTCTCTCCCACAACTTATCTAACACAGTCTTGAAGTCGTCGAGGAAAATGGTATCCGTCAAGCACTTGAATACAAAGGCGAACTTCCAGAACGGATTGATCCCGCCCATATCAAGGACAGGTGTGACTGATAGCACGTCCAGAATGACAAATGCAATGCTGAGGGACATGCTGAACAGCAGAACGCCGAATCGTGGAGACGCCCAGATGAGCTCCATGAATGAGAAACCGTAATGGCATTTAATGTTCCATAGGAGGCTGACAGTTGTGAATAGCCACCACGGGTCTCTGTGGCCAAGGAGTCAGTCTGATGCAATGTGTTTCATATCGGAGGAAATGCTTACCGGCAAAGAGCTTCGTACGGTCTAGTTCTGGGAAAAAGATATGCGTTGATGCCGTTAAAATAGGCAAAGTTTGAGTATATTTCCAGTACCCAATAACCTTGAGCTAAAAGGATAGTACCGATGTAAATACGGCTGACCGTGGTGCCTAGAAATGGCTTGTTCTTGAGCCACGCGACGACGTTGTGAAGAGTCCACGAAATGATCATGCCAGTCGCCGTTGAAGAAAGATACCAGCCATAGCGCGGAGGCTCAAAGAATATGAAAAAGCCGTTGGGCACAGCGATGATAAGCTGTCGTCGCATCACTGGTCAGCCAAAAGGAAGATCGATCGTGTAGCAGGGCATCGAACCTCAATGAGAATGAGCTTGTGCAGAAGCACCTTTCGTCGCATATTCGCAATGGTGAGCATGATCATGAACACCAACGTGCCCACCATCATGCCTTGCGACCATGCCTCGAGCGTCAAGTGCGCTGGGTCCGAAGGCTTCGCTGGTCGAGGCTTCTCCATAATGGCGGAAGCGACTCCGCTTGAGTGAAACGGTCACGAATAAGACCTATATCCACAGTGAAACGGAATATTGTGATGTTGAGCGAATAAGGAATAGAGGAAGACTTGATTGAGAATAATTGCGATGTCGATCTGCAATGCTGGGGAAAGGTTGCACTAAGTACCAGGTGATATCCATAGTCTGGTCGAGCCCTAGCGGGGTTTACGCCACAAGTGCAGGGAACATTCGATAGTCACGCGCTTAGACTGAGCCATGCCGTGACTGAAGGCTACAGATCGTGTGGGGTGATGACACCAAGGACTTGGCTCTTCGAGACGACGTACTATTTGATGTGTACATGAACCAACCTCGACAGTGGTATAGACCAAACGCTCGGCTCACCTCGCTTGCACGTACGACCTGAGTTTCTCACGATGACATCATATGCCTTGGGGTGTTCATGTTGCGGGAACAAGGAAGCTCAATCACGTAGACATGGAGTTGATACTGCGGTGATCTGATCGAACTATCATCCTCATGCTCTCGAGATAACAGGCATCTGCCAGACTGAATCCACAGAGCGAACGTTCAACTTGACGTTGCTCACGTCGCCTTCAGAGAACAGCACTACCTCGACATCGGGATTGAGAGGGAAGATCTGCGCAGTAATTGTCGACTCGCCCTGACCACCAAACACCTCGACCGATGACCAGTCGAGCAGGAGTCGAAGCTTGACTTGGCCGTTCTTATCGGCTGACAAGGGCGCATAGTAGACACCAGGGAAGAGGGGGTTGAAGGTCGTATTGCCCGACGCCGTTCTGTCGAGGAACATCTGCTCAGCCGCAAAGTCCCAACCGATGCGGGTGCCAGTTCCGTTTGTGCCTGTTTGGAGATCAATACCGACACGACTTGATTTTTTGCTGGGGACGAAGGTCAACTCAAGGTCGAAGGCCTGTGACTTGAACGGAAGGCTCTTGTTTCCGGTGTTCAGAGTCTTCCACGAGCGCTGGTAAAGAGGCCGACCACGTTCAAGGTTACCCAAGAATGGGTGTGGCTGCTGCACGAGTTGCACTTTACCCTTGATTGTCTTGAGGGCCAACTTTCGAGGAATACTCATAGCACTTCGCCAAGGTGAAGTAGGAATTTGGGTTGCATAAGCCCAATCATTCATCCAACCGATCGTGACGTGCTCGTTGACGGGCAGTCCATTCCAAGGAACAGCAGCATAATAGTCAGGACCCCAATCCGCCCAATTGGCTTGTAGCGAGACGGTGCTGTCTGGTCCAGTAACGTTTGCGCCGGCTTCAGGATCGCGGATGGTTTCTGCATCGGGCAAAAATGCAGTGCCATTGAACGATCCAACCAGGTATTGCGTACCCGACCCTTGAGGGAACGCTGGACCGCCAGGGTTAAGGCCCAACATCAGCACCCATTTCGAGTTGCTCGAGCGATCATCAACGTAGAATTCTGTGATACTGGGGCACTCCCAGACACCTCCCACTGCATTGACAGGACCAAATTCGCTGACATGCTTCCATTGCTTCAGGTCCTTGGAGTTGTAGAAGATAACTTTATGCTCCAACGAGAGCGCGAGAGCCATGACCCAATGTTTCTGTGGTTCGTACCAGAACACAAATGGATCACGGAAGTCCTTCCACTGGTCTGCATACTGCTGTGGCGGGTCCGGAATGACGGGATTGCCTTCGTATTCGTTCCAGGTGAGACCATCGTCGACGCTGTAGGCGATGGACTGAGCTTGCTGGCCTCCGCGGACTGTCTTGCCATTGGCAAGCGTGAGGTCCTCTGGATAGTAGGATGTATACATCGCAACCAGCGGTGGGTTCCGTGGGCTTCCCCATCCCGAGGTCCGCTTGGAATCAGTCACAGCGCTACCAGAGAAGTAGAACTCTTTCAAGGATCCCGCTGGGGAGTCGAAGGCGCTGAGTGCGATGGGCTGCTCATCCCAATGCGTCAAATCTTTGCTTTGGGCATGGCCCCAGGACATGTTGCCCCAGACATCGCCTGTCGGATTGTGCTGATAGTACAAGTGGTAGGTACCTTTGTGGTACACGAGTCCGTTGGGATCGTTCATCCAGTTTTTGGCAGGCGTAAAGTGATATTGGGGCCGGTATTTCTCATCGTAGGTGTCCGCGTGTGCCGTGGGAAATGCGCACAAAGCAACAATGGCGGCATAGGACATAGCACTCTTGCGAGAAATGGTAGCAGTCATGATGGTTGCGTGGAACTGGGCTGTCAAAGATGCGAGGATACGATGCTGATGCTGATGTGTTGTGCCTTTCTCAGAGTGCCTGAACCATGGTTATTTATACCATTGCAGCAATAGATGTCCAAGACAGAACGAATCCACAATTGCTTGACAACACAATGTCGTCGACGGCATCCAGTGTCTCCTATCGGTCCGAACAGGTCATGGTGTTGATGGTCTGCAGCTTTGATATCCCTTTTCGTCACAAAGACGGGATATCACAGGGATCGCAAGGCACTTGGCAAATTCGCGTTGCATGTGTAGTACAGTAGCATGACCCAAGTGTGTTAGGGCTTCCAGAAGGAGCATGGAATGATCAGTGATCACAAGCACTCCTTGTGCACGCGCCATGGTGAGGGTGTGTCGTTGTCGAACAGTGCCATCGAACTCTTTGAGTGGGAATTGCATCGCCAAAGAAAAGGCTGCTTCCTGTGGCAGAGTATCCATGTTAGCACGATATTAGCCGTGTACTCATCTGTCATATCTTGGGCACAATACCGAAAGAGTCTATTGTGTTGGCGAAGACTGTAATCTTTCACTTCCAAGCGACAGCATGGGAACACGTTCCCTCCCTGCCTGCTGCCTGCTGAGACCACTTCTTACCCCCACAAGAACCCCAACAACCTCTCCCCTCAACTGTGGAGTCGTTTGGAAATTGTGGAGTGAAGATGAGGAGAAGCGGCTGGAGAGGCTTGCAGAGGCGTTCTTGGCAAGGCGACACATCCCTTCTAGCGCTGTGCACGGAAGCTTTCTCACCTTCTAGCTTGCAGGAACGGAAGCACCTCACCTTCTAGCGCGCACGCATGTCAGCCTCCTCGTTAAGCTTCACGTACGCGATGTGACCATAAAGACTGCCGAACCCGAGTATCAACCGGTCGACCCCACTCGCACGGCGGCTATCACTGACAGGAGCCTGATGTGTCGACACCCTCAAGCCAATGACATCAAAGCATTTCTTCTGGAAGAGAGGCACTGTCTGTGCGTAGTTGCGCATGTCTCAATGCAGGCAG
>Ga0265797_10012090_pt1 | contig 10660 bp, 7 predicted proteins | sample P2T30metagenome_FD_192433 | JGI IMG/M metagenome (GOLD analysis project Ga0265797, IMG submission 192433) | Plant litter microbial communities from East Loma Ridge, Irvine, California - P2 T30 | ecosystem: Environmental > Terrestrial > Plant litter > Unclassified | place: USA: California... | reverse complement strand
TTATTAATTTTTAAATTAACTTTATTAATAATTTTTAAAAAATTTAAATTATAATTTTTCATAAAATTTAAATTTTGTAAAAAAAAAAAATTAAAATAAAAATTTAAATTTTGTAAAAAAAAAAAAAACAACAAACGCATAACTATACAAAAAAAATTCAATACCTACAAAAAAAATTAATAAATTAAATTAATAAATTAAATTAATAAATTAAAACCAAAACCAAAAAAAAACATTGAAAAAATACAAATAAAAATTATTAAAAATTCTTTAATTGTTAAATCTAAAGGTAGTTGATGTTGATTTTTTAAAGTCATACCAAAAACAACATTAAACCAACATTTACTAAAACCGATTAAACCAAAAAAATTGGCACCAAACATCAACAAAAGAGTTGAAAAAGGAGCTGAACCAACTAAACCTGTAAATATATAAAATTCACTTAAAAATTTAAGTGTACCTGGTAAACCTGAATATAATACATGCATAAATAAAATACTTAAACCTAGATTAGGAGTTGTATGTAATATACCAGAAATTTCTGACACTATTCTAGTATTATAACGTTTTTGAATACAATCAACTAAAAAAAACATTAATGAAGATAAAAAAGCATGAGTAATACAAAATAAAATACCACCAATGAATGCACCAGCATCACCCCATAAAAATGCAATATATATTAAATTCATTTCTTGAACTGTACCGTAAGCTACTAATTTTTTTAAATCTAACTGACCTCACATTTTTAACGATGCATCAATAACACCCATTATAACAAACACAGAAAAAAAAGTTGTATCAATTTCTGAACCTAATTCATTTGTTATTTTATAAAAACCGTAAATTGCTGTTTTTACTAAAAAACCACTTAAGAATATAGAAAAACCTGCAGGAGCTTCTACATGAGTTTTTGTTAATCAATACTGAAAAGGTCAAATAGGTACTTTAAAACCAAAACCTAAAAATAATAATAAATATAAATATCAAACCTCATCATGTGTAAATTTAAAATTTCTTAAAGACAAAAAAGAAGTACCACCAACTGTATAAATAATATATGAAATACTACATAAAACTAATAAGGAACCAATCTGAGTTCAAATTAAAAAATATAAAGAAGCTTGGATACCCCTTCTATATGGACTAACAAAATAAACAAACAAAAAAGAAGGGATCAACATAGTTTCATAAAATAAAAAAAGCAATAATAAATCATTTACTATAGTAAACATATAAATAACAAAAACTAAAAAATTACATATAAAAATAAATCTCACATTTCTTCAATATAAACGAGTATCTAAAGCTAAAAATGAAATTAAACCGACTATGTAAGCCAAAATAATAAAAATAAAACCGAAAAATTCAATTGAAAATTTAATTGTTCAGATTTGTGTTAATGGTAATTTCAAGAAAAATAAATCACTCAAATTAAAATTAAAATTATCATACAAAAAAAAATATAATAAAGAAAAATAACATTTTATGAAAATCCAAAAAACTAAACAAATCAAAATAAATGAAATTAATAAAGAACCAATCAAAATAAACCTAATAATATAAACACTACTAAAATTTTTAAAAAAATTAGAAAAATTAAAAAATTTTGAACCATAATAAATTATTACAGCAAAAACCATAGAAAATAAAAAAAAAATTAAATTAAACTCAAATAAATACCTTAATAAGTAAACGTAATACAAATTAATCATAATTTCTATAATAAAATAATAAAATAAATAACAAAACAATTTCTACAATAACAATAATAAATATAAATACTAAATTAAAACGCAAATAATCATAATAATAATAAAATACTTAAAAAAACGACTATAAAAATTTTCAAAAATCCAATCTTTATAAAAAACTTTAATTTCATTAACTTTTAAAGATTTTAAACTTAAAGTAAAATAAGTTAATATCCTAGTAAATTTCATTTTAAAAAAACGAATATTAACAAAAGTTCAAATATTCAATTTAAAAAGAATATGGGGTGTATCAGTCACATTATATCAATATTTATATAAATTTTGGAACAACTTCTACAAACATTTTTGCAAGGAATCGAACCTTGATTTATGAGGTGAAAACCCATTGTCCTAACCTTTAGACGACAAAAATTAAAAAAAATTAAATAGACCTAGAAAAAGAAGAAATAAATTTTTTACGATTTATTTTTCTAGAAATAGGACCTCTTATATTAGCACCCCTAGGTGTTAATCTCTTCTTTAAAAGAATTAAACTATTCTTATTAAATTTAACAAAAGAACTATCTTTTTTAAAAATACTAAATTTAGTTCTTATTAAAATACTTCTATGTTTACTTTTTTTTTTTATTGAATTTTCTGGAACAACCTCTCTACAAGAAATTTTTAAAAAATCACCAACAAAAGCTAGACGACCATTCGAACCTTTATATAAATGAAAAACATTTGCTTTTAAAACACCACAATTATCTACTGGTTTAATAATTGAATTTTTCTGTATCAAAAAATTAGAAAAAATAAAAACATTATTTATTTATTTTTTTTTTAAAAACTCTAGTTGAAACATTTGCAATGGTTTGGTTAGTTAAATTTTGTTTTCTCATAAATAAAAAATTTACAAAATCATTAAAAAAATCATAAAGAGTTAATAATTCATAATAATTATTAATTTTTAAATTTTTATTAAATTTACTTAAGTTAACACAAACAATACTAGCAAATAACAACAATAAACCTACCATAATAAACTCAAAACTATTTAAAATATAGTAACTATTATACAAACCATAAACATCATTCATTAAATAGTTATTTAATGATTCGTAATAATCATCTCAAAAATAATTAATATTTAAATCAAAAGGTAAAAAAAATTCAAAATTAAACGGGAATATAATAAAAAAAGTCAATAAAAAGAAACCGATAAAAATACCCAAATATTTAAATGAATATAAATTTAAATTTATTTTATTTAGGTTACTATAAACATTTAAATAAAATAAAAATAAAGCACTAATAAAAACAATAACACATTCAGTTAACCACAAAAAAGCAGTAAACAGCTCTAAATTATAGAAACCTAAAACTAAACCAAAATAAAAAAATAACATAAAAACATAAAATAAAGTAAAATATAAATTATTTGTAGAATATATTAAATATAATGTATAAAATATGATAAATTGTAAAAAAAAAACTTCATTTAAAAAATTTATCAAAAAAAAATAATTTATAAAAAAAAAATTTAAGTTTAATAATAATCAATCCAACAAACAACAAAAATAAAACAAAAATTAATAAAATATAATTAAGTTTGTATAATAATAATTATAAAAATTAATTAAAAAATTTGGAAACTCTCAACCACCAAAAAATAAAATATTTATAATTAAAGAAAAAAAAAATAAATGTAAATATTCACCTAAATAATACAAACCGAAAAAAAAACCACCATATTCAGTAGAGTACCCAGTAACAAGTTCTGATTCAGCTTCAGGTAAATCAAACGGTGCTCTACTAGTTTCTAAAAGAAAAGTAATAATAAGTAAACCGCATAATAAAAAAAATAAACTTATAAATCAATAATTTTCTTGAAATATAACTATAGGTAAAAAAGAAAAAGATTCAGTCAAAAAAACCACATTTAAAACCATTAAACCTAAAAACAATTCTAAATTTAACATACCGATACCGGTACGTACAGCAGCTAATATTGCGTATTTATTTTTACTAAAATAACCAGTTAACATAACACACATACCAAAAAGAACAGAAAATAAAGAAATATAAATCAAATTATATTCAATTTCAAATAAAGAAATACTAGGACCTCAAACACCATTCATTCAAAATGAATAACAAATAGCTAAAGCGATGCTTGGTATAGTAACAAACATAGCTCGATTAGATTCATCAGGAATTACAGAACCTTTAACGAACAACTTTAATGCATCAGCAATATATTGTAATCTACCTTTATAACCAACAAAATTTGGCCCCACTCTTCTTTGAACTAAAGCTAAAAATTTACGTTCTATCAATGTTAAAGAAGCAATAATAATAGTTAAAACTAACATCAAAATAATATTTATTATTAATATAATTATTAATCCTAAAATACTCAAAAAAAAATAAAAAATAAAATTATTTTTTATCATAAATTTCAAATTCATTAAAATATGAATTAGAAAATAAAATTCTAACTTTAGAGTTAGGTAAACGAGTTAATTTTTTATTAACATATTGAAGATATCTTATTTTAAAAATATAATATAAAATACGTTTGTGTCATCTAGGAATACCTAATGTACTGTGAACAGCGATTCTTCTTTCAATATGAGAATCTAATAACATTAAAAAAAAAAACATCACACCTATTAAAGTAGTTAAATGACCTACAGAAGCCATACCATGTCAACCCATCATAAATGCTGGATAATCATGGATTCTTCTAGGCATACCAGAATAACCTAATCAAAACATAGGAATAAAAGTTAATCATTGACCACCAAAAAAATAAACCAAATGTAAATAACCAAACATACGTGAGTATTTAATACCAAACAAAGCAGGAAAATAATAATAAATACCAGCAAAAGAACCTGTTAAAACACCTGCTGAAAACATCAAATGAAAATGGGCAATTACATAAAATGTATCATGCATAGATACATTCAAACTGACATGAGATAATCACATACCAGTTAAACCACCAGATAAAAAAAAAAGTATAAAAGCAAAAGTAAATAATAAAGCTACATCTCATTTTAAAGCACCATTTAATAAAGTCATGGTTCAATTAACAATTTTAATTGTTGCTGGTAAAGAAATCATAACTGTAATTGTACTGTATAAAGCTCTACTTCTATGATCTAAACCTACTAAATACATATGATGACCCCAAACAACAAAACCCATATAAGCCATCATATAAATAGCTCATATTAAATGATGTTTAGATGCAATTCTTCTTGTATTAGAATAAGGTAAAATCATATTTACAACACCAAAAAGAGGTATAATTAAAATATAAACTTCAGGGTGTCCAAAAAATCAAAATAAATGTTGAAATAAAACAGTATCACCACCATACACAAACTCAAAAAATGTAGTTTGTCAATGCCTATCTAAAAGTAACATAATCATAGCAGCACCTAAAACTGGTGTTACTAAAGCTAACATTCTCATTGTTAAAAACAAAGCAATTGTCATAAAAGGTAATAAAACTCTTCTATTTCTTAACCCAGGCATACTTAAAGTACGTCTTGTAATTAATAAATTTGTAAAAGAAATAGTAGTACTCATTCCAGTAAAAATAACACCAACGACTGCGATATCTTGACTACCTACACCTGTAAATTTTGTGTTACTAGAAAAAGGTGTAATAAATGCTCAACCAGACATTGTTAATGTACGATTTGAACATTTAGTGAAATAAACTTTTTTTCTACGAGCTTTAACTGCTTTATTAGCAACGTATCAAAAAGATTCAGGGTATTGAATTATTGAAGTTCAAAAAAGTAATTTATGAGGAATAAATGAATAAACATCGTAATTAGTATAATTTATTTGTTTTCTTGGTTTTCAAAAAGAAAAAAACTGATCTAATTCATAATTTTTAAAAAAATTAGAAAAAACATAACTATTGTCTTTATAATCTAAAAATTTTCTATGTTTAGATTTATCTAACAATGGTAAATAAAAAGAAGGTTTATCATAATAGCGTCAAAATTGTGGTCTTAAAAAAGCTGTTTTAGCTACTAAAAGTCAACCACAAGGTTGGATTCAAAAACCGATACTATTTAATCTAGGGTAAGCAACATCTTTAGAACCTACATGATAAGGAATAAAAAAATTAGCAAAACCACCAAATAAAATAGGTACTACAACAAAAAAAACCATAATTAATCCATGAGCTGTTATAACTTGAATATATCTTAAAGAATCACCTTTAAAAAAAGTACTACCTGGGTAAGCTAACTCTAATCTGATCATAGTTGCTAAAGCAGCACCTGACAAACCAGTACACATACTAAAATAAAAATAATTTAAAGCAATCCTTTTATGATTAATTGTATAAACATATTTTTTAAGGAAATATTTTCTTAAATCATTAAATCTATTAAAATAACTTTTCCATCTATTTAAAAATAAAAAATTAGTAAAATCTTTTTGAAAACCAAAAAAATAAAAATTTAAATCAAAAATTGTATTACGAATATCATTATAAATAACAGTATAAAAATAATTTCTCACTATGAAAAAAAAATAAATTTGTATCGAATAATTTAATTTTATAAAAAAATATAAAATTTAAAAATATTAAACAAATAAATAAAAAAAAAATTAAAACTAAAAAAATTGAAAAAACTGAAAGACCAAAAAAAAAATATAAACAAAAAAAATAAAATAAAATAAAAATTATAATTATAATTTTTTTTTATATTAAATTTTCTAACATAAAATAATAAAATAAAAATAAATAAATAATATATATATATGTGGTAATAAATTAAAAATTCATAATTTATTTTATAAATATAAAAAATAACTAATAAAAATAAAAACCCAAAAATTTCTAATTATTTAAAGATTTAATAATAACACTCTTTAAATAATGTTTACGATACATTTCAAAATTACTGAACTCAGCCAATTTTCAATAAAAAAATGGATTTATATTAAATTTATTCATTCAGTTATAGTTAAAAAAATTTAAATAATCAACCAAACCATAATATATCAATTTTAAATCATTAAAAAAAACTCTAAAAAATAATTTTCTATTATTAACATAAAACCAATAATATGGGGAATCTAAAAAACGTCTAAAAAAAAATTTAAACCAAGGGTACATAAAAATTCAAGCAAAAACATATAATATAATAAAATTTTGAAAATTAGCAGCTAATAATGGGTATCTAATTCTACCAATTTCTAAAGATCTTAAAACAAAAAAAATCCAAACACCGTAAATAAAAACAATATGTCAAAATTTTAAAATAAATAATAACATAACATAATGATTAACAATTCTTGTTCTTCTAGGTTCTTGCTCTAAAATTCAAGAATGATCGTCAATATCATACACTCAATTTAAATTACCATAAAAATGTAAAACATGATAAAATTGATAAAATTCTAATCAAACAGTATATGTTAAAAATAAAGTCAAAATTAATAATCAAATGCTGTGTTTAGAAAAAATATTTCATTTTAATGATATTATAAACATATAAGTTACAATTAATAAAACCGCGATAGGAAACAATTTCAAAAAAAATAATTTTCACGAATATAAATGTGTTTTAAAGATACTTATTTGATCAAACATATAAAAAGATTCTTGAGAAGCATTAATAGTTAAAAATAAAAATACAGAAAAAGTTGCTATCTCAATTAACCAAAATAATATGTATGTTCTTCTTCAAAAACGTTGAACAACACTAGTATATTTACCAAATTGATATTTTTTTATAAAAAAAACAAAACCTGAGATTAATCAATAACCAAACATAGTTACTGCAATTCAACAAAAAATAATTTTATTAAACGGTAACGATTTTAATACTAAAGTGAAATATATTATTAAAAAACCAATCAATAAAGCAAAAACTCAATATTTAACAGCCGCTCAAACATATTTATAAAATGAATAAAAAAAATTTAAATAATAATTTAAAAAATTTTTATTATTATTTAATAATTTAAAATTAAAATAAAAACCTTTATTATCACTTAATGAACGAAAATAAGATCTATGTAATTTTAAATCGTAATTTTTTAAAAAATATTTTAAAGAAAACAATTTAGACCAAATTAAATCTATAGATAAAAAATCTTTATTTTTAAAAAATTTATTATAATAATAATTTTTTAAAACAAAAACACTATAATTATAATAAATAACTGAATCTTTAGAATCTAAATCTTTACGTTCTATATCTAATCTACTTAAAGTTAGATTTAAAAAATCATATAATAAACAATACATAAACCAATAATATGAGTTTAAAATCTTAAAATTTTTAAAAAAATTGAACATTTTATAAAAACAAGGGAAGCGGGATTCGAACCCACGATGATGATTTTGAAGACCATAGTTTTACCTTTAAACTATTCCCCTTTTTTTATTTTTAATAAAAAAAATAACTAATTAATTAACTAATTAAAACTTTATAAGCTTGTTTAAACCAATGAATTATAGTTTTATATCTTAAAAAAGAATTATCCACTTCTTTCATACCTTCCCAAAAAAATGTAAATCTCTTTATATCCATATTTTTTAAAAAATTAAAATAAAAATTATAAAAATACAATTTTAATTGATATAAAAAATTTAAATTATTTAAAAAACCATAAAAATAATTTTTTTTATTTTCTAAAATAAAATAATTATTTAAAATAGTAATTACACCATTAATAAACGATTTAAAAATATAACCATATCATACAACTAAATTAGAAAATTCACTATATAAATAAAAAATACTATAAAAATTATATTTAACAACTCTAGAAAAAATAGTAGAATAAAATAAAAATAATAAACCTCATCAAAAATAACCAAAATTAAAAGTAAATCTATAAAAAACAAAAAACAAACCGTAAACAACTAAAACATTCAACCACAAACATCAATAAACTCCTGTTCGGTATAATTGTCTGTTTCTAGAATATCTACTTTTATTAAAAATTCTATTTTTTCTGATAAAATTTATTTTATAATTTTTAATAGAATTTATATTGATATATTTAGAAATTGAAGACTCTGAAAATCTAATTTTGTAATGCAATTTTAAAAGACTATCCCAAGTTTTATTAATTTTAATTTTTAAATCAGAGGTTAATAATTTAAAAAAATAAATACTATTATAATTTTTTTTAAAATTTTTTAAAAAAAGTTTGTTATATTTAAAAAATTTATCTTTTAAATAAAAAAAATTATTAAAAATTTTTTTTTTATTTACTTTTCGTAAAAAATCCAAATTAAAATTGAAATTATATCAATCATTAAAGACGTTTAAATTAAAATTAATAAATTTTTTTTGATTTTTTTTAAAAATATAATTAAAAAAAAACATCAATTTAATATTATTATAAAAATTATAATTAGAATAAAAAAAAGAAGAATACAAATTAAAATATTTTTTAAAAAAACATTTTTGAATTATTAAAAAATTTAAAAAATTAAAATATTTAAAAAAATTGTATTGTTTATACAAAAAATTTAAATTACTTAGTTGATAATTTTCCTTATTTTTATAAAAATGAAAAAAAAAAATAATAGGATTAGATTTCATTCTATATTTAAATATTTTAGATTTATTAGATAAATCATTATAAAAATTATAAAATAAATTATTTTGAAAAAATAAGGATAAAAATAATTTTTCAAAATAATTTAAATAATCAAAATTATTTTTATAAAAAATATTTGTATGGTTTATTTTAATAAAAAAAAACTCTAACACATTTCTTAAATAATAAACTAAAATAAAAAAAAAACTTCATAAATAATAAAAAAAAAACACTGTAAAAAAAAAAATATAAAATAAAACTAATTTTATCTAAATATAAAAAAAATATTACATAAACACATATAAATTAATTTTTTTTAAAAAAATATTTTAAACATATTTTATAAAAAGAACCAAAATATATATTTTTTAAACGTAATTTTATTAAAAATTCATTAAAAGTTCTATATCTTATCAAAGTATAATTAATATTGTTTTTTTTATTAAAAAATTGAGTTGGTCACAACAACTCAAACAAAGACCCAAAAATAATAGATTTGATAAAATTATAAAATAAAAAAATTAATACTAATTCTTCTGATGAAACTAATTTAAAATTTAAAAAATAATTAAAATTGTTTACGTGTTCATAAAACCCCAAATAAATATATTTCTAAAAAAAAAATAAAATAATTAAATAATTTAAAAAATAAAATAATAATTATAATCCACCAACAGGTTCCCCTACCGGTACCTTGTGTCAACTTCACTCAGATAACCAACTTATTCTAATAACCCAACCTGTATTTTAATAACAATATTTTTAAATAAATAAAAATCCTAATATAAATTTATATTAAAAATTATACCCGTTGTACAAGTTAATTTGCATTAAAAATTTTTCGAAATAAGCTAATGTTCAGAGCGTGATGGGCGGTGTGTGCAAAATTTAACTTGACATTCACCGTAACGTACTAATTTACGATTACTAACGATTTCGACTTCATGTTTTCGAATTTCAGAAAACAATCTGAACTGGAGTAATTTTTAGAGATTTGCTTAAAATTACTTAATCGCAACTCTTTGTTTTTACTTTTGTAACACGTGTGTAGCCCAAAATACTTAGACCATAATGACTTGACTTCGGTCTTTTCCTCCATTTTATTAAAATAAAATCATTGTATAAAAAATTAAATTCTATAAACTATTTAGTTTAAACAAAACTAATTAAAATTATACATAAGAGTTGCGTTCGTTATAAAACTTAATTTTACATTTCACAGCACGAACCGACGACAGCCATGCAATACTGCATTAATATTTAAGTTTATATTAAATTAATAATATACAGATAATATTAACCATTTTGGTAAGATTTTACGCGGATTATCGTATTAAACCACATGTTCCACCGTTTGAAAAAATTCC
>Ga0265797_10012089_pt1 | contig 10662 bp, 8 predicted proteins | sample P2T30metagenome_FD_192433 | JGI IMG/M metagenome (GOLD analysis project Ga0265797, IMG submission 192433) | Plant litter microbial communities from East Loma Ridge, Irvine, California - P2 T30 | ecosystem: Environmental > Terrestrial > Plant litter > Unclassified | place: USA: California... | reverse complement strand
CGAAGAGTCGACTTATTCTCTATCCTAGCTGAAGAGATAGAGTAATAGTAGATAGTAGCAATAAAAAGATCGATAGGAGAGCCTATATAGCTCCTATAGTCTATATACACCTTTTATATATAAGGTAAATAGCTAGAGAAGATATAAGAACAAGTATAACGTTAAGTTCTAAGCTACTAGAGGAAAGAAGAAGGTATAAACATAGAAGCATCTTATAATACTATATGTCTCTCTATACGGTAATAGATGTTATAGGTGTCTATCGTCCTTATAAGCCTTAGTCAGCCGAGGCTCTATTAGGAAGCCTAAAGAAGTTCTATAGTAAAAGAGACGCTTGTTAGAGGTACCTAGAGTAAGAATAGGCACTTACTATAATTATGTTATAGGCTAAGTAAGTCGTAGCTATCCTATCTATAGGTACTAGGAAAAGCCTCCTCTTTATACTACCCTATATACTTCTAGACACTAGTATAACTATCCTTATTATACTACTTATAGTATTAAGAGGGAACCTACTCTAGTAGATAAGAGATACAAAGATCGATTATATTAAGTAGAGACCTAGAGAGGCTTAAGAAGCAGCGTTAGTTGTTATTAGCATTAAAGCTATATATAAGCTAGGATTTATAAAGTATATATATAGTCTTAGAGCATAGTAGAAACTTAATCAGATTATACTTAACGAGTACTATCTAATAGTTACTACTACTAACTACTAAGAGAGTATTATTAATCTTACTCTAATTAGAAGCCTAAGAATATAGTTTATTTATCTAATAGCGACCCTCCCTCTATATATAAGAGTAGAGTTCAAGGGACAGAACTACCTATATTACCTAGTAACTATCCGAGCTTTAAGTAACTAGCTAAACATTCTCTATAAGGTTCGTAGGGTTAATAACCATTTAGGTAATATCCTTAAGTAAGCTACTACTGAAGTACAATATACCTAGACCGAATTAGGCTTATTTAACTAATCCTAGGATAAGATTATCCTATATATCTAGACTAGAGATGAAGTAGATATACTTATAGAGGAACTTAGCTACGAACTATATATATTGAAGAGTAGGATAGAAGAGGAGAAAGCTAAAGCTTTAGACTAATAGATTAGAATCTCTAGCTACTTGTATATCGTCGCTACTATAGCTCTTATAGAAGGCTTTAATTACTCTTACGTACGATATATGATTAATGTAAACGAACTAGATTCTCTAGCTATGTTTACTTAGGAAATAGAGAGAGTAGAACGCGATAGTAAATTAGCACATTCTCTTGTAATACTACTAGCTACCTAGGAGGTATAGGAAGAAGATAGAAGTCATAGCGAATTAAGTAAGGTAAGCTATAAGAACGACTTAAGATTACGTCAATAGCGTGAGCACAAAGGGGTTTATTACTACCTTAAAGGTAAGTAATATTACTAGACGTCGTTAACTAAGGAGCTAGACCTACCTTAGTACTAGAGATAGTATATAGTAGAAGACGCTCCTTATAAGATATGCAAAACAAGCTATGATAAACTAATCTAGCTAAGGGAGATAGTAAGGGAGGATATAGCTCCTACCGGCCTTAAGCTGATCTAGTAAGAGCAGCTAAGAGCTCACTCAGAGTTAGCACGATATCGCCTAGGTCTAGTAGTAGTGTGTAGGACATGTCTGCTCTACCGAACGATAGAAGAACAGTGGGACCACAATTTCTCGTTATGCTTATAGCAACACGATGTATTCTAAGAGTGTAGCAAAGCACGATAGTAGTAGCAAGGGCAAGGTAGGCAATAGCTTAAACGATTCTCGAGTTGCTACTAGTGTCTAAATCCGCAAGTAATATGCTAGCGAGTAGCTAAGGGCACGAGAGGGAAGAAAGGTGGGAGCTGCGAAGACGACGACATGGTGCTACTGATATGTTACGGCATCTTCAACAGCGTTAGGGGTGGGAAATGGATAAGAGACGAATTCGGGAGAGAGTTCGCTAACATAGAAGATTTCTTCGATTGGTTAGCGGAAGAGTATTACTTCGGAGGAGGAAAGGCGATATAGGCTGTACGGGTGGCAGCCCGAGTGCTCCTCTTAATCGGAGGGTAGAGTGAACTCAGCATAAGAGGCCACTGGCCTAGGTCATTAGTTGAGGTAGCGGCATATGTTGATGTATCAGTTCAGATCATGTGGAGGTTATTCTGCGGAGCTGCAAGGTCAGGTACTATCCTATAGAGCGGCCGCACGGGTGGGCTCACTGTGATTGAACGGATAACTAGGTGTATTTTGCGCCTCAAGTGAAGCCAGGGCTGCAGTAAGTGGATGCCCACTCAAGGTCACTTCTCCGTTATCGAGAGCTCTGAAAGATCCGATACGTGGCAGTGGGACTTGGATTAGGTCAAGCAGAATGTTGGCGAGACTGCGGAAGAGTGTTCGACGATGATGCTGATTAGCAGAGGGCCATTTCGTGCTAAGCATGCTGCCTTGTTGCGGCTCGATGTAATTCATGATCAGGTAGCCAGTGCTAAGACGGATCGGACAGTAGGAGGGCGCGAAAGGATTCCAGCGATTGTTGTCGAAAAGTCCTTGCTGTAATTTACGGCGAAGCCATTCGTACAACCATCGTGCCCAAGAGACTTGGGCAAGAGACCTGAATGAACGGCCATCGGACAGCCCAAAGGCCCAAAGGCGAGGGATTGGGACGTTTGGGCAGTGCTTAGAAAGCCAGGCGAATGTTCCAGCTTCGTTTCGGATTTTCTCACTAGCCATACCAGGAGACGTATGTGAACGGAAACGGTGTGGAAACGGAAGCCGCACAAGCACTCGTGGATGTCGCTCGATATCCACAGGGATGCAGAGATTGAAGGAGCCACTCAACCAGTCTTCATGAGATGCGACCCTACAGCGATGTGGCGAAAGTGAAAGATGATGAGCCACCAGCTGCTCTAGGCATGCACCTTTAGGTCGCCAAGAGTTGATGAATTCGGCTTGCTGACCAGGCCGTTGAGACTGTATAAGCATGTTGTGATCATTGTCGACCAGATCTGTGTACGTGAATGCCATGGCTAGAATTCTTGACAGAAGCGCGAAGGGATGCAGCGCGACTCCCTCCTGAATGAAAAGACAACCGAAGCCTGTCTTGGCATGTTCCCCTGATCTTCCCCGCCTGTGCACGGATTTAAATATGCTTGACGCGATGCTGACACGCTTTACCCTCGACGTCATGGCCATGAGTGCAATCCAAGATTGTACATCTGGCGTCTCCTCATACCATGAATGACCTCCAACGTTGCGGAAAATCAAGGGACTACTTCGCGCAGCTTCGAACAGGCATGACGCTAATGGATAGATATTCGCACAATACCAAAGCAGTGGAAAAGAATTTCTGTGAACATGACAAGGCAGTCGAGTCGAGGGAGCATTTCATCCTTCGATGTGCTATGTGGAGCGAGCAGCAGGAGGTCTTGGGTGCATGGACAGCGGAGGAGGACCTGTCGCGTCTGCTTGAAGGTAAGGCCTTCACATATATTGACGACTGCACCCCGGACATGGATGCAGTGCGAGGTGTAGTCCAATTCGCCCTGGCTACTAAACAATGCGAACGCGATACCACCGCGCGAGGGCGAATGTCGTAGGCCGAGGTACCTTGGGAATCCAAGTTGCAGACCGCAGGATTAGCTTGCCAAGACTTTAAAACTAGATACAAAGGCCTGGTCTACCAGACTGCGCGCCTGGAGAATAACGAACAATCTTCAGGCAAGTTTGTTTCGACGAGAGGGTCACCTTCTCGTGCAAGATGAGACACTTTATGGTCACGTGAGACAGCCATTGCTTGAGACAAAATGCCAAGAGATTGAATCCCCCGCGGGGAATGGATCCCTTGGCACAACGTGCTAGGGTTGATGTGGAAAGCGAAGGCACACTTGGGCACACAGGTCGTGCATGGAAAAGGCACAACAACAGCAAGTACTCTGATAATTCAAACTGGCTGGATTGATCGAACGTACAGAGCTCCGGGAAGTGGTATCACGTCAATCGCGCCGCCCCACGCGGCTGCTCTAAAATGGCAAATCCATGGCCTCAAGGGACTCGAACAAGCTACCAAACTTATCAAGTACGTTCGCGGCAAACCTTGTGGAGACCATGATCACGGGAACACTGACGATGATCTGCAAGACCCCAGGTACCGCGGGAAGGGGGCAGGCGAGATGCCAAGACATTTCAGTTGGACAGTCCAGCTAAAAGTTGTGCGTCACGTGAAAGGAGTAGAGGGCGCGTATTGGTCGCGGTAGCAGATTGGCACGCGCGCGTCGCGTGAGTTTCGCGTATTCATCGCAGGGATTAAACGTAGTGTAAGCCCCGCGGGAACGTAGGACGCTCCAAACGAGCAACAATCTCGAACGTTCAACGCACGGATCGCTATCAGAGACGAGCGTTGGAACGTATTACGTTCCGGCGCGCCATACCTGTGTAGGCGCTCGTGACATGGTGCCGTGCACCCGACATGGTCCCTAATGGTCATTCATAATCAAGCGTAGATTGACAGTAGTGATGGTCTGATGTTCGGCACCAGTGATCTATTTAAAGTGCAAGAGGGGCACTATAGGCATGTCATGGGCCAGGCCCGTGATAGGGGTTTGCTATGAGACCTAGATAACCCAATGGCACTCAACCCCTACCCCTAAGTCTTGAGATAGATTTCTCATAAGCTTCACTTCTTTGATAGTTCGACATATTGTCCGACAACATCGACAACCATCTCTTCGAAACTCTTGGCTTTTATTCCAAGTTGTTCCTCAGTCTTGCTAACATCGAACTTCAAGGTTATTCCAGGAACCTTGCCATCATTCGGAAGCATTCCACTCTCCACTGCTTGCGGGAAGTGGGTCGCAGTGTATCGTTTCGCATCGTCCCACTATGGCAAGTTCTGTTAGTCTACGTTCATAGATTGTTGTATCAGCCGTTGATGCATAAGTACTTACAGTCCATCCTTCTTCTCCCGAGTTTGAGAGCAAGAAACTCTGGTTTCCTTTGACTTTCGGGTCGAGGGCGCGAATGTGCGCTAGAGCCACGTCTTCAACATGAGTGACCGAGAAAATGAATCCATCGTTACTCTTGCCTAAGACAGGAGCGAGGAGGAACTCGTTAGTGCTGCCTGCAACGTCCTTCGCTGTAGAAGCTAGCTCGTCACGGCCAAGGACAAGAACAGGGTGAATGAAGATCGCGTCGAACTTGGGCGCTTCAGAAGCCATGAAATCTTCGGCATGCTTGAGAGCAAGGGTCTTTGATGTACCGTATGCGGCTTGCACGTTGTTGAAGTAAGGTGCGGGGAGGGGTTCGGTGCGATGCTGAGGAGTCCACACTTCATCAGATCCTACGAAGGCCGACATTGGCATAATAGCCACAGCTGAGCTAGTGAGGACGACACGCTTTATGCTTCCCGCCTTCTGTGCAGCTTTCAGAACGTTCGTAGTTGCCTGGATCGCAGGCGTGATGAACTCGGCATCCAAATCCTCTTGGCCAGTGAGTCCGGCTCTGGGGATCGGAGAGGCGAGATGGACGATATAGTCGACGTCCTTTAAAGCGTGGTCGAACGCGCCCTCGGCGGTAAAATCAGCGATCACTAGGAAAGAGAGTTGGTCTTTGCTAATATTCTTTAGAGTCGGGTGAGAGCGAATAATCTCTGCTTTGCTTTCGCTGCGGACTGCAGCAAGGACTTTGTAACCATCTCTTAGAGCAGCGCGAAGAGTCGCGAAGCCGACGAAGCCAGTGCCGCCAGTAAGGAAGATAAGTTCACCTGCCATGTCTGGAAGTGGAAGTCAAGATGGGATCAGAGGATAATATCAGAGGAGGGAGCTGAGTTTGTTGCTTACTTAGGATCGTGATAAGTCCGCTTATTTGTATCGCTGAATGCTCGTAGTGTAGACTGTGCCACGTGTATGCAAAGAAGCATTTCAAAGCACCAGCCGCAAACCAGTGGCGCCATTGGCCTTGGATTACCAAAGCAAGCCGTTGATGCACAAATGGAGCATAGTTCACAAATGATTACTGATCGACAATGCTACATCAAAGTCCAACCGAGGGCTTTGTAAGCCGAGCTCACCGTCATTAGCAAGCTTGTAAAGCTTAAAAATCCGCGTGCTGAAGCTAACGATAACTAATCACGTGTTTTGCTGGCTCGGCTCTACGCGAACCACTGGCATTTCGCGGAACGTCCTGGCAAGCGATCCATGGTCTCCTCGACAATCACATGACTACAGTGTCCCAAGGTACTCTCATACGACATGATTGGAACAGACAATATTCTTTGCGTGAGTGCAAGTATTCTGAGCATACTGCGCGCTGAGCTTATGTGGTTTGCATACGACTTTCATTTGCACGTGTTACAGGTGCATCTACTGGTGCTCCGAATGCTTGCACACCATAATATACGCGCGACGGCTGTGAAGTAATGCTCCCGGGCCCGAGCAAATGTGCAAACTTGTTCTCATATATCTAGTCAATTGGTTAGTTCGGATACAGAGACTAAGTTCTGATCAGAAAGGATTTGCCAGAAGCATATCGAGTTGCCAGATCCTGATGTTATACATAGAGCGACTGCAGTTTTCACGCTGGAATAATTTCGTGCATGATCGATGTACCGCATAATGTAACAGGGCGGATAACATTTCTAGAACTCTGAGACTCAGAGTAACGTATGTTGAGATGCGATGACAGGGCTTACTTGCTCGGTGATTACTTATCAATTTGCAAATTAGTCATTGCCCGCGGAGGCTGCTGCCAAAGTGTAAGAATGCCAATATTTAACTGAGCTGCAAACCATACAATCACCACTGCAAGGGACTACACAGAGAAGCAATTTGCCGGACATATCTCAACCCACTATCCAGCAAGAAGAACATTCAGTATGGCGTTTGCGCAACAGGTTCCGAATCTCGGGATCCCACACTCTAATGCGACAGTCGAAGTTTCTATCATCGATACCACAAGCCACTTGAGAGTCCCCTCATCGATGTTGATCGAGCCCGAACTTCCTGGTTGCGATATTCTAGAAGCCTGCTCTTACAGCTTTTTGATCAAACACCGCGGCACTAGCTCACAGGGTCAGAACAAAGATGACACTCTGATTTTCGATCTCGGCATCCGTAAAGATTGGGAGAATAGCGCTGCTTCGATCGTCGAACAACTGAAGGCCTTCAAATCCGACCTCCACGTCGAAAAAGACGTCGCTACCATCCTGCGAGAGCATGGGCAGAGCCTAGAGGAAGTCGGCGGCATCATTTGGTCACATGGGCACTTCGACCACACAGGCAATCCAGCCACCTTCCCAACTTCGACTGACCTGATCGTTGGTCCAGGTTTCAAGGCAGCCTTTGTGCCAGGCTTCCCAACCGTACCCGACTCACCCGTCGACGAGCGCGCATGGCAAGACCGCAACCTGCGAGAGATCGATTTTAAAAGCGAGGGCAACGACTTACGCATTGGGGATTTCCCTGCTCTTGACTTCTACGGCGACGGCAGCTTCTATCTTCTTGACACTCCAGGCCACGCAGTCGGGCATCTGTGCGCACTCGCTCGCACGACAGCTAACCCGCCGACCTTCATCTTCATGGGTGGTGACATAGCACACCACGCCGGCGAGTTCAGGCCAACAGAATACCTGCCTCTTCCAGACTCCATAACCCCTTCTCCACTCGAGGCTCCCTTCACACCGCAAGCAACGTTCTGTCCCGGAGAGATCTTCCAGGCACTTCATCCGAGTCAGAGCCTCAGAAAGCCATTCTTCTCGCCTTCAACAGGAAAACACGCGGTACATCTAGATGCAGCAGAGATGAAGCGAAGCATCGAGAAACTCACTCATTTCGATGCATACGAGAATGTTTTTGCTGTCGTTGCCCACGATCAAAGCTTGTTTGACATTATCGACATTTACCCTAAGATCGCTAACCAATGGATGAATAATGGGTGGGCTAAGAAGGGCAAGTGGAGGTTCCTAGGTGACTTTGATACTAGTACTAAGTGTGATAACGCCTGACCGAGATTGTCGCAGGCCGAGGCACTTTGAAAATCAAAGTCGCGGATCGCAGGATTAGCTTGCCAAGACACTAGATTCGAAGGCCCGGTCTACCAGACCGCGCGCTTGAACAATAACAACAATCAATCAACCCACAATTCTTATAATCGAGAGGTCACCCTCTCGTGCGACAGTTATGAGCCCGGAGACACTTCCACTACGCAACAGCACCACCTCTTTTACGAGTGCGTTGCGACAGATGTTCTCATGGATCCAGCGCTCACCGCCAGCCTGGATGAGAGAAGCGGGGTAGCAGGCAAAGCAATGCAGCTACACCACGACGATCTCATCACGATGAAGAAAGAGCAAGGACAGAGAGATCGAACATTAGGATATCACAACGAAGTTCGCAGACGAAAGAAGTCAGTTCCATCATGTCGATCAAAGACCACAATCTCCCGATGCTCAACTCCTGCAACGACTGGACGGACTGTATCAACTCCATAGAAGACCTTGCAGTCCGTAATACTGTCTGAAACTACTTTGACCCTGATGACATCGACAATCTATTCTTCACTGCCACCAAGCTACCAAATTAAGCGCATAGAGACGTCGTCCAGAGATGCCAAGCTCTTCAAGCCATCTACGACAGCGGGAAGAAGAAGTATGACAAAGTCTCTGAACGGATCGACATCACAGTCTGTCAAGAGTTCAAGCAGCACTACCTTGGGAAACATACCGTCCGAAACAAGCTCATCGTATTGGCTGAGAGCATTTAGCCGACTGCCAAAGACCAGAAGTAGAACGTGAGAGCGGAGTTCGAGAAGCTAAAGAAGGGACCCGGCAATACCAGCCTCGACAGATGGCTCAGTCGACGGCCTGCAATTGTCAACAACGCAACACGATACGACATCGAGAACTTGAGTGAGTCGTAGATCTGCGATGCCTTCATCGAGTCGTCGCACGACATCAATCCTCCTGGATACTCATGCTATAAATAATATCGACCCGTTGTCTTTGAACAGCCAATCACAGGACGCCCATCACGTCCCGCTTCGCGCTAGATCCATTCGGTCCCACGCGTCGCTGCTCGTGTCTCACTCGCTCCTTCCGCGTTGTCTCAGTAGCCACTTACCTTATACTGTAGTTTGTTTCAAGTTTTCGAAATAGCGGCTGCGTCCTAGGGCGGATTGACAATCGTGGTCGTACCAAAGCGGGCGTTACAAGCCAACATGAAGCAGCGATGCATCGACGCCGGCATCAAATGTGCGGTATGGAGCGAAGAGCGGGCACCGCCGTACGATGCGCGCATTTTGTTCGCGATCGCCGAATCAGCCGTGACGAAGACATTTGCGGATTTCATTAATTCCAGAAGCAGCACGCAGCGGTTGGAGCGAATCGGGATCGACGAGTGTCACACGATCATGCAGTCTATGGACACGTGGAGACCAAACGTGCGTGAGTCGCGGGCATTGGCCGGACGGCCAACGCAAGTGGTGTGTTTGACAGCGGCATTACCGCTGACGAAGCAGGCCGAATTCATGTCCGCGATGAATTTGGACGAGAAGGAGGTTGCGATGTTGCGGGAGGCGACGACACGACCTAACATCGCGTACACCGTCCGCAATTATGACGCCGAAGAAGCCGACGAGGCGGTGCATGCGTTGGTGGAGGAGAAAAAGACGCAGTACCCGGCAGAAGACAAGATCGTGATATATTGCACAAGCATCAAGCGGGTTAGACATTTAGCGAGCGCGTTTGATTACACGGCGATTTGGCGAGCGATCGGCACCGAAGAAGAGAAAGCCGACATTGTCGCACAATTGAGCCTAACCAATATGATGCCTAGAATCCTAACCAATATGATGCCTAGAATCCAGGTTGGATTCCAGCTTAGTAGTCGCTCAATCCGGTAAGGTGCAGGGGTGCACAGCCACTTTCAGGTAGGATTCCAGGAGTAGGATTCCAGTCGCATGTACACATCTATCATGTGTCTCTAGACTATTAAATAAACATTAATAATATCTTCTTAGCTATAGCAATTAATTGCAATTAAAATTACAATAGAAGAACTGACTTTTATATTATTATCTTTGTCTCTCAGATGCGATGTCTGTATCTCCGCTATCTAGCTTTATACACCTAGGTATAGACACTACTAACTTCACAAACGTCCGTTAGGCAATAAATATATAGTCTAGCAAACAAAACATAAGTAGAGCACTAGATAAAGAAGAGAGGATAACTGTAGAGAATACATATAGATTTCTTGAATAGCTTAAAGAATATAGCATACTGATATGTATAACATATAGCTATACTATCTGTAATCTTAGTTTTTATCTATAGGAGTACTATATAGGAAACGTAGTAGAAAGACGAGCGGTTCTCGAGCTTTTCGGTCGATACAAAATATGAGAAGCAAAAGACATCCCGTTACTACCGGCGCTAGGAGTACCGTTCGGCTCGCTTAGTAAGCCGGTAAGCGCATTCGTCTATAATAGACCTAAGTGTAAGCATATTAGTATAAATCGCAAAGGCATTCGGTTACACTATAATTAAGTACATAACTAGAAATCTTTAGTGTAATAACGAGAACACTAGCATTCCGTCTAGGTATAGACATTCTTTAAGTCGGTAGGTCTATAGAGGTACTTTACCGTCTTATATACC
>Ga0265797_10012088_pt1 | contig 10662 bp, 11 predicted proteins | sample P2T30metagenome_FD_192433 | JGI IMG/M metagenome (GOLD analysis project Ga0265797, IMG submission 192433) | Plant litter microbial communities from East Loma Ridge, Irvine, California - P2 T30 | ecosystem: Environmental > Terrestrial > Plant litter > Unclassified | place: USA: California... | reverse complement strand
CTGGACAACAGAGGGTGGTGGAGCGTGTGCAGGCTGAGTTTGAGAAGAGAGGGATTGATTTTGATGAAGTGGTCAACAAGATTGGCGGGCTCGAGGAGGTGAAGGATGCGGTTGTGAAGGAGAAGAAGTAGGCGAGGTCGTGGTCGGACAGTCTCGATGAGACGATGCTCGATGTTAGCGAAGTTGACAGGTCTGAATGTAAAGTCGCCTGCGGACAGGACGAAATGTCTATATATTTACTGGCAATTATCATGGTGACATAGGCACCGTCTACATGAATTACCTCGCGGCAACTTGCTCTATCGTCGTCCAAAATGGCGATGTCCAATCCCGAGCATTTATCACATCCACCATTCCTGCCCAGCTAACATCAAATATCTCTAGATGTCAACAACCTGCACCCCATTCCCTAATTTCCCACTCCCCTCATACATCATCGCCGCATTCACCATAATCGTCTGATACTCAAGCATCCGTCCACCCCAAACCCTCTCCCACAGTACCGCCCTCACACCATAAAACAGCACCCGTCCCAGATCCCACCACAAGCACACATTGCAGAAGTCCCACACGAAACCCCTCGCACGCCTCGCCAACCCACTCTGCAACGCCTCCTGCCCAGCATCCCAGATGATACGCTCACGCCCGCCTTTCACCCAGCCTTCGAAGTCGCTGCGCCCGGCGTGTATGTGGCCGAAGACGTGCAAAAGAGGTTTCACGCGAGCGACTTCGGTGGCGAGGTGCTCACAGCCTAGAGCGGCAGGGAGGTCGAGGTGGTGTTTGGGTGGCGAGTGGGTAATTAGGATATCTGTTTCCCGAGGGACAGTGTTGCGCCAAGCATCTTGAGATCGGGTGTAAGTGAAAGCGAATGTTGGGTCTGGCAGGGGTGTTTGCGGGCTGCCGTGGATGTGCAGGCTGCGGTTGTGGCAGGGGAGGTAGATTGACTCCGTGCTGTGTTGGAGGTAGGTGAGAGATTTCCAGTTGATATTTGCGTGCTGGTCTGCTTTGGGCAGCGTCGCGCGGGAGGACTCGTCGAGGTAGGTGTCGTGGTTGCCGGCTATTATGTATTTGTGCTGGTGCGGGAGGGTAGACAAGAGGTCAATGGCGGCTTGCAGCTCGGAAGGAGTGCCATGGGCGGTTATATCGCCCGCATGGATGAGGACATCGCCATCAGGGATTTTGCCTGGATTGAGAGAGTGTGTGTCTGAAATACAGACAACACGGATAGACTTGTGGTGTCGAGGCTGCCTGTGAGGGCGCAGGTGGGCGAGGAAATGGTAGCACAGACGAGCGACGAGGTGCAAGGGCTGAGTTAGGAGAGTGTAGAGGAGATGTGGGCGGTCGAAGGGCGTTGCTGGTGCGAATAGGTCGGATATGGAGAGCATTGTTGTGTATAAGGTAAGGTATGCTTTCTTTGTTTCAAGGATTTGTCGTTAACATTGTTGTTGTTGCTGCTGGGCGGTGGTGGATGTTGTCCTCTTAGTGACTACTTTGCATGTAGAATCAGGACAGACAGCACGACAGGATGGAAGAGGAGAGTACAGGTGGGCCGTTGCATTGGGTGCAGCAACGCGTACCTATTGAGAATATACTATTGGTGTTGCTCATATGCCTCTCGGCGGTGATGGAGGAAGACGATTACGCCCCGCATTCGACAAGGACAAGCCCCAGCACTAGAAGCTCTGCTGCCGCACAGATCATGCAGTGTGACGCAAGAGCAGGCGCACTGCAGCTGCTGTTGACGCCGGCCTTCTGTCCCGCATCTGCTGCAGTGACGAGCGTGCGAAAGTTGGAACTGGCCAGCCCCAACTACCTCACCACCTGGGACGAGGCCAAGGAGCTGCTCACTTACCTGCCTTTTGTGCTTTTCCGCTTCCCTGACCATAAAGGCGCCGGCTTGCTCGCCATCCTGGCTTCTCACTTCACCAACGGGCCCAAGGCACCCACGCCGAAGGACTCCCTAGCCATTCCTACCGCCAACGACGACAATCCTACTGCTGCCACCTCTGCCACTCAGACTCACCTCGCAGTCAAGAACCGCTTTGCTAGGAGCTTCAGTCAGCTGGTCGCCAGCCAATTGGTACCCGGAGATCTGATCACCATGGCTAAGAGCCAGGGCATCCTCACCAACATGGGCGTCGACTATGTCGTCGTCTTCCGCTTTGCTACTACGGGTCAGTGTTGTGCTACACATTAGCCCTCTCGCTGAACTAACACGATCTCCAACAGACAAGGAAAAGGCTTCCGAACGCTTCAAGGACCTCACCAAAGCTCTTGCATCCGTCGGTCTTGCTACAGAAGTCCGCAACGGCGAGAACCACTCCCTCCTGGTCTTCTGCAAGGTCGCCAGCGAAGAACACATGTTCGGCGAGATCTACCGCAGTCGCGTGCGTGACTGGCTGCATGGTGTCCGCTCTGCAGCACCCGAGAAAGAGGTCAGGGGTTCTTTGGAACGCGAGCCATTGACGGAAGCCGAGCGCCTGCGTATCATTTACCAGCTCATTACAAACCCGGTTGCCGAAGGTGGTGCCGGTATCACACCCAAGAAGAACGAATGGGAGAACGTCGAGAGCATCTTCGCCTTGCACGACCACGTATACAACAAGCAGTGGATCAAGAAGTGGAGCACACAGTACCTCTTGACCGCAGAAGACCTGGATGACATCCGTAACCGCCTGGGAGAGAAGATTGCCTTCTACTTCGCCTTCACCCAGTCCTACTTCACATTCCTGACAGTACCAGCTGGTCTGGGATTGGGAGCTTGGTTGTTCCTAGGCGCTAACAGTCCTTTCTACGCCATCGCCGCCAGCATCTGGTGTATCGTCTTTGTCGAATTTTGGAAACATCAGGAGGCCGATCTCGCCGTGCGCTGGGGCGTTCGTGGTGTGAGCAACATCGAGACGAAGCGCCACGACTTCAAACACGAGAAGATCATTACTGATCCCGTCACTGGCGAGAAGCAATACTTCTTCCCTTCAATTGAGCGCGTCAAGAGGCAGATGTTGCAGGGTCCTTTCATCCTGCTCGCCGTGACGCTGCTCGGCACGCTGATCGCCACTGCTTTCGGCATAGAAGTCTTCATCAGTGAGGTTTACAACGGCCCTTTCAAGAGTGTTCTCGTCTTCCTCCCGACTCTGCTGTTGACCACTGGTTTGCCACTCCTGAATGGCATCCTTACCAGCATTGCTACACGGATCAGCGACTACGAGAACTACGAAACTGATTCTGCCTACGAGAAATCGATGACAAGGAAGCTCTTCGTCCTCAACTTCATCACTTCTTACCTCCCTGTGTTGCTCACAGCATTTGTTTACGTGCCCTTCGGCGCTATCATTGTTCCATACCTGGACGTTTTCAGCCTCACTGTCAAGCCTTTTGCCGAGGATGACAAGCAGCTCCAGACTCCGTCCACCAAAGACTTCAGCATCAACCCGTCTCGCCTACGTCAGCAAGTCATCTACTTCACCGTTACGGCGCAGATCGTGAACTTCGCAATGGAGGTCATTGTGCCTTACCTCAAGAGGCAAGGCTTCCTCAAGTTCAAAGAAATGCAATCTAAGCGTGCGCAAGCAAATGGCGGTGCCAGACCTGCCGCCTCTGTCGATGACCTGCCCGAAGAAAAGGAATTCCTTGCACGCATCCGCTCTGAAGCCGAGCTGGACGTCTACGATGTCACGGCCGATCTCCGCGAAATGGTGTTGCAATTCGGCTACCTCGCGCTCTTCAGCGTCGTCTGGCCACTGGTCCCGGTTAGCTTCCTGATCAACAACTGGATCGAGCTGCGCGCCGATGCCGTCAAAATCTGCGTCGAAATGCAGCGCCCAACGCCCTGGCGCGCAGACACGATCGGCCCGTGGCTCGACTCGCTCGGATTCCTCTCCTGGCTCGGCAGCATCACTATGGCCGCCCTCGTCTACCTCTACAGCAACGACGGTCTAGGCCCCGACGGCAGCCCATCCGCCATCAAAGGCTGGGCCCTCCTCCTCAGCATCTTCTTCTCTGAGCACCTCTACCTCGGCCTGCGCTGGGCCATCGCTTTCGCCATCAGCAAAATCGACTCGCCCGGCCGCCAGAAGGAGCGTAAGGAGCGCTTCGCCGTCAGGCAGAAGTACTTCCAAGAGTCGCTCGACCAGACACACCAGCTGCCTCCGATCAGCGAGAAGGCCGAGGAGATCACTCGCGCCAGTCTGGAAGAAGAAGCCAGGAACTCGAGCTTGCGCGCCACCACTCCTGAAGAGCGTTTCTGGGTCCGCCAACAGCACTGGACGGAAACGGCGCAGGTGGGCGCGGGTTTGATCACGCGTGCGGCGCCGGACGCCGCGGACGAGGGAGAGAGCAAGAAGGAGTTGTAGGTACGTGGTTGGAATGACCATGCGATGCGATCCGATCAAGGCATTGGCAAGGCGACGAAATCCTAGCGATCGTACCCAGATCCTGGTTATCCTGGGAAGCAAGCACGAAGAAGTTGTTTGGCCCATCTTTTCCCTAGACATCTTTCCCCCTGACCTGTGGATCTCGGAATGTTACTATCACGAAGTACGACAGAAAGAACGACACGGCATTTTCTCCTGAAGGATTTCACTGCAAGCGAAGCGTTTTGAATATCAAGTGATTCCTACATATTTCTTTCCTACCTACGTAGCACAAACAAGAACACGAAATTGCAAAATCTGGTGTTGATGACCTTGAGGACCCGAAATTGCCTGATCAAGTTCGTGAGTGATCCATTCCACATATTGACTTTGATGCAAACGTGAAGCAAAATTGCAAGGGCAAGCCATTTTCTTGTGACAGTCTGGTATACTCCATACAACTACAAACAAAAGCTAGGAGGAGTAAGAGCCCCCTCCAACATTAGCCACCCCGAGTAAGGGGGCATAGCACTGCTAAAACCAAAAGCCGCCAGATTTCCGCAAAGACCGGTTGCCCGAGTGCTCTGCTGCAGGCCCAGCGAAGACGTATTTTTCTTTTGCTTTCTTTCTTGAACGTCAAATCAAAATACCCCAAAACATCAAAGTACAGAACAACCTCATATGGAGAGCTTTGTGGTTTCTAATCAATCTGTGCATGCCACCGCTCTCAACTTTTTGCTTCGTGTGTTCTCTCCTCCCATATCAATCATAACAGTCTCCCAGCCCCGGACATTCGCATGCTTGTTCGTGCGGACGAAATCAAAGGTGGGTATCAATTGGTCGCGGTAAAACGATTGTCGTTCGATGGAGGTCGGAAATCTTGAGGAGTGTTTAGTATGTGTTGCTGGGAAACCCCTCGTGAAAACCATGACACCTCATCGTGCGTATCCCCATTAGGAAGGGGAAGTAAGAAAGGATCAGTATTCACCAGTAGGAAGGACGGGCGTCGTAACCGCGGTCGTAGCCACCGCCACCTCTCCTGTCACCACCTCTCGGGCTGGGCGGGCGACCGTAAGGCTCGCGACCATGGCCGTTCACGTATGGGTCAGGCTCGTAGCCAGCACCGCCGCCACGAGGAGGTGGGCCTGGGGGAGCGCCGTAGCGGTCGTCGACGTAGCGACGAGGCGGAGGGTAGTCATCAACGGGAGGAGGACCTCCACGGCGCGGTGGCGGTCCGTAGCGGTCATCGCGGGGGTCGTCGTAGTAGCGAGGTGGTGGGGAACGACGGCGGTAGTCGTCACGACGAGGGCTGTAGCCGCGAGGAGGACCGCGGCGGTCGTAGTAGTCGTCCACGGGAGGACCGCCGTGACCACCGTGGCCACCGTAGCCGCGACCACGGTAGCCAGGAGAGCGAGAGCGGTAGCGGGGCTCACGAGGACGCGGGATCTCGGATTGCGGCTGTGAAGTGTTAGCTTGTCACGGGAAGTTGCGAAGCGGCAGACTCACGTCGGAGATGCAGTTGACGGGAACCCCCTTGAAGTCGTGCTGGTGGAGCTTCTCAACAGCGGCCTCGAGGTCGGCAGCAGTCTCGTACTCGACGAAACCCTTGCCACCGGTGCCGGTAGTGTCACGCTCACGGTTGACCTCGCTGTAGACGACGTCAAGGCCAGACTGGCGGGCGAAGTCTTTCAGGTCCTGATCATTGAGTTAGCAAGTGAAGTTAAAGCTAGTAAACGAAGAGTCGACAGGCGACCCGAGCATAGGGTACGTACCTGCCAGCTGGTCTCGAAGGGAAGCCCGGTGATCGTCATACGATGAACGGTGCGACGCGGGCGAGGAGCCATGCGTTCCTGTCCGTAGCCAGGGCCATCACGAGGGCGGGTGCTTCCACGTGCGAACTGGACGACCAAACGCTCGCCCATGAACTCGGAGCCATCTAGCCAGCGATATATGTCAGTAATTGAAAGCATGATTTGGGTCGAGTCTCTACGACTGTTCCGCGCACGAGACATGTCGGGCGGAAGTAGTACGAGTACTTGGGTGTCATCTTACGGAAGGCTAGAGAGAAGTCAGCAAGGTTGCAGAGATGGTAGATGAGACAGGTACAGCTTCTCTTGAGACATCTGCAAGATGAGGTGGCAACAGAGGCAGGAATACGTACCGGGCACGACGTCACGCGCGTCCATTGCATCTTTGTACTCGATGAAGCCAAAGCCGTTCATGAGCTTGATCTCGGTGATCTCGCCAGTGCCATGGGTGTTGAAGTGGTTCTCAACGTCGGCCTTGGTAGCTACAGTGCACGCGGTCCAGTCAGCGAATTCCGTCGAGTTGAGTGAAGGCCCTCAAGCCCAGGCTCCAGCTCCGACAGCGGTGGACCAATGCCAGGGGAGTTTGCATCACAATGCAGGGTTGCGCGACAGGTCAGAGTGCGACAGAAACGAGGCGCCGATGCGGTGCAGAAGTGGAGGAGAGGATCAGAGAACAAGGGCCAGCCACGTCCACATCCGCGCTTCCTGGGCAAGGCATGCAGCGCCCGCGTGTCCTGTTGTGCGCGCGTGTGGGAGCCAGGGCAGGGAATGAGAGAGGTGTGTATGGAAGGCCATATTCGGGAGAGCTCAAAGAAGCGTACCGTTGCGCGGGAGGTTGCCAAGGTAGAGGCGCTGTACAGAGAGAGCATGTTAGATGACCGGGTTCGAGCAGCAGAGGGTTGATCGCGCAGGCCGAGGCGCTCATGGCGGGATTGCGATGGTGATGGCACTAACAGTATCGGGGGCTTTTCCTTCGGGCTCCATGGTTACGACGGCCTGTCCTGTAACGGGAATCCTTGCGACGGGCGGATGGTGGAGCTGTCCTTCCTTGTGCGTGGGTGCAGGCGATATCAGCCTTGTAGGGTGGCGGTTGGTTGTGGATGAGAGCGAAGAAGTGAGGCTGCGCGCAAAGATGGGGCGACGATGCTACTGTATACCAGTCCTTGGGCCAGTTTGCGCAATGACGAGAGGGTGTGGAGGTGGAGGTGGTGAGCGCCGGCGAGCAGCTAAGAAGGTAACTTGCGGAGGCAGGCGCGACCGAGAGCAGCGCCTTGGCTGAGCCAGTCTGCATGTCAAAAGTCGACGCGCAGCTTCACGCGCACGTGACAGGGCTGGAGAAAGATCGGACATTATCATTGCACCGAGGTCAGGCGTCTTGTTGAAGATGGATGCTCTTCGACAAATCGACCATTGCCACTACTGAACAATAGACTATCTGATTGATTCATTGCATTGTAGTCACTTTCCATAACAAACATCTGCAATGCACCCACCAAAACCACCCTCCATTCGATGTGTCAAGACTCGATCTCGATAACATGAAGCAACCAATCACAGCGTTTCCATTTGCAGATGCAGGATGGATAATCTAAAGCCGAGCTTCAAGCTTGCCTCGCAAATTATTAGTCCTTACCTCGGGAGCGCCTTTCCACTGTGCCGGGCGATGACATCGATACCTTAATCGACTGGCATTCAATTCGTCTGGTCCTCCGCCTCATTCTTCTCCTTAGCCAGCCCTTGAGCCGGCTCGAGAGCCTCACATTTCCAGGATCCCCCAATCACCACCGCCACAATGTCTGTCCCCAGCATGCTGTCAGCAACAGCCAGACGGCGCGCCTTCCAGTTACCCACAGCCTCCACTCGTGCATTCGCCGCCACAAAGCCTTCCACCACTGTGGGCAATGCTTTCGCCGCAAGATGTCTGGTCAGAGGATACAGACCCGCAGCCATCACAGCCGGCCAGAGACGCGCCTTCACCCAGACTTCACGACAACGATTGGCCACACCGGACGACTCCTTCGACCCTTCAACATACGAGCGCGAGACAGACGAGGTCGATGTAGTCATTGTAGGAGGTGGCCCGGCAGGTCTTAGTGCTGCCATCAGGCTCAAGCAGCTCGCAAACGAAGCTGGCAATGAGGAATTTCGCGTACTCGTCCTGGAAAAGGCCGGCGAGCTCGGCGACCACATTGTCAGTGGCAATGTCATTGAGCCGTCTGCGATTGAAGAGCTCATTCCCGACTGGCTTTCCGAGGACAACCCAAACCGATTTGAAAATGTTACACCCGCGCTTGAGGACCGGATGCGCTTCTTGACCAAGACCAAGTCATACCCCATGCCCAAGCCGCCGCAGATGAACAACCACGGCAACTATATTATTTCGCTGAACGAATTCTCGAAGTGGCTAGGCGAGCGGGCTGAAGAGGTGGGCGTGGAGATATACCCTGGTTTCGCGGCGTCCGAAGTCTTGTACACACCACAGGGCGAGGTGAAGGGTGTGGCCACAAATGATCTCGGTATCTCAAGAGCAGGCAAGCCAAAGGACAGTTTCGAGCGCGGTATGGAGTTCCACGCCCGTGTCACTCTTCTCGCAGAGGGTTGCCACGGCAGCTTGACCAAGCAAGTGACCAAGAAGTACGACTTGCGCCGCGACAGCCAGCACCAGACATACGGCCTCGGTATCAAGGAAGTCTGGGAGATCGACCCGGCCAAGTTCCAGAAGGGTCTGGTTGTACACAGCATGGGTTACCCTCTGCCATTGGACACATACGGTGGTGCTTGGATGTATCACTTCGGCGACAACCTCGTCTCAATCGGTCTTGTGGTCGGTCTTGACTACCCCAACCCCTGGCTAGCACCTTACGGCGAGTTCCAGAAGATGAAGCACCACCCTCAATTCTCACAATATCTCGAAGGTGGCAAGTGTATCTCCTACGGCGCGCGTACACTGAACGAGGGTGGCTTCCAGTCCATTCCCAAGTGCGCCTTCCCTGGTGGCGCTCTTATCGGCGACACAGCCGGTTTCCTCAACGTGCCCAAGATCAAGGGCACTCACACCGCTATGCGCTCCGGCATGCTCGCCGCCGAAGCCGCCTACGACGCCCTGAAAGAGACCTCCGACTCCAGCAACGCCGTCTTCCTCTACGACTACGAAGACAAGCTCCGCAACAGCAGCATCTGGAAAGAGCTCAAAGAAGTCCGCAACATGCGCCCTTCTTTCCACTCGCCCCTCGGCTTCTTCGGCGGCGTCGCCTACTCCGGCCTCGAAGCCTACGTCTTCCGCGGCCGCATGCCCTGGACGCTCAAGCACGGCAAGCCCGACCACGCCGCCACCAAGACCGCCGACGAGTGCCAAAAGATCGAGTACCCCAAGCCTGACGGCAAGATCAGCTTCGACATCATGACGTCTGTCAGCAGGACCGGCACGAACCACGAGGAGGACTCGCCTTGCCACTTGAAGGTCGCGGATTGGGACAAGCACGCGGAGCTCGAGTGGCCCAAGTACAAGGGTGTTGAGAACAGGTTCTGCCCCGCGGGCGTGTACGAGTATGTTGAGGACGAGACGAAGGATCTTGGTGTGCGGTTCCAGATTAACTCGCAGAAGTGAGTTGCTTGCGTTTGAAATTATTTTGTGAGAGGATTCGTGTGCTGACGTTGAACTACAGCTGCATCCACTGCAAGACTTGCGACATCAAGGTTCCAGACCAGGACATCACGTAAGTTTCTTGATTCCCTATGCTCCCTCTATAATTTCAATTCCATTTACTGACTGCATGACTTAGATGGGCTACACCTCAGGGAGGCGAGGGTCCCAAATATACCATGACTTAGAAGCTACGGCTTGCTGGTCGCGTAACGAATTATTTTGAATTGTATATATGTATATTCTTTTGGTCCCAATCACATGCTCTTTTGGGCTTTATTACAGTGAGGTGCTATCTAATCTCCTCAACTCAATCGGTCTGTCTCCGTCCATTGAGATACATGATCATCCTCAGCATTAGAAACATTACGATGAGGTGCTATCTAATATCCCAAAACCAAGCAGACCGGTGGCGCCCATTGAGATGCATAGTCGTTCTCTAATCTCGAAGCGATCGCAATAAGCATTCTTGTGCCTTCCTAGTGTCAAAGAGAACTTGTGGCCCATCGAGGTACACGGAGCCTCTCAATATTGAAAGGTTTCCCAGTGAGGTGCTATCTATTCTCCGTAACTCAAACACACCTGTGCCGTCCATTGAGACATACGATCGTTCTCCGATATCGAAGTGATCGCAATAAGCATTCGCATACCCTCCTGGTGCCTGGAAAAACTGTGCGGTCCATTGAGATACATTTGCGCCTCTCTCGACGTTTGAGACTATCACCATAAGCATTCACATACCCTCCTGGTGCCCATAAACCTTGTGCGGCCCATTGAGATACATTCGCGTCTCTCTCAATGTCGAAATGATCATAAGGAGGTGCTATCTAAATCTCATCGATCCAAGTACGCTGGTGCC
>Ga0265797_10012084_pt1 | contig 10664 bp, 14 predicted proteins | sample P2T30metagenome_FD_192433 | JGI IMG/M metagenome (GOLD analysis project Ga0265797, IMG submission 192433) | Plant litter microbial communities from East Loma Ridge, Irvine, California - P2 T30 | ecosystem: Environmental > Terrestrial > Plant litter > Unclassified | place: USA: California... | reverse complement strand
CCGCCATGAACAAAACGTCTTTTTTTGCTGGACTCAAGCTGTTTGTCGCGCAGGCCGCAATGCAGGTTGTTCTGCATGTTCAGGGTCTGTCGATGGAGCATGCCTGCGCTTTCGCAGGCGGCATGATGATGATTGCACCGCTGTACTCGAAGAAAGCCCGGGACCTTTATCACCAGGCATTTCTTGCCTGAAGCAGAGGTTCGATAGCAGAACGCCCTGTCTAGCCGGCTGCAGCAACCGGCTAGACAGGGCGTTTTCGTTGGCGGTCGGCCGCTTCAGGAGTACTGCACTCGCGCCCATACCTGTTGCTCCAGATTACCCAACACGTGGTCGAATACCGGGTGCAGCTTGTGGGTTAGGGCAGAGGTACCAACCGTGATGTGCTGCTCATCAGTCTCCACGAGTACAGGAGCGCTGTGCATTTCAGGGTCATAGCTGTAGCGCAGGAACGCAATGCGCTGCCGGCCTTCAAACACGCCGAAGTAGACGTCGTTATCTTGCACCACGGTGAACAGTGCGCGTAGCATGTTGGAGTAGCCCCGGAGCTCGGTTTCATTGACCATGTGCAGTCCGACGGATACCGCGTCAAGCAGATAGGCCCGATGCACCTCGACTTGGTCCAGGATTTGGGTGGCCTCTGCGAACGACAGGGAGGCAGTTTCAATAGGGCGGTGAGTTGGTGCGTTCATGGATTTGCGCAAAATTGGTGAGATATGATGCAACCGTGTAGGCAGGACGCATCTGAAAACATTTCACGGCTAAACATGATTTTCTAAAATGAGCATTGTTGCTCTTGACTTCGTGTCGCCTACTCATCATGTCGTATTCTGCAGGGCTATTGCCCTCGACATTCGCCAAAGCCGTTCAAGATGCTATCGGCTCCCTGGCACTGCCGGGCTTAACCCCCGTAGAATCCGTGGTGTTGATGTACATGCTGCTGTGGCTTCTGCCTTTTTTAGTCTGCATTCGCCATGTTGGGGTTGAGCTGAGAAGTGGCTTGATGCAGCGCTATCGCGAAGGGGGATTACTGTGGTTGTTCGCAGGCCTTTTGTCGGTTGCAGCGCTTTTGGCCGCAGCGGGTCTTTATGGTTTATCGGCAGTTAGCTTTCTACACTGGGGTAATCTGGCCTCGGAAGCTGAACTGCCCTATGCGTCCATAATAGTTGAAGCTCTTACCAAACTCTGGGCGGATTTAGTCCCCGTAGGAAATATTCTGCAGCTGGCGCCGACCGCGGTGCTAGCTTGTGCTCTAGGGCTTCAACTTCTGGCCGAGATGGCTAGATGGCTGTCAGCGCATTCGGTGCGGGCAGCACGAACTCGTCGCACCCGCGCGGTGCTTTCTCAACTCGAAGCGCAGCTAACTCATCCAGCGGAGCGGCGCGGACCTATTCAGTATTGGTGATTTATGGCTCTCTTTTTGTCTATTCTGCTGCCCGGTGTTCTCTTTGTCGCCAGTCTGATGCGCCTGCTCGGATGCATTAAGCGGCGTAGTGACGGGCTATTCGAATATGTATGGGCAACCGGTTACACCATGGTGCTCTGCCTGGCTTCCACCTGGCTCGCGGCGGACTTGGTAAGTCTTCGGGACTGGACGCTTCCGGATGAACGCGCCACTTTGGTACTACAAAGCGGCCCGTCGTTGTTTGTTGCCTTGGGCTTCATGTTAGTCATGCGTCCGGTGGCCCGAGGGATTGGGGGCGTGCTTCAGTTCGCGGTCTCCAAACTACGAGCAATCCCAGCCGCTATTTTCTCGCGCCGCAAACCTAAAAAGTGAAGACAGCTATGCTCAACCAGTGGCAATTTTCGAACATCATTGCCGGCGCCGCTTCCGTGCGGTTTTTCGGACCTCGTCCTGACTACAGCACTCTGATGGCCGAGATTCTGGCTCGGGCGGCCGCAGAACAATCCACGGTCGAAGTGACGCTCAAGCGCCACATGCGCGAGCGGATGGCTGGGCAGCTCTTGGTAGCCGTTACCAGCCTAGCTGCCGTGGCAGGAGCAGGGTTCGGCACGATTGCTGGCTGGTCAGACCTGATTGTCATACCGCTGGCCATCACCCCCTCGGCACTGATGATTGCGGCCAGTGCGACGCACCGTCGCTCCCCGCCCAATGCATAAATTCCGTGACTAGATGTCAGACGTTACTATTTCCGTCGACATCTATCATGATGAAACAAATTGCCACCATTACGGGTTTCGTTATTGCGGCCGCACTTATGAGTGCCTGTTCGAAGCCCGCCACGCCCAAAGCCCCAAAAGCCACTGCCGCTGCGGAACCAGCGCAAGAGGAAGCTCGCCCGGCAACCTACGACCCGAACCTGAAACCGACCGACATTGTCTGGGACAGCCCCCAGAAGAAGGCCGAATGGGAAGCGCTCCAAGCGAAAGTGCAGGCGCAGGCTCAAGCCGCGCCCCAAGCTGCAGCGCCGGCGGTCCCTCAACAGCTATTCGCTCAGCCGGCCGGTCCGCAACCCGGTCAAGCGTCATCCGTCGCCCACTGAGCCAACAAGCGATAGTGCCTGTCCGCCAGACCTCAGAGCGTCCGCTGAGGTCCGCTTGAATCAGGTCAACTGGTCTTCTTAGGAGCAATTTAGTGGTCATTGAACCTCGCAAAGTCGCACCCGGCTTCGTTCGCCGGTGGTTGGCACAGTCCCTTGAGCTCCTAACCCGAGCTTTCCATATCTGGTTCGGATTCTCGGTGGTGTTCTGTTTCATCACCATGGGCTTGGGCTGGCTGCCAGAACTGGCGGCTATTCCCCTGGGACTGTTCGGCTGTATCGCTTCGGTCGAAATTGCAGCTACTGCCGATAACCGGGATGTGCGCCTGGCGGACATTCCTGTCATCTTGTACACAGCAGCTCTCGGTACGATTCGAGACATCTGGCAGAAACGCTGGATTTTGCTCATCGTTGCCACTTACATGCTAGTACAGGTTTACCTTGGCCATTCGGCCAAACCGACGCCAGTTCGGGTGGTCCCTCCGGCGGACCTGACCAACTTGCTGACCTGGATTGCCACGCCAGACTCGCCTTTTATTAAGTCGATTTTGGTTCTGCTGTGTGGTCAGATGCTCCAGGGACATACGGCCGCACTGGGCACGCTAACGCACCCGCTTCAGCGCGCTTTTGGTGTCGACGAAAGCCGTGCCAGGACGCTTCTGCACCGTGCAATGTTCAAGAACATCCCTGCCACCGCATTTCTACAGATTGTACCCCTGTCTGTGTTGGCATGTGCCGGAGTGTTCCTGCCGATTGCGGCGCCATTACTGATGTGCTTCTTGCCTGCCTTGAGCTATGTAGCCTTCCGGGAGATGTTCATCGACGATAAGGGCAACCGAGAGCCAGCTAACCAGGCGTCCACAAAACATGCTTTACAAGGAATGGCCCCATGACAATTCGTACGTTGCGCCGCAGCTCGCTGGCGATTACCCTCATCCTCAGCAGCAGTGCGATTCTGATGACGGGCTGTGCTCCTAAGCCGACCACAGCACAAGCCGACAAAGTGGCTGCATGTATCGTTGCAAACGCCAGCCCCGAGCGGCTGCGTGCAATGGGCGCCATGCATGCGACAACTGAGACCTCGGGTGTTGCACGTGGCGACGGCTGGGAGTGCGGTGAAGCGCGCTGGGCCGTCGCGTTGTCGCCGGCATATCGCGAGGCAATTGAGCCAGCACTGGGCGCTGAACTGCGCAAATCCCCGATTGCCCGCGAGGCAATGTATGCCGTCACGTTCGGAAAGCAGTTCACGCCGAAACAGCAGCTTGTGATTGGCAAGCTGGGAGCGTTTCTTGATGAGGCGCGTCGCTCGACGATTCAGGGCTTGTCCTGCGGCACGGTCGAGCCTCAAGCTGTACAGGTTGTCGGCCGGCTAGACTTGCCATTTGCAATCGCGGTGCTAGGGGTTCAGGCTGACATCGGCGAGCCCAAGATTGCGCAGACGGCCGCGGAGCGCCTGCTAGAACGAGTGAACCTGCTGATGCAAGGGGACGCGGGTGCCAGTTGCGAGAAGGATGACGGTAAAGCCCGCTTCCAGGAATACGCACAAAACATGCATATGTTCTACCAGGGTCAGCATCCTTGGGCCCCGGGGTGTGGCATCAAGCAGGACGGCGAGGACCTCAACTTGGTCTGCGGTGGCACAGGAAAGGCCTCGGCTGCCGCAGGCCAGTAAGCGCGCCTTTCAATACCTCTCAATACAAAAGCTCCGTCGGCAAACGCTGACGGAGCTTTCAATCATTTGGAGAACTAGTCGCAAAGCACCTCGTTGCGGTTGTTCCAGAATCGAGCATTGGAACCAAGGCTGTCATCAAGCTCAAGTTCAATGATACGTTCGGGTTGGCACCGTGCCCAAGGTAGCCACATGCCAAGGAACCTGCAGCGACGTCCCATGCGGAACAGCACGCGCTGATTGAATTCCTCGACGGTGATAGTACCAAACCACAGCGTGACCGTATCGGGAGTCCGGTCCAGCACGGTAACTACCGTTGGGAGCCCCATGTACTTCGTCACGTACAGCTCGCCCTGGAGAAAGGGGCGGCCGACCAGTTTGACTTTGGAGCGACGATGGATTCGTTCGTTGGTGAGCATGAACATGCGTTTTCCTTAGAGTTGACCTATCAACGCATAGCGATTGTCCGCTGTTTACAGGCCAGACGGCTATAGGCCAGTGGTTTCTATACGAAGTTGCTTCAACAGGACAACCTCGAGGAATAGAACAATGAAACATATCAGTCTGGACACTGAAACCACCGGCATTGGCCCGGAAATCCATCGTCTCGTCGAAATCGCCGCAATCGAGTTCGACCCGGTTACCGGCACGCCAACTGGCAACACATTTTACACGCTCATCAACCCGGAACGCGAAGTGCCTGCCGAAGCTACTGCTGTGCATGGCAAGTCGCTGGAGGACTTGAAGGACGCTCCTGTCTTTGCCGATGTCGCCGACAGCCTGCTGGAGTTCGTTGAAGGCGCACATGTGGTCATCCACAATGCCCCGTTCGACGTCGGCTTCCTTGAAACGGAGCTCAAGCGCGCAAAGCGCAAGGCCCTTTCGAAGACCATCGGCATGCTGACCGACACCCTGGCCCAATCTCGCCGGCATGTCCGCGCCAAAGTTCATACCCTGGACGCCCTGTGCGACCGTTATGGCATCGACCGTACCAAACGAGTCCTGCACGGTGCGCTCATCGACTGCGAAATGCTGGCTGCGGTATATCCTAAGCTGATGCGCGACGTCAGGGCCTTGCGCGACAAGCTCAACGGCGTTCTGCCATTTAACCTTGACGCGCCGATGCCAGAGTCGCTGGAAGACCTCGTGCTGCAGCACCTGCAAATGGCCGAGCTCATCAAGTTGCTGGAAAGTGAACAGAACGCGCGTACCGATGCCATCAAAAAGGCCGTCGCGGGTCTGCCTCAAGTTGGCGACTTCTACACGGTCGAGTTCGCAGAACGAACGTCCACCAACTGGGACCGTGTCACGAAAGACTACCTCGCCGGCATTGACTTGGCACCGTATCGCAAGGGCAGCAGCGCCATGTACGTGCGCCATCGTTAAGCCGCAATAACTTCCTTCCCCGGTCAGCTCATCCTGACCGGGTTTTTCGTTTGGCACAGGGCCCAAAAAAACTCTGGCCGCGGCCAGAGTCTGAATTATTGCGTAGCCAGGGAGCCGGCAATGCACTCCACCGTCTCTTGTATTTTGGCCAGTTCGGTAGTCAGGACCCAGTCTCGCATTGCGCTTTCGTTCGGAAAGCTGGTACGTAGGCACTGCATCACACGACCTAGCTCGATTCCCTCAAGGCCAGTCCAAGCTGTCACGCACTTGGCATTGAACTTCTGCTTGGCCTTCTCGGTTTGCTCGGCCACATGTTCGAGGTGGTTGTACTTCACCTTGAAGTGGGGGAACCGCTCAAACAGATACGGCATCCAGCTGGACTTCTCCTCATCCTTTGGTTTTGGCCTCAGGGTGGCAGGTTGGGTCTCGAGCCATTGAAGAAACAGCTGGTACACCGGCCGGCGTGCGTCGCGAGAATGGGCTTCCTCGAGATACAGCGCCTTATCGTAGTACGGGCTTGAGGTCACGTACCAGAAGATATCCTCCAGCGTTTCAAACCCCTGCGTCCATCGCTCGTGACTGTAGCCAAGTGTTTCCAGGCACACCTTCCAGTCGTTCGTGATGCCGATGGTGTCGGACACGTGGGTGTTGTTCGACCACTTGTAGGCCAAACCTGCCGTGCTCAAGCGTAGACCCATGCGATGTGCCACTCTTCGGATAAGGTTGCCAAGGTCGTTGTAGTCTTGAAACTGGCGCGAAAACTCGAAATTGCGAGCGTCAGTCAAAATCAGGTCGACCTGGCTTTCCTTGTACTCAAAGGAGATGACATCCCCATTGCGCACAACTTCTTTCGAGCCAAATTCGGTCTTCAGAGCGCTGTGGAACGCTCCGTCGAGCCGGGAAGACTCTACCAGGAAGTCGATGTCGCCAAAGCTTTCCTTGGTGCTGAACGAACGCAGCCCTTCGATACGCCGGCCCGGAAGCAAGCGCGTCAGCCCCGCCAGTAGTTCTGCTCGGTACGTGTCATGCTCTTGCCTGGAGAGGCGTCTCGTCTGACAGTTTTTAATTGCGTTGCCGCCCATGGTTGCCTCACTAAATGTTTACCTGCTTCGTTTAGGTACTCGATGGTTAGAAGAATGCCTCGAAACCACGGTCCGTCGGAAATTGTCCAAGCAAATCCCCTAATGCATCAGCAATGCGTCGTTCAGACCAGTATTCTGCACACTTTTAGAGCGGGGAACGAATTCTTTGCAGGAGGTCGCTACATGTGTTCACATTTCTAAGGTACGAACTCCTTCATGTACGGACTCTCTCTTGCACTAAGCCTCGGTTGGATTGCTCTTGGCAGCCTGGCCGCACTGTGGGCACTGACCCGCCGAATCACCCCGTTGGTGCTCTCCCTTGTCGTCGGCGCAATCGGAAGTCTTATCGTTGATTTTTCGGGTGGCTCTATCGCCGCCATGGCCGTCCTGCCGCTACTGCTAATGGGAGGTACATTCGGGGTGGCCTACGAGGTGCGTAAGCTCTTCGCGCAGCCGACAGTTCGGGAGATTCCTCCCGTGCTAGCTGAGGGGCTACCCAGCCCGGAAGACGCCGTTCGCGGCCCGGTACGGCGAGTGCTTCTACTCCGCCCTCAGGACAAGGGCAGTAAGGTTTGGCTGGCACACGATGGCAGGGGAGTTCTCTACGTTACGCCAACTCGACCGGAGCATGCCAAGTCCGGCTACCGAGTAGGGCTCCTCGAACAGCCTAATGGCGAGCTGGTTGCCATCACTTGACCCAGGAGCTCGTTACGCAGCCTCGTCCTTCAAGGCGGAGTTTTTCTGGCACGCGCAAGGATGAAGAAAAAGGCCCCTGAGGGCCTTTTGTTGCACTACTGCTTTTTTACCGAAGCTCTGCCGTTCCAAACGGGTTGCCACTCTTGAGGGTTACCCCATCCACCAGTGACTCCCTCGAGTAGCTCACCGGAGCAGAACGATGTGCCCCCTTTACCGGAAATGTTCTTGGCGTCCGAACCACCTCCGCTGTAGCCTCCACCTCCCCCTTGGTAACCACCGCCACCTCCAAATCCCCCCGTCCCTTGTGGCGAAGCGCCACCATTAACGAAGGACTTCGCTGTAGCACTGTCGCCGAGGAAGCCTGCTCCATTATTGAATCCCGCCGATGTCCCAGGGCCGGTGTCGCCAGTATTGGTTGCCACGCCTGGATAGCCGCCATAGTATGCAGCTCCACCGCCACCGCCTCCTGCGACGACAAGGGGAACGTTGTTGGAAGTAGCGATGAACGTTCCGCCGGCGGCACCGGCGTAGAACGCTGTCGTCACGCCAGCACCACCGACTAATATCTTCAGAGTCGTTCCTGCTTGAAGCGTGACGGCACACTTCATCACTGCGCCGAAACCGGTTCCGCTGCTGTAATTGCTTCGATATCCGCCTTGACCACCATAGGCTTCCAGGATGTATTTGCCGGAGGTCGGCACGACGTAGGTGTCGATTTTTCCGCTATAAGCAAAGTCCGTAGGGGTACCTGGTACCAATGGTTCCGTCGGTTCTTGGGATACAATGACCCCTTTTGCGGGAACGTACATCGTGTACTTTTCTGCCATTGCAGATTTCGCACCGAACGCTGCCAGCAGCGCCAGGCAAATTAGGCTTGTCTTGATTGTCGATTTCATTCTATAAATTTTGTTGTAGAGGTGGGTGTCCGGAAGCAGCTTGAAAACAAGAGGGCTCCGAAAGCAATCGAAGCCCTCCAGCGGCCGTAGCCGGTCATCAGTGTGTCAAGGCCTTAGTTGCCCGACAGGTTGACGCTCAGCTTGGTTGCGCCACCGATGTTCAACTGGCCGGTGTATGGTCCGCTGCCATTCGACTTGAAGGTGACTACGAACGAGCAGCTCTTCGAAGGTGCAAGGCTGCCCACGCAGGTGTTGGAGCTGATGGCAAACGCCGCTGGGTTGGTGCTGGACACGGTCACTGCGCCAGGCGCTGTATCTTTGCTCGTCAGCGTGAACGTGCGCTGGGTCGTTCCGCCCGACGCCTGGAAGGTCACAGGGGTAGCATTCGAGGCCGCAGACTCGTACGTAACCGCGACGTCCGGCGCCTTCAGCGAGGTGCTCATGTAGCGGAAGGAGCCACCAACATAGCCGTAGCTTGTCGCCTCGGTACCGGTCTGGCCGTACTTCGCATAGATGGACAACGAATAGTTCGTGGCTTCCTGCTTGCCGGTCAATGCCACGACCACGTTGCAGCTCGCTCCCGGGGCCACGTCGGCATTCGTACAGGTGTCGGACGTTACTTTAAACACAGTCGACGCCAGAGCAGTGGTACCCCCCGTACCTTCGTAGCTCAAGGTACCCACCTTCGTCGCAACTTGGCCAGTGTTCTGGAATACGACCGTCGTCGAATCGGTGGTGTTCACATACGGAGTGCCGAAAGAGCCGCCAGTCCAATAGTCAAGGTGGGGCTGCGGTGAAGTACCTTCTCCAGTCAGCGCAATCGACGCGTTATTCGACGCATTACTTTGAATCACCAGCGTGTCGCTAAACTGGGCCGACTTGTCAGGTGCGAACTGAACGGTGACGGTACAAGAGCTGTTGACTGCCAACTCTCCACCACAATCGGTTTCTGCAGCTGAGACCGTGAAGTATTTCGTCGTGGTAGAAATCGCACTGATAGTGACAGGCGAATTACCTGTGTTGCTGATGCTAACAGCGCCAGTGGTTGGGCGGCCGGTTTCGGCCGTCAACGTCGTCCAACCGGAGTCGGCGAGAGAGTGCGTTGCTGCTACAGCACTGCCACTCAATGCAAGGGTCGCAATTCGGCCACCGCCGGCAATCGATACTTCGCCGGACAGCGCCCCGGTCTGTGCCGGCTTCATCGATACGAACAGGTGACAGGCACCGCCAGCTGCGAGAGTCAAACCGCAGTCATTGTCGAGGCCGAAGTTCACCTTGGTGGCAGCGTCACGAGAGATGCTATCAATTTGGACCGGTACCGTATTCGGGTTTACGACAGACACCGTAGCCACATTCGAGGTCTGGCCAGTGATGCCCGCACCAAAGTCGACGGAGCTCGGATTCACCTGCAAAGGCAATTCAATCTTTGACGGCGTAGTCGGGTTTGTCTCGTTGCCGGAGCCAGGCGTTGTGCCAGTACCCGTACCCGGGGCGGGGCTACCCACCACCTTCAGGTGCTTGATGAGAACTCGTGCTTCGAAAGGTGCCGCGACTGCTGTCAAACATGAAGCAGTAAGTGCGACTCCTAGGATAAGAGAGGAGATTGGTTTCATTGTGTGTAGTGGAGCCGTAGGTAAGGAGTCGGGGCGGTCGGATGTCGGTATTGTTGGACGCGCTCTATAGGGCGTCTAGCAACGCGCCATTGGAGTCTTCCAGCAGCAGGGGAGGCTAGCTAGCGTCCGGATGCGTCCAGCTTGGCCCTTAGTTTGTTGAGTTCAGCTTCGCTTAGCTCGGGTGCGGCCGGCCCCTGTTTGTTCACCACGGGTTTCGGTGCTACCACCCGCGGCTTAGCCGGCGCCAGTTGCGCAGGCTTGGCCGGCACATCCACGATTACCGCCACTGGAGCAGTACTAGCAGGGGCAGGGGCCGCGGCGGCAGCCGGCGCAGAGGGCTTATCGTGCGACGAGCAGCCCGCCAAGATTGCCAGAGCTGTCAGCAGGGGAAGGTATCGTTTTGTCATGTCGAAAATGAAAGTTGAGAACTGCGTAGCTCCTTAAAGTAGGCACTTCCATTTATTCATTAGGGGGCGTGAATGGCCTAAAAATTGACACAGTTATATTGAAAAACCCGCGAGGCACCGAAGCCTCACGGGTCGAAAAATTAGTTCTTGGCTTGCATCCACTGCTTGAAGGCTTCGCTCAGGCCCACAAGGTCGTAGTCCTCATTCACCTGTACTGCCGCAGTAATGGTAGGCTCCGCGTCGAGTATGATGGTTCCGACGCAGCCGACCGCAGGCGTGACAGCATGGCGTAGCTTCATGACCTCGTCGAGCAGCTGTTCTGGAGGACGAAGACGAATAGCACCAGTATTCAGCCAATGTGCGGGCATGCGCAGAACGCTGCCATCCTGTTTCGTCCAGCACATAGTCGCCGGGTAG
>Ga0265797_10012083_pt1 | contig 10665 bp, 8 predicted proteins | sample P2T30metagenome_FD_192433 | JGI IMG/M metagenome (GOLD analysis project Ga0265797, IMG submission 192433) | Plant litter microbial communities from East Loma Ridge, Irvine, California - P2 T30 | ecosystem: Environmental > Terrestrial > Plant litter > Unclassified | place: USA: California... | reverse complement strand
TTCTCGAATTGATGGCCACCAGTATACCAAGCGGAACCTAACGCGAAAAGGCAGCTTATCGACTGTCAGGTCTTGAGAGAGAGCGGGCCAAGGCCTTGGTCGGTGGGCGGACTGCTTGGCTAGCGGGCTCTGGGTTCTAGCCGGACGACACCGAAGGGGTCTCGAGGCCGTACAAGGCCCTATTATAAAGTCTTTGTTGCCTCGTGGTAGTGGTAATCGCAGTTGCAGTCAACGTCGACGTCGCCTTCCACCTTCATTGGCATTTGCCTCGATCGCCCACTATGGCGAACACCACTCCTCATTTCAGCGCCAACATGGATCCGGAAACCGGTGTCAACAAGTCCTACGAGCCGGAGATCAAGGGTATGGACAGCCCGTTGGAGAAGTCCTCTTCTCACTCCAATGGCGACTATGTCGAAAGTTCGCAACTACCGCTCATGACCCGCTTGGGTCTGACCGCCGACTCTTTTAAGCGTCGCTCGGCTGCCGACGAGCACAACCAACTGAATAAGACCTTGAAGACCAGACATCTGAACATGATTGCCATCGGTGGTAGCATTGGTGCTGGTCTCTTCGTTGGTTCTGGTGGTGCTCTCGCCAAGGGTGGTCCCGCTGCTCTCTTGATCTGTTTCTCCATCATCGGTGTGGTGAGTATACGTGAGACTGAGCCCTTTAAGTTGTGGAATTTTAACAACTGTGCAGATGATGTTCAACGTCGTCTACGCTCTCGGTGAGATGGCTATGCTGTACCCGATCTCTGGTGGTTTCTACACCTACTCCGTCCGCTTTATCGATCCTTCTTGGGGCTTTGCAATGGGCTGGAACTACGTCTTCCAATGGGTAAAGCTCTCCAACTTGTTTTGGTGAGGACTGTTGACTAACACTTCGCCCAGGCTATCGTTCTACCACTTGAACTTGTTGTCGCTGGTTTAACAGTCCAATGGTGGCCTGGGGCTCGAGAGGTACACGTCGCCGTGTGGATTGTTGTATTCTTCCTCGCCATCTGCATTATCAGCTTGTTCGGTGTCATGGGATACGCCGAAGAAGAATTTTGGGTTTCTATTCTGAAGCTTTCGACGATTATCGTCTTCCTCTTCATGGGCGTCATCTTCGTCTGTGGTGGTGGACCCGCCGGTGGAGCGTAAGCAGGAATCTGAAACTCGAGAAGAGGGGATTTTAACTGACAATCGTTGTAGCTACGACACCTACCAAGGAAGTGCAACATGGTCCGACCCTGGTGCCTTCACCAGCTTCGTTGGGTTCTGTGGTGTCTTCGTTACCGCTGCCTTCTCTTTCTCTGGCACTGAGCTTGTCGGTCTTGCTGCTGCTGAATCGGAGAACCCGGCGAGGTCGCTTCCCTCTGCCATCAAGCAGGTCTTCTGGAGAATCACCCTGTTCTACATCCTATCGCTCACTTTCGTTGGTTTGCTCATCAAGCATGACGACCCTGACCTCCTTGGCAATGGCTCCCTCATCGATGTTGAGGCCTCGCCATTTGTCATTGTCGCTGAGCGTGCCGGCATTATCGGATTCGCCCACTTCACCAACGTCGTCATTATGTTGTCTGTCGTCTCCATTGGTCTCTCTGGTGTCTACGGTGGCTCGCGTACATTGTGCGCGCTTGCCGAGCAAGGTTACGCTCCAAGATTCTTCTCCTACGTCGACCGTGCTGGCCGACCTCTGTGGGCCACGATCTTCGTCCTCCTGTGGTCTCCGCTTGCTTTCATGACTCTTGACACTGGTGGAGCCATTGCCTTCGATTGGCTGCAGTCTCTCTCCGGTCTGGCTGCCCTCTTCACCTGGGGCAGCATTTGCTTCGCCCACATCCGTTTCAGAACCGCCTGGAAGTACCACGGCCACACTCTTGACGAAATTCCATTCAGAGCCATCTTCGGCGTCACCGGCTCTTGGATCGGCCTCGTCTTAGTTGTCATTGTGCTCATCGCACAGGTAAGTGTCGATGTATCCTGCATACTCTAAGTCCACGCTAACCAAAAATTGCAGTTCTACACAGCTATCTACGCTGCTGTTGACGGCGGAGGAGAGCCCGCGGGTGCCGAGGGCTTCTTCAAGTCTTACCTTGCCTTTTTCGTTGTCATTGCCTTCTACATCGTCGGTTGGGCATGGAAGCGTTCCACCTGGAAGAAGATCTCCGAGATTGACGTTGACTCTGGTCGCCGCGAGATCGACTGGGAGGTCCTCAACAAGGAGAGGGCCCGTTACGCGAGCTGGCCTGCCTGGAGGAAGGTGCTCAGCAAGTTCTTCTAATCGGTGATTGAGTCGAGCTGCTGCGGCTGGACGCAAGCGAGGTGTGCAGATGAGTAGTTATAGTCGAGGGGGAAATATCACTCGTTCTCCTGTATTCTTGATTCATATCCAGTGTTTTGGTCCGATCTCATCGTTGTCGTCGTTGGTATGTGATTCATGTTGAGAAAGTGTTGTTGATTAGATACTGTCGACAATAGTTTTCTATCAGTCGACTGCGAACGGCGGTGAGATACCTACAAGATTTTTTTTTCGCAGGCTTGTCGGATGCGTGAGTGATCTCGAACAAGAGTCTACCTCATCCAAGTCATTGTGAAGTCTGACGATGCGTAGTCTATAAAGACTGCTGTGATACAAATGTGTCTAAAGTCGTCGTTGGTTTCGAAGAAGCCATCAGTAAGAGGAAGTCTTCGAAGCATGCCATACTGTCTCGCTGTGTTTATAACGTCCTCCGGAAGATTTCAGTGCGATAAGATTGCCGCGGTCGGCATGAAGAGCGCACAGATAGACGCTATAGTCTCCGCAGATCAACGAGATGTCAGGCCAGTTGTGATTGATACTAACAAACATGGACAGTGCCCAACCAGATCCGGTATCTGCAATGATTTGCAATGTTGCGTGATATAAAGCCCTGTTTTTCCCGAACGCGAGATCCATATTGATCGTCCCTCCAAGCCACGCATTACTGGTGTGGAGTGTGTTGCGTCCATATGGCATTAACAGCTTGATCGTCATGCAGCCCAGCTTTCAGGCACAAAGCAAAACTGCAAGCACGAGGCGCTTCTCGTGTTGTGATTCCGGGTGCTTTAGGAACCGGGGTTGCCGGGATCACAAACTCAGTGATGGTGCTCCAGTCAAGAGTATTGGCAATCGTCTGGGCAGGGACAGCGTCGCAGCGGGTTCAGTCGTGAGTTCGACTCGTAAAGTTCCGCTAAGATGCATCGTGATCTTATTCGAAGCCACTGCCATCCATAGCTCCTTGTTTATCGAAGGACTATCATTCAAGCCCGGATGCTCACTGGCTATACAGCGAGTCCTCGGACGCCAAAGCCACAAAGATCGGTAGTTTTCGTTGGCGTACAAGTAGAGTGAGCAGCTGCATCCGATGCTTTTACCCGACCGGTCGAGGAGGGACAGCCTTGTCGCAACGACTTCCCAGGTTGGCGGAGGTGGCGCCTTGTCCAAGAGTTGCTAAAACAAATCATTCCCTATCGAACCTGAATCGTACTCTGCTGCGAGATGCTGAATGTTACGAGCGGCAGAAAAGACACGTGATGTAGAAGTCATTTCTACAAGTGTTTGCGATGGAACGATCTATGGGTAGGGGGAACACCAGCTTTTCGTACTGTTATCAGTGTCGTGGTTTGTATTGTACAGGGCGTGCTCTGTAAGCAAGCGCGCACATCAACACCAAGTACGGACTCGGGTACAAATTGTGGATCCGGTTGGACCCGGATCGTCAAAACGTGCCACGAACAACGGGCGCCTAACTTTTCACCCACACGAGCGGCGCCATGCTGCCAAACATGCGCACATGGCGCTTCTTCCTGCTACGAAGATCTCGCGCGGGGTCGTCTGTCTGGAAACTCGCGCAGTGCAACAAACTATGTTCACAATGCATATCGTTATGCCTCTGATCGGTCGGACTTACTGTCCACGCCCGGACATACAATGCTCCTGTGCAAGTAGGGTTCTCTGCACAGCCATGAACGTACCAGGGTACGTATCTCGAAAGGTAATGACCGGAGTTCTGACCGTCAAAGGCCAGCCAGTGGCAACGGGACCGCTTCTTCAGGAATCTGGACCGACGACATGAGTCCCCTCTTGGTCTCAGACACAGATAACGCCTCTGTGGGGGACGGACGCACATGTGCGTTCCTCTGGCTCCTTGGACGGTTCCACTTACTATTGCCATGGCAGTCTGGACCATGCCGGTGAAATGCCGGATCATACAGGGACGTCGAAAGATACACGGCTGACAATCGACGTCGTAAAGCCACTCCGGATCGTGGACTCTCTCTACGCTTCACACACTTCCGAGTAAATATCGCCAATGCCACAATCCAAGCTTTGTCTGGTAGCGAGGCGCCTTAACCACGAGCTGGATAAGATCTCCAGTGACTTTGCTACATGGTCGCCACCAAGCAGGCTTGCCGCTCTTCGACAGGAGAGGCGTAGGTTGGCAGCCTTGGCCTTCTTCGTGCAAAGAAAAACGAGATGAGCATGATTGGCAAGTTTACGTTGGCACCGTAGGCAGAAACTCGGGCAACTCCACATGTCCTTCACGTGGCGCATCTGATCATTTTCTGGGGAGTGGAGTCCCGTATGCACTTCTCCATGGGGTCGTTGAAATGTCAGTGCGTGGCGTACCAACGCAATTTACCGACGGTCAAGGTTCCTTCGATGCAACTTGGCGAAGGCGGAGACTGGGCTTGGAAAAGCTCGAGCGGGTTGGCAACTCACACGCCTGCGGTCAGCATTGCTTGCACCCCGCCTCCTTGGCAAGTCTGGGGAGGGCCTGGGGTAGGACGCTAATGTCTTGGACGTCAAGGTGCAATCGAGAGCACCACTCACTCTCCGACTGCTGGGCGAGAATCCGTCGACCATGCTGGCAAGCCACGGCGTCTGTGATTGGAGCTCGATCCTGAGTATGCACAGTGGCGCTCTGCCGTCCGACAATAACGCGGAGCCTAGTGTCAGCTACCATGGAGTAGTGATGACCTACTGTGAGAAGTCCAGAGCATGGGGGAGGTAGATCTGCTATAAAGTACTTCTCGTTGCCACTATGACATTCCCTTCGCAAGAGACAGCCGCCTCCCACCGGTCAACTCCTATACCCCTTTCCACAGTATTCCACTCTCCAAACCGCGAAGATGACGGACGCCAAGACCACACACGCCGAGCAGCTGGACAGAGTCGACACCCTCGACAATGAGAAGTCTGCTGCAGCCCGCCAGACCAGCGTCTACGATGAGGAGATTCTCAAGCAGAAGAAGGAGCTTGGTGATTACTCCGGCGCGAAGGCAAAGACAGACCCAGCTGAGATCGCGCTTGTGAGGAAGCTTGATAGATGGATTATGCCCATGTAAGATTCGCTGCAACGATATTCATCGATCGAAGCTGACATATATTTCCAGGCTTTGGCTGATGTACTGGCTTAACTATCTTGATCGCAATGCCATCGCGCTCGCAAAAATCAACGGCATCCAGAAAGACCTCAACCTTTCGGGAACCCAGTACCAGACATGCGTGTCGATTCTCTTCGTTGGTTACATGTAAGAGAAATGCGTTTCTTCGTTGACTTGATGATTTTACTGATACTCGATTAGCCTTGGCCAGATTCCGTCCAACATGGCTCTCACTCGCGTTCGCCCATCCTGGTACATGGCCACTGCTATGGGCCTTTGGGCCATTGTCAGTACCTTGACGGCGGTCTCAAAGGATTTCAAGGGTCTCTTCCTTACCCGATTCTTCCTTGGTGTTACTGAGGCTCCTTACGTACGTTGAATGGCGCGCGATCGATTATTGCAACAAGTGGCTAACAAATAATACAGTACCCCGGTGCGCTTTACATGCTCTCCATCTTCTACACTCGCAAAGAGATCGCCACTCGTATTTCTATCCTTTACACCGGCAACATCCTCGCTACCGCCTTCGCTGGTCTGATCGCCATTGGTATCTTCAAGCTTGACGAAGTCGCTGGTCTCAGTGGCTGGCAATGGCTTTTCATCATCCAGGGTGTTGCAACCTTCGTCGTTGCTCTGGCCGCGGCCTTTGTGCTCCCCGACGACCCTCTCAACACCAAGTGGCTCACACCCGAAGAGCGTCTCCTGGCAAACAACCGTATCCTCGCAGACACCGTCGGCGAGAAGGGTATCGTCAGCCCGTACGCTGGTCTCAAGGCCGCCGCATCCGACCCCAAGCTCTGGCTCTTCGCGTTCATGCAACACATGCACCTTGCTGCCAACGGCTTCAAGAACTTCTTCCCGACTGCCGTTGAGACCCTCGGCTTCAACCAGACCATCACTCTCGTCCTTACTTGCCCGCCCTACCTCATCGCCGGCTTCATCTCCATCGCCTGGTCTTGGTCTTCTGGTCGCTTCAACGAGCGCACATGGCACATCACCATCGCGAAAGCGATCGCCATCTTCGGTTTCATCCTTGCCTTCGCAACCTTGAACACAGGCGCCAAGTACTTCGCCATGGTCGTTTTCGCCATCGGCACCTACGCCGTCAACTCCATCATTCTCGGCTGGGTCGCAGCCACTTGCGGCCAGACAAAAGAGAAGAAAGCATCCGCGCTTGCGATCGTCAACACCATCGCCAACGCTTCTTTCGTGTGGACACCTTACTTGTGGATGGACTCCGACGCGCCGCGCTACACCATCGCTCTCAGCTCTTCGGCCGCTTTCTCCGTTGCGACCGCGGCTGCTGCCTGGGTCATGTGCTTCTGGCTCAAGAGGACCAACAAGAAGATCCGCCAGAACCCAGACGAGTCGATCAACACTTTCGCTTACTAGACTGTGTGCAAGAGGAGGAAAGTGCCGGCAGGATAAAGTTGAAGTTCCAAGCCCGCAAGAAGGCACAAGCACGAAGTAACGGCTGTATATACGCACGCATAATGACATTTTTGTACATTTCACGACACAGTCTCTCCAGTGATTCATCTCACGTGTTGATGTAAACAACCAGACTTGCACGCTACGAATCATGCCTTGCGGTTGCGAGCCACCCAAGATGAGCCCCGGAAATCGATCTCATCCAAATATCACGATGAGTGATGAGAAGGAACACTTCGACGTTCAAAGTTGCCTGCTTCGCCCGGATCAGAGGTCGCCACTGCAACCGGCTCCTTCATTCCAGCCAACGCGCCGCGCGCATTCCTCGATGCTCGGACAAAGCATTTGTGACAGACAGACAGGCAGACGGCGTGCGCCTCGCCTGGGACCTCCAACCATTGGGCGCAAATCTTTACACCGGCAGTTTCTAGCAGCGACAACATTCGAGAAAGTTAATACTGGACATCGGACGATTTGCGCGAAACGCTTTATGATATAGCAGCAGAAGCGGCCTTCGAACCCCGGGACTGCCAGGCTGGTTGCGCAACATCTACCTTACTTCATCCCTCCGATCAGCACGCCATGCTTTTCTTGACGCAGCTTCTATACGCTGTCTCTCTCGTGGCCGCGAAGCCGATCGATCCTCTCGCGACTGCGCAAATATCACAGCGCGTGCTCCAAAACCATGCGCCAGAGAGGTTACTAGAACATTCGCATCCAATTCACCACACAACCGCTTTCGATGCAGCGCCAAATTCAGTCGGCCTGCTGCTCACGAGCGCAGGAAAGCAGAGAGTGATGCACGTGTGGCTGCCTTTGGGCAAGCGTATCGAGACTCGTAAGTATGCACCTCAAGTCTCCATCTTCAGTCCTGACATTGGTGCCGTTCGTTCTAACCTGAACTGTAACAGGCGACTCGATCAACCTTCCCTCCCATCCAATTTCAGCGCGGATCACCACCCTTATACGAAGTTCGCCTGAGTTTGCGACGCCAGAGCGCCTGGACGAGATCGAATGCGCCGTTCATCTGCACGTCAACGAGACCAGTGCGGCGGACAGCCGGTGGGAAGCCATGTTTGGCAGACGGAAAATACCGAAGAACCACGCGGCGGAGACGGTGTTGTTTCGACGTGGTGATGGGCTGGTGCGGTTGGCGGATGTGGAGTCTGAGTTCTGGCTGAATGGCGCAGACGTGGAGGCGTATGAGTGCCGTTGAAGGCGTCTCAATCGGAATGCCTGACCTGTGATCCGTGATCCTGGTATAGGCCTAGATTACCGCGCGTGTTCTTGATGCAGGAGCACAGACGGGTTCGTGTGGTGTGTCGATGATCCTGGTATAGGGGTACAAATACGGAGATCCATTGTCTTGTCTCAAGCAGGCTCCTTGCTAGACGCCTCAGCGCCAACATTCTCGTAACTGCCACTTCCGTCACGGCCTGCACCTCTCAGGTTTCCCATCTCGTATCCCTCTTCTTCGTTTGCCGATGCTTTCGCCGTACTCTTAGGTTTTCCTCCAAATGCCATCGGTTGTAGCTCGCGCCATTGACATGCCCACATGCCTAGGGAAACCATGAGGGCGGCCGACGCTGCTTGTACAAACCACCAGTAGAGCGTGTTCGGAACGGCGTGCGAGTATAGGGATGTGACGATCAAGTGGATGAAGTGAATCGTCAGAGCAAAGTCAGGGACAAGCTTTGATCGCGCAATTAAGAGGAGAATTGGAATGACACTGTGAGCGCGGTCAGCGGTTGTACAGGGATTTGGCTGCCAACGATCATGACAAGTTACGTACGTTATCAGGCTGCCCAACAGCCAGCAGAGAGCCAAGGTCCAGCCAGTAGTGACATCTCCTCTCAGCTCTCGCCAGTCTAGTATGGCTTTTGTATCGGGGTGTCGGCCAGCGACAAAGGTGGTGAAGACGATCAAAACAATGGCTACGCCATAGTAGCAGAGCTGTAGGAGAGCGATCTGTTTTATTATGCGTGATGGAGAGAGGTCGGCGAGGGCGCCTGGCCTAGGAGGGCGGCGGCGGCGGGCCATAATTGTGAAATTTTTGTAATTGCGTAAAGGAGTGTGAGAAGTATGGTCTGGTAGGAAAGGCGATCACATGCAAGCTGGTCCCTTGTTCCAGTGGTTTGTGGCGTCGGCTTCGGCCCACGCGACTCGGCGGCGATGCTTTCGGAAGACGAACCAGCTTGAATGAGATCATCCACTCCTGCTACTCGCCTCATTCGAACATCAAATCAACCACCCGCTATATCGAACACTGCAAACAAAAAATTACCAAGCTATCGCCATAGTCAATAACCCACCCACCACACAACACAAACTCACAATGGGCTGGTTTGGCGGTTCTTCTGCTCAGCCTGCACCTCCTCCTCCCGCACCTTCCCAGGATGGCGGTTTCATAGCGCCCGACCGCAGTGCTCGCGCAGTATGCTGGGATGGCCGCGACAGTTTCTTCAAGTGCCTGGATCGCCACAACATCATCGACAGCGTACGGGAAGACAAGAAGGCAAGAGAAGTGTGTGCGCCGGAGCTCAGAGAATTTGAGAGCGCATGCGCAAGTAGTTGGGTGAGTACGATGTTTTCGGGAAGGGGGAAAGTTAACAGTATAATCGGAGAGCTATGACTAATTGCGATACAGGTCACATACTTCAAGAAGCGAAGAGTAATGGAGCACCAGCGCGATTTGACACTGAAGAAGCTCAATGCTGAGGGCGCCACAGCTATGGATGGTTCATTGGATGCCGTGGGCTCGGGCGCTACTTCGCTGAAGGGAAAATAGAAAGATTGAATAGGACTGAAATCTCAGGATATGCAGAGGGGAACGGCTACGAGGGCGCAGCATACTGCCCTTGGACAGACACGCATTGCACATGCGTGGCAATAGGTCTATGCGGCTTGTCAAGAGACGATGCATAACATTGCCGACAGATTGCTGCGACGACTGCAGGTCAGAACCGGCGAGATGAAATGATTCCGGCTGTATCATACGGATGTAAGAACATATTTGTACACTAGACATGATTTCGAAATAATCACATTTCGATTGTTATCGACCACTCGACCACCTGTTCTGACACTCGTCGGATGTGAGAGAAAGGGAACTATCGGGACTAGATAGTTTGATGCAGGATCCTTGTTGATCTTCAGTGACCGCAGAGCAGAATAAAAGTTGAGAGTTGTGGCACTCTCTCTGGGTTGACATCGTGACGTTGAGAAGAAAGCTTGAGATACGTGCACATGAGATTGATTCGGGGAGCGCAAAGCTTTCCCAATGGCGTGAAGCATGGATTGTTGAACGGAAGGCGTATCCGTTTGCACAAGAGTTTTGAAGATTGGACGAGGATACGATAGCCTTTCTGTGGCAAGACGATGTTTGCATGAGAAGGATATCGCAGGTACTTGCACACATGATTTGGAGTCGCAAGAAAGGCCTGAAGCTCTCTCTCTAAGGAATGATGATGCTTTACATGAGAATGGCCTCGCAGGTATGCTCACAAAAGACTCAAGAGGTCCAAAAAGAGCTTGACACTTGACACTCTCTCAACGGCAAGAGTGGGTTTGCTGAACGCTCATGCTCATGCTCATGCTCAAGGTTTTGAAAGACCACCCCGCATTCGAGATCAAATAAAGGACCCTGCGTAAGGCGTTAACCTCTCCTTAGCGTGGTGATGGGATGGATATACATTCAGTATTGGATCATGTGAGAGGGTGCCGAGGGTGCTCTGATGACCATGGCCAAGGGTATATAGCTAAACATATTCTCAGTTCGAGAGCTATTCCTAGTATTCTTTCAGCCTTAATAAGGTCAAGTAGGCGACGTAGCCCTGGCCAC
>Ga0265797_10012082_pt1 | contig 10665 bp, 8 predicted proteins | sample P2T30metagenome_FD_192433 | JGI IMG/M metagenome (GOLD analysis project Ga0265797, IMG submission 192433) | Plant litter microbial communities from East Loma Ridge, Irvine, California - P2 T30 | ecosystem: Environmental > Terrestrial > Plant litter > Unclassified | place: USA: California... | reverse complement strand
CGGTGGCCTGCGCGGGGTGCGCAGCGCCCGACGTCGAACTCTGCACCGACTGCCGCGTGCGACTGGAGCCGGCGGTCCGATCGCGCACCCTCGTCACCGGGCTCGGGGTGGTGTCGGGACTCGACTACGAGTTCGAGGTGCGCCGCGCGGTCATCGCCTTCAAGCAGCAGGGCAGGCTCCGGCTCGCGCGATGGCTGGCCCCCGCTCTGCGGGCGGCGCTCGCCGAGGCCTGCCCGCCGGGTGCGCCGCCGCTGCTCGTCGCAGTGCCGGCCTCGAGGGCGGGCCTCAGGAGGCGCGGGTTCGATCCCGTGGGTCTGCTCGCCCGCGAGGCGGGGCTGGTCCTCGCACCGCGCCTCCTGAAGTCCGTCGTCGGTGCGGGCGGTTCGCAGAAGCACCGCGACCGGGTGCAGCGGCACCGCGATCGATTGGGCAGCCTCCGGGCTGCCGCCGATCTGACAGGACGTCGCGTGCTGCTCGTGGACGACGTCGTCACGACCGGATCGACGCTGCTCGAGGCGGAACGTGCGCTCGTGACGAACGGGGCGACCGTCGTCGGGGCCGCCTGTCTGGCGTCCACGCCGCTCACCGGGAGACGGCTGTGACCGATCGACAGAGGGCATTCGAATCCGCTGGAGAACGGGCGACTCGGTGGACACGGGGTGACGGGCGGGGGCCGTCACGGTTACGGTGGGGCAAACGGCGTGAAAGAACACTCGCCTGGCTGACAGGCGGCACGTCTTAGCCAAAGGAGGTCGTCATGGAAATTTCCGTCACGGGTCGAAACGTCGGGATCACCGATCGTTTCCGCGACTACGCCACTGACAAGGCCGACAAGGTGGCGCAACTCGCCACCAAAGCCCTGGCACTCGAGATCAAGGTCTCGAGGCACCACGAGAAGTCGAGCGGTCAGGCGGGAGACGACCGCGTCGAGCTCACCCTCATCGGACCGGGTCCGCTCGTGCGCGCCGAGTCGACGGCCGGCGACAAGTACGTCGCGTTCGACCTCGCCATCGCGCGTCTGCTCGAACGGGTCCGCCGGGCCAAAGACCGCAAGAAGGTGCACCGGGGTCAGCACCGACCCACGTCGCTGCACGAGGCGGCGACGTCCGACTTCAGCACGCACGGCGTGACGCCGGCCGCCGCCGAGACCCTCGACGCCGTCCGCACGGGCGCCGTCGCGGTCGTCTCGGACGACGACGCGGCGACCTCGGCCGCCGAGGCGGAGGAGGAGTACTGCCCCGTCGTCATCCGCTCGAAGGTGTTCGCCTCGACGCCCATGACGGTCGACGACGCGCTCTACTACATGGAGCTCGTCGGGCACGACTTCTATCTCTTCATCGACTCCGAGACCGATCGGCCGAGCGTGGTCTACCGCCGGAAGGGCTGGGACTACGGCGTCATCGGCCTCGACCAGTCGGCCCCCGAGCTGCAGGAGGTCGCCACGGCGCTCCGGGCGGGTCTGGCCGGCTGACCCGACCCACGGGGGCCCGCGAAGCGGGCCCCGACACGGCCGCGGCTCTGCGGAGACGACGAGGCTCTCGCCTTGCCGGCTCCCAGGGCCGCGGCCGCTAGTCTTGTTACCATTCTGTGCTCGTCCGTCCGCGGGTCGAGCCGATCCCGGCGAGGCCCTCGGGCCCGCCTCACGGGGTACGCGGGTCTCTTCGCGTGCTCGACCGAAACACAGGGAGTAACCGGTGGCCAACGTTCTCGAGAAGGTCCTTCGCGTCGGCGAGGGCCGTACCCTCCGCAGGCTCAAGGCGTACGCCAAAGCCGTCAACGAACTCGAAGACGACTTCACCACGCTCACCGACGACGAGTTGAAGAACGAGACCGTCGAGCTGCGCGAGCGCTACGCGGGCGGCGAGTCGCTCGACGATCTGCTGCCCGAGGCGTTCGCCGCCGTCCGCGAGGCCTCGAAGCGGACGCTGGGCCTCCGGCACTTCGACGTCCAGCTGATGGGCGGCGCCGCCCTGCACCTGGGCAACATCGCCGAGATGAAGACCGGTGAGGGCAAGACCCTCGTCGCGACGACCGCGGCCTACCTGAACGCGATCGCCTCGCGCGGCGTGCACGTGATCACCGTCAACGACTTCCTCGCCAGCTACCAGTCCGAGCTGATGGGCCGGGTGTTCCGTGCGCTCGGCATGACCACGGGCTGCATCCTCGCCGGTCAGACGCCGGCGCAGCGTCGCGAGCAGTACGCGGCCGACATCACATACGGCACCAACAACGAGTTCGGCTTCGACTACCTGCGCGACAACATGGCGTGGCAGTCGCAGGACATGGTCCAGCGCGGCCACTTCTTCGCCGTGGTCGACGAGGTCGACTCGATCCTCATCGACGAGGCCCGGACGCCGCTCATCATCTCCGGTCCGGCCAGCGGCGAGGCGAACCGCTGGTTCGCCGAGTTCGCGACCATCGCCCGCCGTCTCGTGTCGGGTGTCGACTTCGAGGTGGACGAGAAGAAGCGCACCGTCGGCGTGCTCGAGCCCGGCATCGAGAAGGTCGAGGACTACCTCGGCATCGACAACCTGTACGAGTCGGCCAACACGCCGCTCATCTCGTTCCTCAACAACGCGATCAAGGCCGACGCGCTGTTCAAGCGCGACAAGGACTACGTCGTCATCAACGGCGAGGTCCTGATCGTCGACGAGCACACCGGTCGCATCCTGAGCGGGCGCCGCTACAACGAGGGCATCCACCAGGCGATCGAGGCGAAGGAGGGGGTCGAGGTCAAGGCCGAGAACCAGACCCTCGCCACGGTCACCCTGCAGAACTACTTCCGCCTCTACAAGAAGCTCTCGGGCATGACGGGTACGGCCGAGACCGAGGCCGCCGAGTTCATGAGCACCTACAAGCTCGGCGTCGTTCCGATCCCCACGAACCGTCCGATGCAGCGCATCGACCAGACCGACCTCGTCTACAAGAACGAGACGGCGAAGTTCGACCAGGTCGTCGAAGACATCGTCGAGCGTCACGCGAAGAACCAGCCCGTGCTGGTCGGCACGACGAGCGTCGAGAAGAGCGAGTACCTCTCTCGTCTCCTCGCGAAGAAGGGCGTCAAGCACGAGGTCCTGAACGCCAAGAACCACGCCCGCGAAGCCGCGATCGTCGCCCAGGCGGGTCGGGCCGGGGCCGTCACCGTGGCCACCAACATGGCCGGTCGCGGTACCGACATCATGCTCGGCGGCAACGCGGAGTTCCTCGCGGTGGCGGAGATGAACGCCAAGGGTCTCAGCCCGGTCGACACCCCCGACGAGTACGAGGCCGCATGGGACGCCGTCTTCGCGTCGCATAAAGAGGCCGTGGCCGAAGAGGCCGCGAAGGTCATCGAGGCCGGCGGGCTGTACGTCCTCGGGACGGAGCGCCACGAGTCGCGCCGCATCGACAACCAGCTGCGCGGGCGCAGCGGACGTCAGGGAGACCCGGGAGAGAGCCGCTTCTACCTGTCGCTGACCGACGACCTCATGCGTCTGTTCAACTCGGGCGCCGCCGAGTCGCTGATGGGCCGGGGCAATGTGCCCGACGACCTCGCCATCGAGAACAAGATCGTCGGACGCGCCATCCGGTCGGCGCAGTCGCAGGTGGAGTCGCGCAACGCCGAGATCCGCAAGAACGTCCTCAAATACGACGACGTCCTGAACCGTCAGCGCGAGGCCATCTACGGCGACCGCCGGCACATCCTCGAGGGCGACGACCTCCAGGACCGCGCCTCGAAGTTCCTGGACGACGTGGTCAACGAGGTCATCGACCAGCACACCGGCGAGGGCAGCCCCGACGACTGGGACCTCGACGCGCTGTGGACGGAGCTCCGCACGCTGTACCCGATCTCGATCACGATCGACGAGGTCATCACGGAGGCCGGCTCGAAGGGCAAGGCCACCCGTGACTTCCTCGGCCAGGAGATCCTCTCCGACGCCAAGGTGGCGTACAAGACCCGTGAGGAGTCGCTCGGCGAGGCGGCGATGCGCGAACTGGAGCGTCGTGTCGTGCTGTCGGTCATCGACCGCAGATGGCGCGACCACCTGTACGAGATGGACTACCTGAAAGACGGCATCGGCCTGCGTGCCATGGCGCAGCGCGACCCGCTGGTCGAGTACCAGCGCGAGGGCTACGCGCTCTTCCAGAGCATGATGGGCCAGATCCGTGAGGAGTCCGTGGGCTTCCTGTTCAACCTCGAGGTCGAGGTCCAGGGGCAGGTCGACTCCGAGAAGGCCCCCGTCATCGCCGCGAAGGGTCTCGGCAACGAGCAGGCCCCGCCTGCGCTCGAGTACTCGGCCCCGAACATCGACGGCGAGGTCGAGGTGCGCGACCAGAAGGGTCGTCTCGAGAAGGCGGCGACGGCGCGGGCCCAGCGACAGCAGGACACCGCCGAGCGCACGACCGCCCCCGAGGTCGCCGCAGCACGCGCCGCGAGCGGTCCGGCGCCGGCCGCGGCGGGCAAGGGCGCCTTCGGTCAGAAGACCGGCGGCGACGAGCCCGCGCCCGTGAACCGGGCCGAGCGCCGCGCCGCAGGCAAGAAGGCCTCCGACTAGACGTCAGGTCGAGCAGCAGAAGGAGGCGCACCCGCTCAGGCGGGTGCGCCTCCTTCTCTCGTCCGCTCTGGCGGATGTCGCTCTGTCGCTCAGAGGATGTGCAGGGCGCTGGCGCGCCAACGACCTCGGACGGTCTCGAGTCGCACGGCGACGCCACGGCTGCGGCCGCGACCGTGGACGACGACGACCGCCTCGACGATGCCGGGGGAGGGCTCGGCGATGTGGACGCGCCCGAATCGCAGGATCGGTCGATGTCTGCGGACGCCGTGGGCGAGTCGGGCCTGCGTCGAGACCCTGACCCGGTTGCGCAGCGTGGCGAAGACGTCGGCGGTGACCCATCGCGCCAGCTGGTCGATGTCGCGGGCGCCCGCCATGACCTCCAGCACCGATCTGGCCAGCGCCTCGACGGCGGCTTCGGCGGTGATGGGTCGGACATTCGACGACAGGGAGTCTGGCGACACTGCGGCGAGTGCCCCGCACCCCTCGACGGCGCTGAGATGGCGCACGGGGGCGATCGTCGCCGTCGGCGTGTCGCCGCCCCCGGACTCGGGCTCGACGCGGGGCGGAGGGGTGGCTGGTGAGGAACGTGGCATGGTGCTCGAACTTTCGTGAAAGCGGCTCGGACGAACACAACATATGACATTCGGTATTGATTTGCTAGGGACAGGCCGATCTGTGGAGAACTCGTGTCGCACCGATTTTCCGTGATCGCGGCTCGACTTAGACTGGGGCGGTGTCGACGCTCAGTGATCTCGTACTCGCCCAGGGCCGCTCCAGTGAAGCGGACATCGAGTGGCTGCACCTGCTCGTCGGCGACTGGCAGCTGCTGGCCGACCTGGCGTTCGCCGACATGGTCCTGTGGGTGCCGACCCAGACCGGCAGTTTCGTGGCCGTCGCCCACGCGCGGCCGTCGAGCAGTGCGACGCTCTTCTACCGCGACTTCGTGGGGCAGGAGGTCCGGCCCGAGTGGCGGGTGCAGATCGACTCGGCCTTCTCGTCGACCCGCATCGTCGACTCGGCGGCCCCCGACTGGTACGAGGAGACCCCGACCCGAGTCCGGGCCGTCCCCGTGCTGCGTCGTCTCGGCGCCAGCCGCCCCGACGTGACCGAGGCTCCGATCGCGGTCATCACACGGCACACGAATCTCAGCGAGGCCCGCACCCCGAGTCGTCAAGAGCTCACCTTCAACCAGTGCGCCAACGACCTCTTCGCCATGATCGCCGCGGGCGACTTCCCCGATCTCGGTGCGCCCACCGGGCCTCGTCGGGGCGCCCCCCGCGCCTCCGACGGGCTGCTCCGGCTCGACGTCGACGGCACGGTCACCTTCGCGAGTCCCAACGGCCTGTCGGCCTTCAACCGGATGGGCTTCGACGGCGAGCTCGAGGGCGAGTCGTTGGCGGAGGTCACCACGAACCTGCTGCAGGGCAAGCTCGTCATCGACGAGTCGCTGCCTCTGGTCGTCACCGGGCGCGCCCCGTGGCGGACGGACATCGAGGCGCGCGGCGTGACGGTCTCGCTGAGGGCCATCCCGCTGCGCGACCGTGGTGACCGGATGGGCGCGATCGTCCTCTGCCGCGACGTCACGGAGCTGCGGCACCAGGAGCGCGAGCTCATCACCAAAGACGCGACGATCCGCGAGATCCACCACCGTGTGAAGAACAACCTGCAGACGGTGGCGTCGCTGCTCCGCATCCAGGCCCGCCGGACGCACACCGATGTCGCCCGCGAGGCTCTGACCCAGGCCATGCGCCGGGTGGCCTCCATCGCCGTGGTGCACGACACGCTGTCCGAGGGGCTGAGCCAGAACGTCGACTTCGACACCGTCTTCGATCGCGTCCTGATGCTCATCGCCGAGGTCGCCTCGAGTCACAACACGACGGTCCGGCCCGCGCTGGTGGGCAGTTTCGGTGCGCTGCCGAGCGAGTACGCCACCCCGCTGGCGCTGGCGCTGACCGAGCTCGTCACGAACGCCGTCGAGCACGGTCTCGACGGTCGCGACGGCGAGGTGCAGATCGTCGCCGAGCGCGACGACGAGCAGTTGACCGTCAAGGTGCGCGACAACGGCGTGGGTCTCCCCGAGGGCAAGGTCGGCTCCGGGCTCGGCACCCAGATCGTCCGCACTCTCATCCAGGGCGAGCTCGGGGGCACCATCGACTGGCACACGCTCGTCGGCAGCGGCACCGAGGTCACCATCGAGATCCCGTTCCGCTGGCTCACGCAGCCCTGATCGGCTGTCAGCGCCTTCTGCGACGACGAAGAGAGGCCGGCTCCCCATGGGGGAGCCGGCCTCTCTTCGCCGTCCGGATGGCCGAGGCCACCCGACGACGGGTTCGTCTAGCTGGCGCGGCGGGCGCGGGCGGCGCGGCGCTTGAGCGCGCGGCGCTCGTCTTCGCTGAGGCCGCCCCAGACGCCGGAGTCCTGGCTGGTCTCGAGCGCGTACTGCAGGCACGTCTCGGTGACGGTGCACCGGCCGCAGACGGTCTTCGCCTTGTCGATCTGGTCGACGGCGGGGCCGGTGTTGCCCACGGGGAAGAACAGCTCCGGGTCTGCGGTCAGGCAGGCGGCCTTGTCACGCCAATCCATCGATGGGTACTCCTTTAAATGCTGAACCGGCGCAACGAAGCACCGGTTCCGGATGGGGGAAAGAGAAAGAATTCGGGAGGCGCGCACGGCCGTGTGCACGTCACTTCGACCTCGAATATGGTCGCATACTGGTACGGCCAAATCAAGGATTTTGTGGAGGGCGACGCATGAGCGGAGCGGCTGAGAACGACCCGGCGACGCCGACAGATCCGTCTGCCGACCGGCGGCGCCCCGCCCTGCTGTGGCTGCTGATCGTGCTCCTCGTCGGCGAGCTCGCCGTCGTGGCGTCCGCCGCCGGCTACCTGCTCGTCGAACTCGTCGTCGAGACGCCGTCGTCGTACGCGTCGGCCGTCGCCGTGCTCGTGCTGACCCTGATGGCGACCGCCTGGATCGGCTCCATCGTGGTCGGCGCCTTCCGTGGTCGAGCCTGGATCCGCGGTGCGGCCATCGTGTGGCAGGTGCTGCAGATCGCGGTCGGCGTCGGCAGCCTGCAGGGCACGTTCGCCAACCCGACCATCGGCCTCTGGCTCATCGTGCCGGCCGTGCTCGTCGTCGTGCTGCTGCTCACCCCGTCGGTGGTGGCGGCCACGTCCCGCCGCGACGACGTACCGCCCCGCACCTACTGACCGTACGGTGCAGGAGGCGCGGGGCGGCGACAGGGGGAGGGGTCAGTCGAGCGCGAGCTTCTTCCGCAGCGACGCCACGTGCCCCGTCGCCTTCACGTTGTAGAGCGGCAGCACGACGGTGCCCTCACCGTCGACGACGAACGTCGAGCGGATGGTGCCGGTGACGATGCGTCCGTAGCTGTTCTTCTCGCCGTAGGCGCCGTACGCCTCGTGCACCGTGAGCTCGGGGTCGCTCAGCAGCGGGAAGTTCAAGCCCTGCTCGTCCTTGAATCGACGGAGCGCCTCCGGGGCGTCCTTCGACACGCCGAGCACCTGGTAGCCGGCCGACTTCAGCGAATTGATGTTGTCGCGGAAGTCGCATGCCTCGGTCGTGCAGCCGGGCGTCGATGCCGCCGGGTAGAAGTACACGATGACGTTCTGCCCCGCGAAGTCCGACAGCGAGACAGGCGAACCGCTCTCGTCGTCCAGGGTGAAGGTCGGCGCCGGGGCGCCCTTCTCGAGTCTCGTGGCCATGATGCTCCGATCTGAGGGCGCGCGAGGCGCCCGGGTGTTCAAGTGAGGTCAGAACTCATGCTAATGTTGGTCCTCGTTGCGGGGCATACCGCGGCGCGCACCTCTAGCTCAATTGGCAGAGCAACTGACTCTTAATCAGTGGGTTCTCGGTTCAAGTCCGAGGGGGTGCACCAACAACAGAGATCCCCCGTGTTCGTCCTCGGATGAACACGGGGGATCTTTCGTCGTGCCGGTACCGGTCGACTCCGTCAGCGGCACGCACGAGGTCGGCCGGAGGGCCGGAGCGGGGCGGCTCCGGCCCTTTCGAGGCTACGGGCGGTCGTCGCCCGGGCGGGGGTGCTGCGCCGCGGCGTCGCGGCCCGTGACGGGATACGGGCCGGTCATGCCCTCGCGGAGGCGTGCTGCGGCGAGGATGCGATCGCGCTGCAGGTGCCAGCCGAGCATCAGCAGCGGGATGATCACCACGAGCGACATCACCGTCAACGAGCCGATCGGCCAGTCGATCGCCATCAGCACGACCACGGCGAGCAGGAACGCCAACGTCAGGTAGCTCGTGACCGGGGCGCCCGGCAGGCGGAACGAGGGCTCCTTCGCCTTGCCCTCCTTCGCCCAACGGCGGAGGCGCATCTGGCAGAGGATGATCGTGCCCCATGCGGTCAGGATCCCGAGCGACGCGATGTTCAGCACGATCTCGAACGCGGCGCTCGCGCCGACGATCGCGTTCAGGCCGACGCCGAGCAGCGTGATCGAAGCCGTCAGCAGGATCCCGCCGAACGGCACCCCGCCCTTCGACATCTTCGTCGTGAACTTCGGGGCCGAACCGTTCATCCCCATCGAGTGGAGCACGCGGCCCGTCGAGTACAACCCGGCGTTCAGGCTCGACAGCGCGGCCGTCACGACCACGAAGTTCATGATCGACCCGGCGATGCGACCCACCTCGGGGCTTCCGATGCTGCTGAAGAACGTGACGAACGGGCTCTCGCCCTCGGCGTACGCGGTGTAGGGCAGCAGCAGCGACAGGAGCACCAGCGAGCCGACGTAGAAGACCGCGATCCGGATGATCACCGTGTTGATCGCCCGCGGCACCACCTTCTCCGGGTTCTCGGTCTCGCCCGACGCCGTTCCGACCAGCTCGATCGCGGCGTACGCGAAGACGACGCCCTGCACGACGAGCACCGCCGGCAGCAGACCGCTCGGCAGGATCCCGCTCGCGGCGACCACCGACCAGCCGGTGTCGACGGCCGCGCCGTCGTGGGTCACCGGGAACGCCGCGGCGAGCCAGACGACCCCGACCACCAGGAAGATCACGAGCGCGGCGACCTTGACGATCGCGAACCAGAACTCCATCTCGCCGAACACCTTCACGGCCAGCAGGTTCACCGACAGCACGACGGCCAGGGCCACGAGGGCCAGCAGCCACTCCGGGGCGGCCGTGAAGGCCTTCCAGTACTGCAGGTACAGGGCCACCGCGGTGACGTCGACGATCGCCGTCATCGCCCAGTTCAGGAAGTACATCCAGCCCGCCGCGTAGGCGAACTTCTCGCCGTAGAACTCGCGGGCGTACGAGACGAAGGATCCCGAGGAGGGGCGGTGCAGCACCAGCTCGCCCAGCGCGCGCAGGATGAAGAACGCGAACACGCCGCAGATCGCGAACACGATCGCGAGAGAGGGCCCCGCCGTGGCGAGTCGACCGCCGGCGCCGAGGAACAACCCCGTGCCGATCGCGCCGCCGATGGCGATCATCTGCAGCTGCCGGGGCTTCAGACCGTGCTGGAACCCCTCCTGCTCGTGGCTGAAGTCCTGGGGGACGGTGTCCGGGTGCGCGGCCGGGCCGCGGTCTCCGTCTGATGCGCTCATGCCGAGAGGGTAGGCCCGAGTCCGCAGTTCGCGCACATCGAGAGGTCGGCATGTCGGGGGACCCGCGCTCTGCATACGACGGCCCTCGGAGGTGCAGTGCGTGTAACGAAACGGCCACGATGTCGATGCCCATGAACACGGCGATCGAGGGGGATCGGGGTACACGTCCGGTCCCTCCGGAGGGGGGTGCGGATTCGGATGCGCGACACTTGTTCGCTACGGTCGTCGAGGCCCGCTCCGGTGGGCCCGTCATCATCAGGACGCGATGATCGGCGGTCCGGCAGTCTCGGATCCCGGTCGCCGTACGGTCTGGTGGCGCCGGTGCCGGTCCCATGACCGCACCAGCGGGGTACAGGTTCGCATCTCGGATCACGATGCTTGAGCCGGACCATCCCGCATGCGCCGTCGACCCGTCCGCCCGACCAGAACGCCGCCGACGGCGCGCCTGCCCGAGCGGAAGGCGCGACCCGGCGTGCCCGCGGAGAGCCCATGACAACGACACCACCCGCCGTGCGTGCGAAGAACCTCTACAAGGTCTTCGGACGCCGCCC
>Ga0265797_10012079_pt1 | contig 10668 bp, 13 predicted proteins | sample P2T30metagenome_FD_192433 | JGI IMG/M metagenome (GOLD analysis project Ga0265797, IMG submission 192433) | Plant litter microbial communities from East Loma Ridge, Irvine, California - P2 T30 | ecosystem: Environmental > Terrestrial > Plant litter > Unclassified | place: USA: California... | reverse complement strand
CGAAGCTGCGCAAGGCCTCTTTGTGGTGGTTGATGCCGAGTTTAAAAAACTCGTCGATGGTGACCGTGGTAACGTCCATGTTGTGAGATGGAAAGGGTGACTGATTAGGAGGCGACCCGCAGCATGGCGGGCTCAAGGGGGGTGTCGAGCTTAGGCAGCGGGGCCGGTGCCAGCTCGGCCGGGGGCAGCAGCACGGGCGCGGGCAGGCTGGCCAAGTCAAAGGCCTCGCCCCGCTCGTAGGCCAGCGCCGCCGGCCACGGAATGCGCGACTCGCTGGTGAACTTGTAGGCTTGCAGCTTAATAAGCTGCCCATCGCGGCCCCGCTTGCCCTTGGTGAGCCACAGGCGCACGGTTTCGGGGTGCACGTCGAGCACGGCCGCCAGCTTCTGGATGCTGTAGAGCACTACCTCGGCCTGGGCGGGCTTGGGGGCCGGCGTGAGCTGGTCGAGGCGCGTAAGAATGGCGCGCATGTACTGGTCGATAAAGCCGGCCGTGGCCAGGTCAGAAGCAGTCATAGCTAGTCGGTGTGCGGGGCGTAGGTGGGCTTGAGGGTGCCGGCCGTGAGGGCAGCTTTGCGGTCGAAGGCGTAGCGGACCGAACTGAGTAGCAGCAGGCGCGCTTCGCGCAGCCGGTGCACGGTGGCACCCTCGACGAGCACGTCGAAGGAGTGCGGCCCGGCGTTATGCACCAGGCGCAGCACGCCGCCGGTGGGCGCGAACACGTAGTGCAGCTCGTAGCGGTACTTGCGGGGGCTAACCCAGGTGGCCGTGAGCGCCGTGGGTACCAGGCCGCCGTGCTCGACCACCGTAAAACCCATTTTGCGCAGCCACGTGGCCAGCAGCAGCGTGCTATTGCGGGTGCCGGTGCCGGGCACCGGGTTGTGGTCGAGGGGCAGCGTATCCATCGGGCTAGGCGGCTTTTTTAAGGAGGCTGAATTCGCGGCGGCAGTCGGTGAGGTCGATTTCGCGGATGCCCTGGGGCAGCTCGTCCACTAGCCAGGCTTCCTGGTCGGTGTGGCCCTCCTGCGCGGCCGAGCGCATGGCCAGGGGCGTGGTGCCGCTCACGTACACCGTGAGGTGGCCGGCCTGGTAGGTGTAGCCCAAAATGGGCTCGGGCTTGACGCGGGGCACCAGGGCCGCGCCGGGCTCCAGCGTCGATACCTGCACCAGATTATTGGTGGCGGCATCGCGCAGAAACACGTGGGGAAAGCGCAGTTGCTTGGCCATAGCGCTTAGGCAACTTTTACTTGGTTGACAGTCACTTCCAGCTGGCCGCTGAGGCGCTGGCGGCGGCGGCGCTCCCACTGCACTACCAAGGGCGTTTCTTCCTGGAAATGGGGGTGCGTGGCGTTGATTTCTTGGGCGCGGCGCTCCAGCTCGGGAAGGGGCACGAGCATGATGAGATTGGCCGGCAGCAGCGTGGCCGTGAGCACGGCCAGGTCGCGCAGGCAGGGCTTGCGGGGGGCCGGCGCGGGGTCGGTGTTGAGGTACACAGGTGTGAGATGTGAAGGGTGAAGGGATAGCTTTTAGAGGTCGAGCACGGGCACGACGGCGCGGGCCGGAGCCACGGCCGGCAGCAACTGGGCAGGAATGGGGAAGTCGGGCAGGCCCACGCGCACCAGGTCGATGAGCCAGGGCAGGCTCACCTTGCGGCACTGCTTCACGGCCCGCAGCTGCTCGGCGGTGGCGGCGTGGCCACTGCGCACCAGGGCATCGAGGGCCGTGGTGGGCAGGTCTTCGCAGACCAGGGCCATCAGGTGATAGAAGCGCTGGCGGTCAGTGGTGCGAGGCGCGTGCATGGCAGGCTTGACACGATTCGCCCGCCACTTGCTTTATTGCAGGTGCGTTGTCGTGTCGCTACACAAACATACTACTATTGTCCCATTTGACATATTCAAATGGGACAAATAAACCACAAATTACCCTGCTCGATGAGCCAAGAGACTATAGGCCAGCGATTAAGAATTTTAATTAACCAGCTGAACTTGGATGTCAAGGGCTTCTGTCAACGCATTGATGTCAGCGAAACCACAATTCGCAACTACTTCAGCAGAGGAAATAACCCTAATGCTGAATTCTTAACCAAGCTAACCAACACATTCGACTACGTCAATCTACACTGGCTGCTCACTGGAAAAGGCGAGCCCTTTTTACTCGACAATGCCTCAACCACAACAAATACCGCCCAGATAAAAAATAATTCTGGTATCGCCATTAACAATGGCGTAGCTACCCAAAATATCAACCTCGAAGACTGCAAGCGCGAACTGGAGTCTATGCGCCGCGATGCGGCCAGTTACCAGCGCGAGATAGAACTGCTCACCGGGCAGCTCCAGGGGAAAGACGCCCTCATTGCTGCCAAAGACGAAACCATCACGCTGCTACGCGCCAGCTACACTCGCCCTAACTAATCTGCTATGAAGTACACATTACTAGCGTTTGCCCTGCTAACACTCCCGGCTACCGTTGCCGCGCAGGATAGCCCTGCGGCCGCCCCCTCCGGCAAGCAAGCAAAGAAAAAGCCGGGTAACAAACTTCCTATTGACCCAGACTCTCACTTAGTTACTTACTCGGGAGTTATTGAGGTGCCCGGCGCCACTCAAGAACAGCTTTATACCCGCGCGGCTAACTGGGTAGCCAGCACGGCTACCTACCGCGTGGCTTCTTCCAAGCAGTTGCAAGAGGCTACTGATAAAAGCCAGCTAACCGTTACGGGGGAGATGCAAGCGCGCACCATGTTATCACAAGTTGTTGGCGCTGTAACGCATAGCCTAACCATCTACTGCAAGGATGGGCGCTACAAATATGTACTGACCAATCTCCGCGAGGAAACGAATGCCACGCAGACCACTGGCCTTATCTCGAATGGCGTGGGCTCGGGCGGAGCCTTTGAGAATGAATCGCAGGAATGTGGCTTCCTGCACATGTCGCCACTAGCTTGGAGTGCCATCAAACGCCACGCTGACGAAGATGTCCAGAATCTGCTTGCTCGCCTGACAACTGCTATGAGCAGCAGCACCAGCAAGTCACCTAGTGACTTCTAGACGCTGGCGCTGCTGCGCATCAGCTTTAACCGCCCTAACTAAGTCTATGAAAACTCTGCAAACCACTTTAGAGAAGCCATTGCCTGGCGTTGCTTTCTTCCTGCTACTTCTTGCTTCAATTGTGAAAATGGGGACATGCGACTTAGTGCTAAGCAGGTCATTTGACAAGACTTTGCATGATTGGCTGTTTCTTATTGGCTTATGCTGTAGCCTCATTATCATTGGCATGGCAGCTTTTTATCACTTACTTATCGAGATAAGGACTATTCCAACCAATTCCAATAGCTAATACGCCTGCACGTCAGCTATAAGTAACTAAAAAGCCAGCGAAGCGGGTGCTTCACTGGCCTACTAAACAATCCTCCTCTTTCTACCCCACTCCTATGACAGACGAACAGTACACCGATTTCAAAAAGACACTTGGAATTATAATTGATAATCAGAATATTATCAATGGCAACATCAGTGCGCTCGTTGACAAGGTCAATGTGCTTCAAGATGATATGAGTACAGCCATTCGAAATCAGCAAATCCTTGGCAATGACCAGGATAAGCTAATAACAAAGGTTGAAAGAATAGAACGCATACTTAATAAGTAGTCGTCTCATAAATATCTACTTGAAGCCTTCCGGCATCGCGCAGTAAATACTCATTAGGCGGAGTGAGCTTTACCGTAAGCCCAGACGCTTTGGCCTCCTGCATTTTCTGGGAAAGCTGCTCTACTAAAGCTTTGATAGTAGCGGCAAGCTGCTGTTTTTCATTCATGGCGTTTGTGAACGTTGATTTCAACAAAGCTACCTGCGCGTCCTCCCCGCCTATAGGACGGAATCTTTTCCTTCAATGAAAACAAGCTTACTACTCTGCTCGCTCCTTTTACCCTTAGCTGCCACTGCCCAGAAGTTGGTAGCCACCGACCCACCCAAAACCTACGTTGCTGGCAACGAGAAAATACCTCTTTATCGCACAGCAGCCGACACGGCGGGCAAGCCCTTTGGCTTTAATATCCAGCCACACGCCGAAACTTCGGTAGTGGGGCGGTACTCCTCGCGCTGGTTTATTGTAAAGCACGAAGGCTTCCTGTACCTAGCCTCCAGCGCGCAGCTCAAAGACCCGCACTGGTCGGCCAATGCAAGCGCTGTGCCCCGCACCGAGGAGTATTGCATGATACTCGCCACGCAGAAGTTTCTGAGCAACAAGGTTACTATCTCCATCGACTTCGGGCAGGAGCGCCGCTACTTTGGCGACAACCGCTACAAGGACGAGGAAGGCCGGGTACAAACCTTCAACTCGGTAATCGACGTGCTGAACTACCAGAATTCGCAGGGCTGGGAGTTCGTGAATGCCTACTGTATAACGGTAGGGCAGCAGAACGTTTATCACTACGTGATGAAGCGGCGCATTACAAGCTAACAAATCTACTGACGCCAGCTGACAACGCGCATTACTAATATTAATCATCCAATAGAAAATGTCTACTAAACTTCCTAAATTGTTTATCGGCTCTTCTGTAGAAGGGCTTCCCGTTGCTTATGCCATTCAAAGTAATTTGAATCATAGTGCAGATGTAGTAGTCTGGGACCAGGGGGTTTTCACACTCTCCGACACCACTATTGAATCATTGGTTGCTATATTAAATACCTGCGACTTTGGAATTTTTATATTTTCACCCGATGATATAGGGTTGATAAAAGGAAGCAGAGATAAAATTATTAGAGACAATGTGCTTTTTGAGTTAGGGCTTTTCATTGGAAGTATTGGGCGCAATAGAACCTTTATAGTAGCCCCTAAAAATTCCCCCAAGATGCGAATACCCACTGACTTATTAGGTATCACGTTAGGGAGATATGATACTGAAAAGCTAGACGATAACCCTCAAGCTTCGACCGCAGCATTTTGCAATGATGTACGTATTGCCATAAAAAAGAAGGGCTTTTTACGACAAACAGAATCAATTGATACTGCGATTAGTGACAACCAAGAAATAGTTGAACCAAAATCAAGCAGCCAAGACGAGGTAAACAATAATGATTGGATAGAGTTATATTACGCAAATAAATTTGATGATTCTATAGAAGCTATAAATAAAAAGCTCGAAGGCGAATTAGACGATGCAGATAGAGTATTCTTAAATACTATGATTGCTGTTTGTAAAGCAAAATCTAACCCATCTGAAGGAGTTAAAGGAGTAGAAGCTTATCTCAAAGACAATCAGGATAGTGTACATGCTTGGCAAGCAGTTGCTTTTTTCTATTTGCAAGGCATCCTCTTTCAAAAAGCTGAAAAAATCATTGATGAAGGACTAACCAAATTTCCGGACAATTTTGGTTTGCTAAAATATAAAGCAGATTTATTAAGCAGAAAAGGTAGGCCATCAGAAGCAGTTGATTTGCTAGAGCCATTTATTGCCTCAGATGAGACTGTACTGAGTAAATACATAGATTATTGCAAAGAAGCAGGAATGCAACCTGAAGCATTACAAGCTATTCGATTAGCATTCTTAGAAAATGCATACTCAGAGTATATAATAAGTACGTACGCGAGGCTTGCATATGATGAAGAAAAACACAAGGTTGCGCTATACTTATACAACTATTTAGTAGGTCTTTATCCAGACAAGGCTTATTACAAAGTAATGCTAGGAAATAGTGCAATATTATTTGACTTCCATGACATAGCACTCATAAACTATCGAGCAGCGGCTGAAATTTATAAGGAGAGTGACAATTTTGCGATTGAAAACATAGGGCACATTTTACAAATTCTTGGCTTACATGAAGAGGCAAAGGCTTATTTTTTAAAAGCTGTAGAAACCGACAAGAATTCAGCGTATTCTTATAATAGGCTCAGCGATTTGATTTCGATTCAAAAGAAGGAGGCCGAGAGATTTGAAAAAACAAGGATAGAAGGAAGGATTGAAGCCTTTTTTAAACCTGATGAATCATCAGCTAAGCTGCTAGATTAATTCATTGCGGCTCTAGTTACTACTCTACTATTCCCCAATGGAAGTAACCTGCCAGCTGCGCCTCGACCAGCTCACCAAAAGCGGCCAGGCCCAGATTCAGGTCACCTGCTGCTGGGACGGGCAGCGCACCAAGTTCGGCTCGGGCCAGAAGTGTCTGCCCAAGCACTGGGATGCCAAGCGCGAGCGCGTCAAAGACAAGCACGACTCCTACGCCGAGGACATCAACCAAGTGCTCGACGACTACGTGGCCGCCGCGCAGGCCACCTACCGCGCCGCCCAGGGCCAGCCCCTGCCCAAAGAGCAGCTGCGCGCCGGCATCGAGCAGCACCGGGCGGCCCTAGTGGCCGAGCGCACCGGCCGGGCGCTGCTGCCGGTGCTGGCCGGCCCCGTGCGCACGCTGCTCGACTACTTTGACGACTGGATAAAGGAGGAGGAGCAAAAAGTATCGGTGCGCACCGGCCGCAAGCTCAGCGCCGACACCATCTGGACGCACCGGGCCGTGTGCAAGGAGCTGGCCGACTTTGCCAGCCACCGGGGGCAGCCGCTCAGCTTCGAGGGCTTAAACAAGACCTTCTATGACGGGCTGCGCAACTACATGCTGGGCGTGGCGGGCCGCAGCCCGCGCACGTTTAACACCTACATCAAGCGCCTGCGCTCGTTTCTGTTCTGGGCCGAAAGCCTCGACTTGCCCGTACCGCCGCACTTCCGCAAGACCCTCAAGCTGGCCCAGAGCTACGTGGGCAAGGATGCGCTCACGCAGGACGAACTGCTGGGCATCGCCGCCATCGACTTCACCGCGCCCGCCGTGCAGGCCTACCTGGCCACCGCCTTCCCCGAGCCCCCACCCCGCCCCGCCGGCAGCGGCGGCCGCAATGCCATGACCCCGGCCGACAACGCCCAGCGCTGCGAGTGGACGCGCGACACCTTCCTGCTCTGCGCCTACACAAGTCTCAGACACGGCGATGCCCAGGAGCTGGGCTGGCAGCACGTATTCGCCGCGCAGGAGCTGATAAAGAAAAATCTTAACAAAACCACCATCGTCGGCCTCATCCCCTACCTCGACGACGACGTGTTCCAGCCCGTGGCCCTGCTGGAAAAATACCGGCCGCTGGGCCTCGACACCTGCCTGCCCTTCGTGCGCGACCCTTGGCTGTACCTGCCCCACGTGGCCGCGCTGGCCCGCATCACGCGCCTCAAGCTCGGCATGCACGTGGGCCGCAAAACCTACGCCACGCTCAAAGTTTATCAGGGCGTACCCAAGTCTTTGGTGATGCTGGCCACCGGCCACCAGACGGAAGCGCAGTTTAATGTGTACCTCGGCATTGACGAGCAGGAGCTACTCGACTCGCACCGCAAGACCGCCCGGCGGCTACCCGGGCAGGCCGCCTAAGGGATTTGGCAAAAACAGGGGCAAAATCAGGGGCAACATAACCTAAATTCTAACTGGGCTTGACAGGAGCTGGTGAAATAACCAGCCTTGAATGTGCCCTAGCGCCTATTTAAACCCAATCAGACCCCTATGGGCAAAAAAAAAGGCCGCGCCACCCGGCACGACCCTTTCCAAACCCGGACGCAGCGAGAATTCCCACCCAGCGCTGGTCCGTGGCTCCAACCCAAAGTTAGTGCCGGAATAACAATTCGCGGTACTTCACTAGGGGCCAGTCCTCATCTGCCACAAGCAACTCGAGCTTGTCGGCAGCGCGGCGAATGGCCGCGAATTTTTCTTTTACCGTATCGCAATATGCTACAGCACGCTCACGGGCATCCTCGATGCGGTTGGCTACTTTACGCGCCTCCGTCATCGCATCGACGGTGCTTTTGATAGTCGATACGTAGCCCGAAATGGCCTTAATCATGTCTACGGTAACTTGGCTATTTTCGTCGTCCAAGCCTAGGTCACGCAAGCCTTTTACGTTGGTAATCAGCTTAGTCTGGTAGGCCAGGGCAGTCGGGATAACGTGATTTATGGCCAGGTCGCCGAGCGTGCGGCTCTCAATCTGAATTTTCTTGGTGTAATCTTCCAGCAGTATTTCGTGGCGGGCGTGCAGTTCGGTACCCGACAAGATGCCGAGGCGGGTAAACAGCTCAGCCGACTCAGAAGTTACGAGCGCGTCGAGCGCCTGGGGCGTGGTGGGCACATTGGAGAGGCCGCGGCGGGCTGCCTCTTCCTTCCACTCGTCCGAGTAACCGTTACCTTCGAAACGGATATTTTTCGACGTAATAACGTAGTCGCGCAGCACGTCTACGATAGCTACTTCCTTCTTTTTGCCTTGGTCGATGAGGGCATCCACCTGGGTTTTGAAGTCGATGAGCTGGTCGGCCACAATGGCGTTGAGCACGGTCATAGCCGACGAGCAGTTGGCCGACGAGCCCACGGCGCGCAACTCAAACTTGTTGCCGGTGAAGGCAAACGGCGAGGTGCGGTTGCGGTCGGTATTATCGAGCAAGATGGCCGGAATTTTGTCGATGCCCAGCTTCAGGTAGATGTTATCGCCCTTATCAAGCGGCAGCTTAGCGGTGCGCTCCAACTCATCAAGTACGCCGTCGAGCATCGAGCCCAGGAAGACCGACATGATGGCGGGCGGCGCTTCGTTGGCGCCGAGGCGGTGGTCGTTGCTAGCCGAGGCGATACTGGCGCGCAGCAAGTCGGCGTGCGTGTGCACGGCCTTCACCGTGGTGATGAAGAAGGCCAAAAACTGGAGGTTTTCCTTGGGGCGCTTGCCGGGGGCGAGCAGGTTGACACCGGTATCGGTGCTCATTGCCCAGTTATTGTGCTTGCCCGAGCCGTTTACGCCAGCGTAAGGCTTCTCGTGCAGCAGCACTTTGAAGTTGTGTTTCAGGGCCACGCGGTCCATCACATCCATCAACAGCTGGTTGTGGTCGATGGCCAAGTTAGCATCTTCAAACGTGGGGGCGCACTCGTATTGGTTAGGCGCTACCTCGTTGTGGCGGGTGCGCAGCGGAATACCGAGCGAGTTAGACTCTTCCTCGAACTCCAGCATGAAGGCATGCACGCGGGGCGGAATCGAGCCAAAATAGTGGTCTTCGAGCTGCTGGCCTTTGGCCGGGGCGTGGCCGAACAGTGTGCGGCCAGTCATTACCAAGTCGGGACGGGCGTCGAAAAGCGCCTTATCAACCAAGAAGTACTCCTGCTCGATGCCGAGCGTGGTATTCACGCGCTGCACGTCTTTATCGAAGTACTGGCACACGTCAACGGCGGCCTTCTCGAGCACGGCCAGCGACCGTAGCAGCGGGGCTTTATAGTCGAGCGCCTCGCCGGTGTAGGCCACGAAAATCGTGGGAATGCACAGCGTTTTGGCCCCTACCGTTTCGATGATGAAGGCGGGCGAAGTAGGGTCCCAGGCGGTGTAGCCGCGGGCCTCAAAGGTGTTGCGCAGGCCGCCGTTGGGGAACGACGACGCGTCGGGCTCCTGCTGCACTAGGGCCGAGCCCTTGAAGTTTTCAATCGGCCGGCCATCCGAGTTGAGGTCGAAAAACGAGTCGTGCTTCTCGGCGGTGGCGCCGGTGAGGGGCTGAAACCAGTGGGTGTAGTGGGTGGCCCCTTTGGCCATGGCCCAGGTTTTCATGGCGGAAGCTACGGCGTCGGCCACGTTGCGCTCGACGGGCGTGCCATTCTTAATGGCGGCTTGCAGCTTCTTAAAATATTCGCCGGGCATGTTAGCCCGCATTGCCTCCAAGTTGAACACGTTTTGGCCGAACGAGTCGGACCGGCGGTGTTTCTCGGGCGTTACCGTCAGCGCCTGGCGCTGGTCGACCAACTCAAGGGCTTTGAAACGAAGAATAGCCATGAAAATAAATGGATGGGGTCAGTTTTCGGAGGCAAAAGTACGCTTGCAGAGTTCATTTCCGGGAATAACCCCTCAAAAAACCGGCTTTAGCAGATTAAAAAGGAGTAACACTCGCTTAACCCCTTTGAAAGTCAGACGAACTACTTTGGGAAATAATGGGGTAAAAAGGCGCGCAAGTGCGGGCATTTATACGGGCAAGCGCAGCAAAAATGGTTGTCCTTGCGGGTGCAGCGCAGCAATCGCACCCGAATGACCCGCCTTGCCGCGATTGCTGGGCTGCGCCCGCAAGGACAACTGCCTTCCCCCGCTCCTGCCCGTACTTTTGCCCCATGCTCGGAGCTTTACTCGCCCGCTTTCGTCAGTTTCGCCGCCAGCGCCGGCAGCAGCGCCGCTTCGAGCGGGTAGACCACGTAGACCGGGCCGCGCTGGCCCAACAAGCGGCCCCCAACCCCAGCCAGGTGCTGCTGGTCCGCAACGACTCGATTGGTGATTATCTGCTATTTAGGCCTTGGTTACGGCTGCTGGCGGCAGAGGTCCGCGGCCGGGGCCAGCACCTCACGCTGGCAGCCAACGCGCTATGGGCCCCGCTGGCCCGCGCCTGGGATGCCGACTGCTTCGACGAGCTGCTGATGGTGGACTTTGGGCGCTTCCAAACTGATACGGTGTACCGAGCCGACGTGCTGCGCGGCATCGGGGCAGCCAGTTACGGCGGGGTTGTGTACCCGCTGCACGTGCGCGAGCCGTCGGTGGAGAATTTCTTCCGGTACCTGGCTGCGCCCGTGCGGGTGGGCAGCCAAGGTGAGCACCAGACCGATACCTGGTTTCAATTAATTGATAAGGAAGGTTATACGCAG
>Ga0265797_10012078_pt1 | contig 10668 bp, 16 predicted proteins | sample P2T30metagenome_FD_192433 | JGI IMG/M metagenome (GOLD analysis project Ga0265797, IMG submission 192433) | Plant litter microbial communities from East Loma Ridge, Irvine, California - P2 T30 | ecosystem: Environmental > Terrestrial > Plant litter > Unclassified | place: USA: California... | reverse complement strand
GGTGGCCATAAGATGAGCTTCAAAGAGGTCGGCACTATCTTCTGGAGGTATGTAACGGCTTCAAGACTTGATGGCTTCGATGCTAATGATAAGATAGACCTTTCTACATGTTCTTTACCGAACCAATTGTTCTATGGCTCTCCCTCCTCAGTGGTTTTAGCGACGCCCTAATCTTCACATTTTTGGAGTCTTTCGGTCCCGTCTACGAACAATGGGGCTTTGGCGTCATTGGCGCTGGACTTGCCTTCCTTCCCATCTTGATCAGTTACTTCCTGGCTTACGCTTCGTACATGCCGTCGATCATCAGTTTCCGGAAGAAACGACGACAGAATCCAGGATCAGTCGAACCGGAGGCCCGACTTTGGTGGTTACTGTTCCTCGCTCCACTGGAGACCATCGGCTTGTTTGGGTTTGCTTGGACGTCACTTGGTCCAGACTATGGTATTCCTTGGATTGCGCCGATGATCTTCTCGGCAATGGTTGGCATGGCGAATGTCAGTTTTCGAGCTTGTCATGTAGTATTCATGGGCTAATATATTCCAGTACGCAATCTACCAGTCTTCAATCGACTACCAAACAGCGGCGTACGGCCCCTACGCCTCCTCGGCAACCGGTGGCAACGACCTCGCTCGCGATGCCCTCGCCGGTATCGCTTCTCTATACTCCACACCGCTTTACTCGAATATCCCTGGTCGACCGTTGCAATACGCTTCCACTATCCTAGCTTGCCTTGCTTTCCTGGTCACCCTTCCCATCTACATCGTGTACTGGAAAGGTCCTCAGATCAGAGCCAATTCGAAGTTTGCGCAGAGCCTGGATCAAAGTCGGCAGCAGAGAGATGAAAAGAGGAGGAAGAGTGTTCATCCAGGTGTGGAGGGGCCACTGGGGGAGAAGGAGCAGAAGGTTCATCGAGAGAATGCGTAGGTTTAGAAACTAGGGAAGATCGGATGGCTGCGAGCCAAGTAATTTGGCTGATGCTCTTGCTTTGTGCAATGCAGACACAACGCGCGGTAATAATGGATAAGATTGATATTTCAACTTTCTTTGGTGGAGAGACAAGCTCGTACCGCCTCCACAGCTCGTGTCCAATTCTATAGCGGCTACCTGCAAGTGGGTCTTTGCCGTACCTTAGATTGCGGCATTGCTTTTTCTAACGGCTGAAACTCAGCCCAGCTGGATCAACCCCTCCCCCACCCCCGATAATTCCACGCCGGTTGCGATTGGTAGCTCTAGTACATGTGAACAGGTTTGAACTATATAGCAGGTACATGGCGGACGCCTTTCGTTATACTTGTAAGCCACCAATACTTCATGAGGTCATGTTGTTGGCTAGCGCGGCGCTGTAATTTTGAAAGTTCATGATATCCTCATACGCATTTAACCAAGGTACGGGAAGGCAGGTAGGGATGACGAATACCGGGTAGTTCGTCGAAAGCAGTCGTGATACTCGATAGTGATTCGCAAGGAAATGAGTACCCTTCCCTAGACAGAAAGCTTTTGAAGTGACACGTTCCTAGAAAGTGGACTTGAGAATAAAGGGTATGCCAGATAAAATTAGGTGAGTTGAAGAGGCTGTCCACCCAGAGATAATGAGATGGAAGAAAGAAGTAACCGTAGCCTGACTCGCCTGAGCACAGCTCAGCTAATAGTAGGGATACCAGTAGACGCCTTTCTACCATTGATGTATGTGGTATGACTAGTCGACATGTACCACGAATTGTACTGCTTGTAACTCGAAAGGCGAACCAGTTCAATTGATAGTGTCGGTCGCGTCCTTCCGAAATCTCGCATGCCACGCATAAAGTTCTTATTCGAAGATTGGTCGCTAAGGCGCAGTTTCTTCAAGTTCGGGGCCAAATCTGACTGAGCGGCCATTTGTTGGAAAGGAATCTCGGTAACGCCAGAACCGGAGAATTCTAGATGGGAGATATCTGGACAGAAGGTAAGAAGATGGATCAGGCCTTGATCGCCCATGCTTAAACCTCCAGACCCAGGTAAGGAGATCTTCTTCAGGTTTCTACAGCCTCTAGCGAGGCGTTTGAGACCCTCATCAGTCAAGAGGCAGGCTGTTGTCACAGTTAGAAATGAGTCTGTGAAGTTTAGTAGAGCCGCCGAGGCGTACCATTATGAGCGCCGTAGTCGTTATCCAAGTATTCGAAATGAATTTCTGTCAGCGTGTCGCAGACTTTAGGACCCATGAAGAGGATGTCTTCAATGTGATTACTGAGGCAAGCAGATCAGTATTGTGTTATGTGCCCTCTAAAGATGAAGTAGGAGCATGACTTACTCTGCCAGTCTGAAGGCTCTTCCAAAGATGATCTTTCGTGTCGATGTCCCAATGATTTTGTGGTACATGCCATCCCAGTGGTGTCTGGAGCCTTCAAAGGAGGCTCGTTTCTCCTTTGACAACAGGCTTGGGAAGACGAGGTTTTGGTTTCGGCGCCTCTTGCACTACTTGAGCTTCTTGGTCTTCAGCGGGTCGTGATGCGACTGGAGGCGCGGGAAGATGAGGTTCTGGCTTCGACACTTCTTGCGTTTCTTGCGCTTTCTGCTCTTCTTGCGATACTTGGACTGCTGCGGGTTGTGATACAACTGAAGGCTTTACCCGGGCCGCTGCGGCTACGACCTCCTCTTTCGGGGCAGCTGTAAAGCCGAAGGCTGCGAGACCGCGGAAGGAGCAGCTTTCGCAACACTGTTCTTCTTTTCTGTACGAACCGGCGGCATGGTGAATCTGTGTGTAACGAAGATCGGTCGGAGAGAGGATTTGGTAGGAGATGAGATCCTGTGCAAACAAGATGCACGGGTCGGCAGACACAACAGGGGCATCTCAGCCATGGAAGCACTACCCTTACTGATGCCGAAGTCAAGCCGCCAGCAAAAGTAATGTCATCACATAAGTAACCGACCATGAGTTGGACCTAAGGCGGTTGCGACTGTATCATCACGAGATGAAAGCGCGAACATTCGATGGAGAGACGCGTCTTCATGCAATGAGAAGGCTGCCAAGGCTTGTTGCAGGGAGAGTATGGCATCTGCACGCGTAGTTTTCGGAATTTCGAATCACAGGAGGAAGCCATCGTTGTCAATCCGCATTTCAGCTGATGAACGATGTCGAGATCCGCATGTTCAGGGAAGAGGTGATCGAACGTTCGACGACGCGCCAGCCAATGTCATCGCGACAGGGTGGGGGGAACACGCTAGTCGCCAGCCACCCTCACTGAAACGTACCTTTACACCTCCTGCAACCACGCGTCACACGCTTCACATCAGCAACATGGCTATTGAGCAACTCTTTTACGAATATGCTACGGATTAGATCGAATACACGCTCCAACGCCCTGCAATAGCCCTGCAACCTGTCTTCCTGCTACCGCCACCCCACTCTCTACGCATCGTCACCTCGTGGCTTCCTCAGTCGGAAGTATCGGAACTGTAGGACAAGATGCGGGAGTTCGCAGCTTCCGATGCCACAATCATGTCTACGTATGGTGAGGCCCTTCTGAGAGCTGGAGCATCTTCGCAACCTCCTGCTGATGTTGCTGTCCTCGTCTTGCCCTCTTCGCCGCTCTCTTAGTTTCTGGTCGCGTCTTCAGCACGTCTTTGTACTCATCTTCGGCAAGCTCCCAATCCACTTCCAAAGCAGGATATGCCTGAGCATGGTGTTTGAGCCCTTCTACTTCCTCCTCTTCCCAGATCTTCTGATGGACGTGGCGCAGGATACACGCTATGACCAGTTCTTTCAGGTTGGTATCCCCGAAAGTGTCGTTGGGCTGCTCAGCTATATCTTGTACCATCTCAGTTGAGCCATATATCCAGTTCACGAGGCTTTTAGCCATTCCCACATTGATCTGCATCTTCAGGAGCATATGTTCTGCCATCTTTGTATGCGCGACCGTTACCAAGGATTGATACCGTAAGGTCTTGCCCATTTTGTACATCTTCATGTGGAAGGCTATCGGACCCTCCAGTTCCATGGGATAGCTGGCCTTAGTCTTACTGATGGGTAGGCTAGTCGGATGATGTAAAAGCGTCGCTCGTCCGCCCTTGTCGAGTTGATAGGTCCCGGTATACATAAACTCCAGGAGGCGGTCGACCATCATGGGACTGTGTACTCGTGCGCCAAACTCGTACTTCCAGGTAGGGTGACTCTGTATACCCTAATTACCGTGAGTACTCGTTCTGTTCATTTGAGCCAGTCCTGAACTTACATCGGCAGGAAAAGCATACTCCTCTAGTACCTCCGAGCCAGTAGCGAGGAAACCCGAATGGACATCGAACGACACACCATCTACAACGAGTGCGAAGTCGCAACCAAGTCGCTTCGCAAGAAGCATTTGAGTATGACTACGATTTATTAGCGCATATACGACCAAACTATGATGAGACCTTACTGAGCACAAATGAGTTGCGGCTGTGGCAGTCTGGCGCTTTTGCCCTCGAAGATGTGGCCCAGGAGGGCCTTCAAAGTCACTAGCTCTATTTGAACAGCGTCTGTACGGATGCGAGAGCCGTCGTCTATCAAGTCAGCCTCGGTGCTTTCTGAATGGTGTCGAATAGCCCACCCGCTTGCAGAGCTTGCTCACCATCGCGTTTGTCCGGGTTGCATACCGCAACGCGAGCTAGATCTCTGACTGGATCGGTCGGGATCGTCACGCGCGGTTGCGCTTCGTGAGAACGTGGCTCCCTATCCGACGTCGTTTGGCCCATGCTTGTTTCGGGTTTGGCAGCCGCGTAGCCCTGATGCTCTGGCTGTACACTCGGGCTTGAAGACGTAATGGGTAGCGATGCCTCATTGACCAGTGCTATCGCAGGATCCGGTTCCGAGGTCTCGCCTCCATGATCTGGCTGCGGAGATCGATTCGCCATAGTAGCGATCGAGCTCTATCCTTGAGGCAAATCACAGAGATGTTGTGTGGAAGCGCTAGCAGGAGGGTATCAAAGCAGCTTTAGCAACATGCGGACAAGCCCCACTTTAGTAGGCCGCAAAGTCACTACGTTTGTCCTTTCACTTTCGCCAGAAAGCACGTTAAAAGCAAAAAGATATGGTTAAGCACAGAACCGAACCCTTGGCCTTGGGTGCGCGCAAAAAAATACTTACATTGACTCAGTTTGGCAGACTTAAGTCATACATCGCAGTCAGCGACTTGCGTACTTCCACCATCCGGGGGCTTATCTTCAGGTAGAAAGTAATCCAGAGAAAGGAGTCAAAGCTTTCGACAATTGATAGTTATTTGTACATGCTAACCAGACATCAGCTGCAGATATGGGTGCTCACGCACTGCAAAACACACAGAAAGTGAAAGGCGCAAACCACTTATGACTCCACCACACCCCACCCCCGCTTGCTGGAGCCTACGCAGGTGACCGCACCGACACTAGCGCTAGTAGAGATGCTTGTTGTTTTTCCACTCAGTCCCATCGCTTCCTGCTGCTACGCGTCTAAGCCCTACCTGTACTACGACGCAGCCTCTACGAACATCTTCGGCAGGCTCAAGAGACGATATGGCTAGCCAAGAACTCGACCAGAGCGACAGTGGGTACATCGCGGAGCCTAAACGCGACGAGGCTCAGTCACTGGTGTCGACAAACCGCGTCCGCGGTGCTCACATGGAGATGCTGGCTGTTGAGTTTTGCCAGCTGCCGGCTTCGAAGGCCTCCCCGATGCCTTTTGAGTGTTACAACTTGTACTGTAAAGCGCATGTCGACTGCACGAGTATATCACTGACAAAAGCAGGTATCGGCGCGAATTCGTAACAAACCCACTCAGTACCGTAACACTTTTTGCTAAGCTGGGTGACGAGAGCGCTATTTGTACTCTACCCAGGGAGTCCGCCGGAGTCTTGTCAAGGAAGTTCAGAACGCAGGTTAGTTCCAACCCTGTGGACCGCTCACTTCCACCACTTTATACACAATAGACTCGCACCGCCTTAGAAGCCTAGACTAATCCTTCAACAGGTCGAAGATCCGCAGAACACCGACTCCGTTGTTACTATGCATGGCTATGAGTATATCGTGGTTGAGATGATAGTACAATACATCCTCGACGCCGACTACCATCTAGACGACACACAAGAGCTAGCAACCTACAAGTTGACGCACCTCAAGAAAGCTCAGCCCGGTACCGAAGACGACAGTATCACCGTACGGGTAGAAGAGACACCAACAGAACTTCACCTCAAGGTCTATCTTTGCGCGAAGAGGATGGAGATGTCGCAGCTCCAAGCCCCGGCTGCTAGAAAGTTTTGGACGACTCTCCGCCAGGACCGACCTACCGCCGAGGAGCTCGTTAACATGGTGAAGAAGCATAAGCTGTACGACCCGTCGGAGAACACCAAAGAAGAGATCCTACACGCGGTCGCGACTTATGGAGCAATGCGGCGTTCTGTGTGGCTGCAAGAAGACGGTACGAAGTACCTTGACCTTCTCGGGACACCACGATATGCGGTATACGAGGCAAGGGCCGAGCGAGACTTGTGTGGGTACAAGCTCGAACATGATATCCCAGAGCGCATGATCGCCCCCAACCCCACAAGTCAACACCAGGCGAGTAAGAGGCGACTGTTGACTGATTCTCCTCTTGACACGCGCACGCCCAAGTCGCGTACCATCGGTTCGGAACCAGGTCAGCGTGGACATATCAGCAGTCCTCTTCTCCAGCGTCCTGGCTCGAGCAATACCTACCAACCATATGTGGAGGACCACAGCGATTCGCCTACCCCCGTCGTCTTGACAATGGAATCTCGGCCAAACGTGCCAACAAAACACTGCCGCCTACACCCACACCATCTGAGCTGGACAGGTCTTGGCAGTCTATGGGCGGATCCAAGGCGTCTCAAGGTGAGAAGGTAGCCTCGTTTCCCATGAAGCCGACATCGGGTTTCCTGCGTACCCCTCGTCCAGGCTCAAGCCTTCGACAGAGCCAGACGTTCCGCGGCGAGGCCGATGGCTCCAAAGATATTGATGGACCAGATCTCGACGATGACTTCAATCCTCCGTACGCCTCTCATAGTCCACAAGGTCCTAGTCTCGCTGCCCCACGAACTGCGCGCAACCAAGGAGGTGATTAGCCGACTACGCACCAGATCAAAGTCGACCGTCAAGATGCCACTAAGCACGCTATCCCCAATAACAACATCTCCGCTGATGAGAATGCCGATGAGTCTACCTTCATTCCCCTCATCAGTTCATCCGACCACGGCATGGACGACAACACCGAGGTCCCACGTATCGAATACAGCTTCGACGAGGGCAACACCATCATCCAGGTTCCCCAAGTTCCCGCCCTCGTACCCACTGTCGCTGCCCGTAGCACATCAGATGAGACTGGTAGTCAGGCGAACAAGCAAGACACCAGCATGACTGATGCGCCTGCTGATGGAGACGTTAAAGTCAAGGATGACGATCGCATGGAGGAATAGGGGGCGTGGCAGCGACAACGACGTTTGTAGGCGATGGGGTGTCAGCTCATGAGTCTATGTAGTCTTTTGTAGTACATACGTGCTTAGGTGAAAATGAATACAGCGAGGATGTATACCTCAAAGCCTATTATACATCTTGTTTCGTGACTGTGGCTCTAGCTGAGATACTCCAGGCGTAAGCATCCATGGGCGGTACTCTGGATAACAAGCAAACGTATGCATGAAATGAAACTCTTCAACTAACATCTTCGCGAGACATGTCGGCTACGTCATCGCAGTCTATGACCTTCAAGCAAACGGCGATTTGGCGCTAGCCAGGCAGCCACAACACGGTGACATCTAACGCGAATGCTTGCTTCCTTTCCCAACAATCCTTACCGAAAAATCTTCACAGCCATAAGAAGTAGGCGCTCTACCGAACAGGATGTCTGGAACGCAGAACTCGCAGTCCATGACCGCCCGAGACGAAGGGCTTGCTACAGGACACATCGGAGTCAATGTGGAATATCTGCATTATGCGTTCGGTGATCTGTCAGTCGCCGAGATGGACATACACAGCTGTGAACTCTACAAGAAGTAAGTTGGCCTTGCTATAGACACTCATAATGTCACTATCGCTTACCTTTCCACAGGCTCCGCAACCAGCGACTCAGTACGGTGAAGCACATGTTGCCTCTCCCTTGCTCCGACGGTATGACCACCTTCGCCGTACCCACGGAGATGATGATCGCAGTGTCTTCCTGGCTCCAGAACAATGTAAGTTGGTCGCCTTTTACTTTTATAGGCCGTTTGGCTAATCAACCTCAAGCTCGAAACCAATCTCGCGGAGCTTCCGACCCAGAACTACAGCCCTGCGGTTGTTAAGATCGTTGCTGAGTCTGTCACCGACCCAATCAACTACGCCCCGCAGGACAACCCTGACGGCGCAACGGCAACTGAGACCTACCTGCAAGTCTATCTCTGTGCGACTGAGATGGGCATGGAAGTCCTGCAAAGCTTTGCTTTCAAGTTCATGAGAGGAGCCCTTGCGAGAGAAGGACTCACAGTACAACAGCTCAAGAACTTGATAGAGCATCACAAGATCTTCACCCCGGATTTCTGCAAGAAAGCGCTCTCGATACCACAGTATCAGAAGATCATGTGCGCCTTCGCTACTCATATCATTGCGCACCAGGAGGTCTTCGAAGGCAACCCTGTGTACGGAACTCTGATGGTTACCACCAAGGGATATCTGCCGACTTACCTCAACATCATCCATAGCAAAGTCGCACCTGTCATAGAGGATATCAATAGGTCCCATGCCGAGGGCTATTATGCTCACCCTCCTCGGCAATGATACGTCAGCCGACGTCGCGACTTATTGCAGTCTTTTGAGGTTCCCACATCCTCACTTGATGCAGAAGCACGACGAGGCTGTGGTCTCTGCTTCTCAACATCACCTTTCTTTCATCGCCCTACTTCTAGCGGAGACCCTCTGGGAGTCGGCGTCCATGGGTAGTCTGTGTCGCGATGATACTCGGGAGGATAGCAGGAGGATGGCGTTCATGTAGTTCTACACATCCAATGAAACATCTTGAAACTTATCACGCTGCTCCATCACGACCCCCATAACCCTCTCACGATATCTGTCTGCTACCAGCATACCCATAATATCATCATTTATTCCTGTTTTAGCATCGCGACACAGCTCTTCAGCAACGCCATCAACCGTAGCTGTATGCTCCGTCCCGCAGGTGTATCCGCATGTTTACCAGCACCCCAGCCAAATGGTAACACTAATCTCCTTCTGCCCTTCGTATCTAGCACGACTAGTGCATCTAACGGAAACTTGCCTCCACCGAGGGGATGTAGAAGGCCTAGGCGGACGAAGTGGTTGTTCGATGGAGTCGCGGCTTGTATCAAGGGGAGCGAGAAGGGCACGGAGGAGGGGAGTCTATGTGTTGATGGGTCGTGACAGAGGACGAAGGGTTGCAAGGTGGGCGAGAGCGCGTAGAGATCTGGGAGAGCGGAGCTGTATGGTATTAGCGGTGGTTCGGAAGGGTTTGGGATGATCTTACCAAAGCAGATCGTAATGGACCTGAACGTTCCCTTGCACACATAACACGATTATTGACGCCTGCCTCTTATACCTTGCCCAGTTATTATGCGCTTCCAGCATACTGCCTACGGGAGTCGCGAGCGTACTGCTACCCAGTATCGCATCCACATCCACGCTCCATGCCTCCTCCGGACTTATAACATCTAGCTCTTCCAGCTCGCACTGTGTCTTCGACCTCTTCAGCGCATCGCCCAATGGCGGCAGAGCAGGCGAGGGCTCCCTCCTCCGCTGGACCTCGTCCTCGTCCTCGTCCATAGTCAGGCGCGAGCGTTTGCGGCTAAGTGCCACATCCATGGTCCAGCTGTCGTGCGTAAGTAAGTCACCCATCTACGGCGTCACGTCATACATGCGTTGTGGGTGGTGAAGAAGACACGATCAGCGCACATGTTCCTACGACCGTCGGTCTGGGGTTGTCGCAGAGACGCACGCACGAGCGAAAGGACCCAGGGTTTCCTGCACGTCAGGCCCAAGCTCCCCTGCATACCCCGCCATCAACGCGCCTTCCGCCTTGCCTGCGCAGCGACCTACCCCACTATCGATCAGCTCAGCTGCGCCTAGGCTACCAGAACGGCGGCTGGCGAATCTGCCATCTCGGATGCTTCGCGCCCATGGCTGAGAGAGACGTTGCGAGTAGACTGCGCCAGAGCACTTGGAATGGCAGTATCCCGCTCGAGATACGCCTGCACAAGGGCGACTGTAGGACGTACGACGAATCGGATCCTTACTTAGTACGTGCAGTGTCGACATAGTCCGGTGATGATACATCGGATGAGCTATGGCTGACGAGAGGTAGATACAATTTCCACGGATATCGTATCTCGGGCTGCTCATACACAAACTACATGCCTTCTTCGCACGCAGCCTCATCTACCCAGATGTCACGCCGAAAGACGCATGGTTATCCTACGAAGACGTGCCGCTGAAATGGCATTATCCACTGGGTCTCCTCTACGACCTCTACTCTGGCGCTGAGCCGGCGTATCCCTCAGACACGGATACGGAGGCTGAGCAAGGCCACAAGATCGAGAGTACAGAGTAAGAGCGTCAACATTTACCATGGCGACTCACAGTACACTTCTCCGACTTCCCGTCCGAGCAGCTGGTTCAGCTCGACAATGACGATAAGCATATGCATGATCTGTTCATCCACAG
>Ga0265797_10012077_pt1 | contig 10669 bp, 9 predicted proteins | sample P2T30metagenome_FD_192433 | JGI IMG/M metagenome (GOLD analysis project Ga0265797, IMG submission 192433) | Plant litter microbial communities from East Loma Ridge, Irvine, California - P2 T30 | ecosystem: Environmental > Terrestrial > Plant litter > Unclassified | place: USA: California... | reverse complement strand
CGTATGTTGATGTCCTGATGGACGATATGGCGTATGCGAGCTACTCGACTGCGAAGATCAAGAGTAGGCATATGACGTTTAACGAGAGTACGTGTCACATTCATAAGTCTGCTCGTGGCATGGCATGGCACTAACACATCACAGTCGGCGACGTAATGATCCGCGAACTCGATTTCTCCAAGATCACTCTCCGTCTCATCGAACACGTCAACAAGGACGGCGACGGCGACGAAGATCACGTCATCGCTAAGCTCACAGGCAATACAGTCGACACACTACGAAGATGTCTCCATACTCCAACACAGCTAATCTTGAAGGACAAGCACGGCCACGACTCCAAGATTACAGTCTCTCTCAAATACATCCCCGTAAAAATGCGTCTTGACCCCTCCGAGTCCTTCAACAACCAAGGCACCCTCCGCGTCGACGTGCTCGACGCCGCAGACCTGCCTGCCGCCGACCGCAACGGCTACTCCGACCCGTACTGCAAGTTCATGCTCAACGAGAAGGAAGTGTACAAGACGAAAACCCAGAAGAAAACGCTGCATCCCGCGTGGAACGAGTACTTTGAAGTCCCGGTTCGATCGCGAACTGCAGCAGACTTTCTGGTCAATGTGTATGATTGGGACTTTGGCGACAAGGCTGACTTCCTGGGCAAATCGAGTATCAACCTGGAGATCCTGGAACCATTTGTTCCGCAGGAAGTGTCGCTGGCGCTGGACGGGAAGAGCGGCGTTATCCGATTGCGCATGCTATTCAAGCCGAATTACGTTGTGAGATCGAGACAGGGCTCATCTACATTCTCAGGCACATTCGCACTCCCAGGCAAAGTCGTCGGCGCACCCGTCAAAGGCGTAGGCAAAGGCGCCGCCTTCGTCGGCGGAGGCGTCGTTAGAGCCGGCACCTTTCTAGGCCGCGGCTTCAAGCGCAGAAAGTCACGCGGCGCCGCTCCCGACGACGAACTCAGCGACCGGCCAGAAAGTTCTGCCGGACGCCCGAGTTTAAGCCCAGACACACCCGTCATTAGCATCGAGAACCCGGATACCAGCAGCCCGAGTCCGCAGCACAATCGCCACCGGAGCTGGGGCGCGCAGAGCTTCGCGAGCAGATTCAATCCTGAGGGCGGCAACGCGGGAGCGGAGTCTGGAACGGCGAATATTACGCTCCTAAGCGCAGAGGGGTTCCCTTCCGGCACGAATATCCGCGTGCACGTCAAGCACAATAACAAAGAAGTGCACAAGTCCGAACACGTCAAGGCCCCCAGCGGCACCGCGACGCTCGACTCGTCGTTCAAGATACCCAATTGCGCGGCGGATAGTTTCTTCAAGGTGGTTGTTAAGGATCACAAGGCGTTTGGGCGGGATGAGGAGTTGGGTGAGGGCACGTTTACGGTTGATGATGGCAAGGGTGGGGGGGAGAAGAATGTGGGGGCCGGGAAGGGTATGGTTGTTATACGGAGTCAGTTTAATCCGAATACGATTAGTGATGGGGCGAGTGCGGTGGGGAGTGTGAGTCCGAGGCTAGATAAGGAGGGGAAAGGGCGCAGGGGATTGCTGTCGAGGGGACGGGAGAGGGAGAAGAGTGTTACGCCTGGGGCTTAGGGAGCGCTGGGGAGGAGGAGGAGTGAGGGTGGAGTTAGGAGGATGAAGGGTGTTGGGGGTAGAGAGGGGGGGATTAGGAGAGCGGAGAGTGTGAGGGGGTGGGTTGAGGGCGTTGGGCGTGCTGGTGGTGTTGAGAGTGGGAATGGGAGTGGGAGTGGGAGGGGATATTCTTTCACCTGAACCCTTTTCTTTTCTGATACCTTTTTTCCGGTTGTGCAATACTTTTCCCTTCTTAGATAGCTGTCTTCTTCTCTATTTTCTTGTTTCATTTCATCTTCAAAGGTCCTGCGTCTCATACCAGCTAGTACCAAGGTCCAAGGGTTTCCTGTGAAACAAACGCAAATGCTCGCTCAAAGCTGATGTTAAATAATTTCGCCGTACGAGACTTTGCACTTGGATTGACGAAGTTGATGGTAAAATTATTCATGCGTCGCAGCGATAGCGTCGAATTTCTAATTCTAGTTTTGAGACTCCGTTACAGTCTCGGATGCCAGTAGTCACGTTGTCCATGCGACAGAGGCAAATCCGCGTAATGCTCGCTTTGCACTAACGAGGAACAATCCATTCGCTCGTGCATTTACGGGCTCCGACGGGTATATACCAGGGTCGAGGATAGCCATCAGTGGCTCGCCTGGACATTCCTTGCCGTACCAATTTTCCAGGGCGTACCAGTCGTTTCAGGTCTAGTCAGCTCACTGGTGCAAGGGCTTTGCAGAAACAAAATTCTTCGTAAACTTTGTGTATTTGATGCTGGATGCGTGGGAAGACTGCGCAACTCGGCATCGAGAGGAAGTGTATCTCTGAACATAGAGCGTGTTTGCTCGGGAGAATGATCAGAAGGGAGATTGGCCAAGGGAGTGAAGACGAGCTTCGTGGCATGCTTGGATTGCTGGCTTGGTACTGCTTCATAGTTAGATAATGCTGTTGGAGAGGCTTGGGAGGGAAAAGGTGGTCAGTGGGTACGACACTTGGCTACAGTGATGGTCCTAGAACAGTGTACGCTTGTATCTTAGCTGAGTGTGGCAGTGGTAATTTCGAAGTACTTTTTTAGGAAGGGCGCTTTGATGCGGCAAGAGAGCAAGCTTTTCAACATAGACCTATACTGGCTTACGCATGGCGCGAGCCTTCGTTGTGTAACTAACACAAATTCGTCATAGTTTTCCTAGGTGTAGTTAGTTATAACTAATAACTATATAACTAACTAAGGTAGAAAACACTATATTAGTAATAACTTAGTTAAGTTAGATATTTTCTAAATTAGATGCGAGCACGACGTACGTAGGCTCCCTATTTGATAGCGATGAAAATGAAGATGCATAACATGAGATGGTCGTGCTAAGCCTTTTTGACCCACGCGCTAGTGGAATACGTTAGTATTTTTAAGAGCTATTTAAAATATTAGTCTATCGCGTAAAGAGCGTAAGTTATAACTTATAGAAATAAAATGCTAAATTTCTAGAAGATTCTATTAAGCAGATCTAGAGTTATTAGGCTCTAGATTATTGATTTTCTGGTAGTTATTGCACGGACTGACCAGCCTACCCTTGTGGCCAGCCCACCCGTGGGATACATTAGTTATAGCCTTCTGAAAGGCCTTCTTATTAGCTTCCACGCTGCGCTCCTTGACTGCTCCTCCTTAGGCTATCCAGCAACTCCACTATGCTTGACATGTGTCGCGTAGTCTACCTCGCACTCATCGTGCTCAACGCAATCAATTTCGCTCAATCAAGCGTTAAGGCGATAATGAATGAATACGAGCTCCTCGCTCGCCGCATGAAGCTTCTGCGCGGAGACGACATTAACTTCGACTTATTCCTAAGCTACGCACGTCCCTACTGAACTTCAACAGCAGCTCTCAGTCCTAGTAGACCCAGCTGTATCGAGCCCAGTCTGACCAAAGACTGTCTCTGCGCGGGTAAAGATCCGAGCGGTTGCTCATCCGATGTCAGTGGAGATTGACGTCACCTGCAAGTCCTACAACTACCCCTCTTGCTTAATAATTACTGGAGTTTGAACAAGTCGGAAGATAAATTGATAAGCACACCTGTCTTTGATGAATTGCTACTAACGACAATACACATCGCGTGTGGTGCATCCATTCTAGGCAATAAAATCCACGTGCTTGATTGAAAGGTCTCGTCCCAAACTCACACAACCACGGCCCGGATTAACATTTCACATCAATCTGACACCATTTAGGACGATACCATGGCTACCAAAGTTCGCGCATACAAGCTACCACCAACACTTCTGATCCCCAACTCCCCATACCCTCTGCTCCACTACCCCGGCATTGTGCGCGATCTCGTCTCAAGACCAAACTTTAAAACTTCGGACATATTCGACCTCTTCGCACAAAATGGCTGGCAGTCGCAGTGGGTCGCGCGATACGGTCCAGACATCCAATCACATTACCATAGTACAACGCATGAAGCAATGGTAGTAATATCGGGCGAAGGCGCAACAATACGTTTTGGCGTCGCGGACGCGCCGGACTGGAAACAAGGTGCGCTGGGTATCGGCGAGCGAGGCGCAGGCGAAGAGGGCGGTTTGGAGATCCGAGCTGCGCTGGGCGATGTCTTCATAGTGCCCGCGGGCGTGTCGCACAAGTAAGAATTGCGGGTATAGACTTCATGAGAGACCGAGACTGATTCTGTATCTACAATTCTTCAGGACGTTCAATCCGTCTCCAGAAACGCAGGAACTAGCGTTTCATCAACCAGACGATATCAAGGTTGGACAAGCAGCGGAGAACATGTCGCCTGAGGACGAAGCGAGACATCGAGCGTTCTTTGAGAAAGTGCCTGTTCAAGGCGAGTTTATGCAAATGGGCGCGTATCCATACGGCGGAACTTGGGATTTCAAGGTCGGAGGCGAGCATGTGGACAAAGAGAAGGAGGTGTGGAATGTCCCGAAACCGCAGAAAGACCCGATACTGGGACTGAGTAAGGAGGGGATATTGGGGCTATGGACGTGAATGCGCGAGGGGAGTGGAAGCATCGGCTTAATTGTACTATGACTCCCGCTTTATGCATTGTAATTCAATATGGGAGCGCTCAAGGAGAATGGTCGTCACTTCCGTGGCGAGGCTTTAGCAAGCCACTCTCCAATGCCATTACCCGCGGTCTTTGGCAGGTCCTTGTATCGATCCGCATCGTACGTCTCCTCAATCCCCTTCAGAATCTTCTGGGCTTTGACGATTGTCAAGCGCTTTGCATTAGCCCAATGCTCTCTCGCCAGGAAAGCGTCAGCCTCGCCTCGTAACTCTTCCCTCTTTCTGCGTACCTCCTCGCTGTCCTTACTTTGAGCCTGACAAAGGTCGCACTTGCACTCGAAGCCCCACGTGGTGAGGAGCGAGTTCCGCCTTGCATCGTAGTCGCTGGTCGTGTCGTAGGCGTGGAAAATTTCGTCGCCGGCTTTGATGGTTTGAGTAGCGCGTAGAATGATAACGTCGCCGATGTATTCCGCAGCAGCATTAGGAACGCAACTATGATTGACAGATGCAGTGTGTATCCATAGCCCAGTGCTTTCGTCGCTACTGGCCCCGAAGGAATTCTTGCTGACGATATCATGCACCCGGAAGACGTCGACGAAGCTGTCATCCCCATTTCCCTTATAATCGCCATAGAGTTGCATGAACTTGGGGATTTGAGATGGATTGCTGAGCAGTTTCTGGACGATAGCCTTCATGAGTCCAATGGGCGAAACTCGAAGCCTAGAACAGGTCAGCGTTCATCTCACATACGTCTCGTGCATGGATACTTGCCTGTCGTCGCGATGATCATAGGTCATGGCTGTCATAGCCTCCTTCTCATAGCCCCAAACTATGCAGAAAGCCTTTTCGCACATAACCACATCGCCAGCGGCGAAGTCGCGAGTCGCATATAAGCCGCGGCCTTTTCTAGGACTATCTTTCACCTCCGTGTGGCCTGTGAAGGTTGCGGTGTCGCTACGTGAGCGATTCTTTGTCATGTTGATCTTCATCTTGCTGAAATCTCGTTGGTCTGACTGCTGCTCTTGGGCCCGGGCTTTGATCTTCTTCAAGAATACTTTCGCGTCTCTATCCCCTGGTGAAAGCTTTTGTAGCTCCTCAAACAGCTTCCTGGCTAACTCGTACTGTTCAAGAGCGTACGCGGCAGAACCAGCCCGGAAGTATGCCTTGCTGTCAAGCTCTTTCGAACGCTGGTCATCCTTTCGAACGAGTGATGCCTTAGCATCCGCCAAAGTCTCATCGTATTGACCGAGAAGCAGACTGACGTGCGCTCGATTGCGGGCGATGTCGCGAGCCAAGCTGAATATCGAATGCGATTCAGCAATCTTCAATCCCTCAGAGTACCTGGCGTGGGCTTCCGGCAGGTCTTGTTCTTTGAGCGAGGCGTTCCCCTTAGTTTTGCACCTCGTGGCAGCCTTTTCTGCTGCGGCTGTGTCTTTGATACAATCCATGTCGACCTCATTCGTCAATGACACCAAATCAGAGGGGTGGTCGATCCGGATAGTAGCCTCGCCCTGCTCCGTAATAGTAAAGTATGGTTCTTTTATCACAAAAAGCTTCGTCAGCTCAAGCACTTCCTCATTGTGCCTGATCTTATGAAGGAAATATTCTAGCCGTTCCGTCTCTTTTCCCTCTTCGTCCTGCACTATGCACCATGAGCGCACAGCAAGACCAACGACTGGACTCGCACGCTTCAGAACAAGCTTTTTGCCACGATGGTGCGTTTCCATCCGGAGTTCGGAAAACGACATGGGCTCCAGCTCATCGAGCGATGATGTACATGGCGGGTACGGCTGGAAAATACTGATTGCGGGCAGCGTGCCTTGCTGAGCTGCAACCAAGTCTGGGTCGTCTGGTGCACTACCCATGTCTGCCATTAGACTGGCCCCGGTTGCATTCTGAATAGACGATATCGCATCTCTTCCTTGCCGGTTATTGTCTTTTACTTCTTTGATCTTCCTTGCTCTCTCTTTCGCAGTAGTCCGAATTTTCTCGGCCGTTTTCTCTGTCAAATAGATCGTTTGACGCCCAGTTTGCAGAGCCATACTGACGGGAGTGTCAGAGAAGGGTTGCCGATGCGGCTTTGCTTTTGACCGGAATCGGCCTTGGAAGCGAAAGTCCGGCACAATCTGAATTGACTTCGGTCACAGCTGGGACGTGGAAGTGATGTTGATGGAGCCGACGAATCTGTTGGTGCGAGGATGCGAACGCGCAATTGTTAAACCTGCGATGTTTGTCCTTTGCATACAGACGACAAAATTTTGGTGTTGCGGTACGAGCGGGAAGAGCGGATTTGGTTAGCGCGGGGCATCAGCTAGGATCGGTGGATCGTACCCAACTTTCGACGCGCCTCATCGCAACCACAACAGTGTCGCCTTGTGGCGCGGTCATCGTGACTTTACAGAACCATGCCTGGTCATTGCGGTTTCATGCAACTCATCTAGATAGCATTGACGATCATCGACCCGAGGCCTCAATGTTCAGCCCAGGTAACGTCCTCATTGATAGAGGCGATGTCCGGACATCGGCGTGTCGCGCTGTCTTATCGTAAACCGACCACGCAGCCATAAGTACTCTTAGCCTACAGTCACCATATAAAATCACTGGTATTAAAGTCCTCACTTGTGCCATCAACGATATTGACACATCAATGCCTCCACCAGCAACCTTCGTTTCCGCACTCCTCAATATCGTGGAGGACTCGATCATTCCTCTCACGCGCGAGGGCGTTTCTTCGGGCTCCAAAGTTTTTGGTGCCGCTATTATCCGACGAAACAGTCTTGTGCCACTCACCATTGCAACCAATAATGAGAGACTCTCGCCACTCCTGCATGGCGAAATCAATTGCATCCAGCAATTCTTTACCGTCGATTACCCTGAAGCCGCGACAAGGCCGAGCCCTAGTAGGGATTGTATCTTCCTCACAACTCACGAGCCATGCTCTCTTTGCATCTCCGGGATCACTTGGTCTGGGTTCAACGAGTTCTACTATTTGTTCACGTACGAGGATTCCCGAGACCTGTTCTCGATCCCCTATGATATTGATATCCTTGAGCAAGTGTTCCGGGTGCAAGGAGAGGAAACCGAAGAACAAGTCGGGAGAAGATCGTTGTACAACCGGAAGAACCAATTCTTCACTGCGAAATCTGTTGTGGACGTTGTTTCCGAGGTAGAGGACGAGGCAGAGAGACGGCAATTGATGCGAGAAATTGAGCGTGTGAAAACACTTTACAGTGCGCTAAGCGAAACGTATCAGAAGGGGAAGAAGGCTGGAGCGCCAATTGCGTCTGCTTGGAAGTGAACTGCTGGGCCTCGAATGCCGCACGACAATTGTACGACCTTCGCCAACTCCATCACGAAACGTTCTACGACCAACGAACTTGGGTAGCGATCGTTGGGGTGTAAAGGATCTTTGACATCATAAGTAAATGGGTAGCCAATGTTCGTGAATTCAACATAAAGCCTGTCAGCTTGTCATTATTCATACGTCGTCAGTAACCGCATCGTTACCCAGCGACGCAAACCCATATGGCTAGAGCGGCCATGCACGCTGTGACGCTATCGCGTCCCTCGGAAACAGCGGAAACACTTGTTGCTCCAATGAAGTTGCACTTTTTCCAGATTACCAACGACTGATTCCCTTTCTTGTCGGACCAGCAAATACCATGACAACCCCGCATGAAAGAAAGCAAGCTCTAATCGAGCACAAGATTATCACCGACGTACTTCCCGGAGATCTCGACCTTCAATACGGCTTGGTAGTTGAGCTCCCAACCATCAAGCTGAACAAAGCTGGGGATGAGCTGGAGCGTGATGAAACTCAAGCTGAACCAACAGTCTTCCTTGGTCCTGCGGTACGTACACCCGAGAAAAATATTCGAACTCAGTTGACGTGTCAGCCCTCCGATTCACTTAAGGACCTCGTTCTCATCGTGGCCGACGCAGTATGTCCCTTTTCAGAGCGGTGAATGCTGGAATGATGGCGCAGGGCATGGTGAATAAGGTGAGACTTCAGCTTTCGAAGAAGAGCCCGAATGTGTGTACTGACATATTGATTCATAGCTCATGGGTAACTTGTTATGTTTCAAATATGACTCTGAAATGATGAAGACTTTGGATCGATCTGTCAGGTGGCGTAGAGAGTGATGCATATGTGTGATATAGAGATCTGGAATATCCTCAATCATCGTATGTCCAGACTTTCCGCAACTGAACTTAGGCTGACGTCGCTCAAAGCTAACGTAGTGTTCAAGCTAGGCACATATGAGCCACCAACAAGTCGATAGAACGCTTCTTGCGGACGCAGGAGCATCGGACAACCGGCTCTGTAAACGAGTACTACGTAGTCCCCCACTCGCGCCGTTGCTGAGCACAGGCCAATGCGTCCATCATTTGTCAAGAATAGCCTGGTAGACCGGAGTGCATGAGTGATGGCAGTACGAAATATCCATAGCGTTTGTACTGGGTTCTTGACGGGGCCATGACGCTTTTCGGCCTTCGCTAATGTGCTTCGGAGGGATTCGAGCATAACACTCGCCTTGATCTGTTTTCCTGAGCGTGAGCGAAGCAGGTGGTTGTGTTCGAAGTATGCGACGATGACGCCGATGTGGTGGCTGGAGGGAAAGTAGAAGGTCAAAGCTTTGCAGAGATCCGAATTAATATTGGTTTCCGTATTTTCTGACATGAAAGAATGCAGGTGGCACGTCCAAAAGTCTACCACACATTCGAGATTGAATACCGAGTCATCATCGCACAGCACGTCTGAGACGGCGGTCAAGCAAGCGATCCGTGAACCTGGTATGAAAAGACTGGTCTTGGAAAGTCCGCCTAGGTATGGTTCGCAGAACGCTTGCGATGGGTGATTTGGATCACGATTTATCGTCGCGATGTTGGCGGGAGTTATCTCCTCGTACATTGACAGAGCTGGGAAGTCCTGGGAGTAATATTTGTCCCAGCGCGGCATCCAGGAAGGCGCACTTCCTTTGTGCCATTCTTCCAGTGTGGGTCCGTGGTGGATAACTCTAAGCATTTCCCCTACGATCCCGAAGTCGAAAGCTAGAACTGCAAAATCTCGGTAAACTTGGATGGTAGACTTGGTGTAGTCTGGTACGATAGCAGTCAACAGTGCGAGTTCCTTTGGATTCGCCACGCTTGTGAAATCTAAGTCCAACAGGCCATATATTCTGTCCCGGTTATCAGAACATTGCAGCGGTCGTGCAAGCCTCATGGTGTCTAGTAACGACATACGAGCCATTGCGCCACTGCCCATTTTGAACGCAAATAAACGCGCGATTGGATCAAATATGGACGGAGGGAAAACGAGCTGGGGCATGCTCATGTCCATTTGGCGTAAGTCGTGTATAGCGCGACTCATGTCATACCAATCAATCTCCTCATCGCCTCAGAGGAACACGGCCACTCGTGCCAACACGAACTCTTGTTCGACCCAAACTCGGGACCACCATGCGCACTCGACGAGATAAGTAAATGAAGACCACTTTGGAGCGTCAGGTTGTACTCGCAGAGTATCTCTCATCATGTTCTCGAGATGACCGTCTCCGGGTGGACGCCGAGCAATCATCTTACAGATTGTGAAGGCATCTTTGGCCATGTCGTAGACATCTGGGCCTAGCCAGATTAGTACTTGTCACGCGTCTTGATAAATGTCTCGCATGAGCTGAACCTGCTGTGATCTTTCTGTGTCGTCTTGTTGATTGATACTCAACCCATCCACCCATACAGTTCGAACTGCTGTATTCAAGCGTACTCTTCGTAGTGATCGACATAGTGAAGGAGTGATATGTACGACTCGGGAGTCGCACATGATGCGTGCAGAGAACACTGGATCACCCCAAACGTACGATATGGCCTCGAAGTCTGGCCGTTCATCCAAGCCCTGATGTCTGATGCTACACCTCATAGCGTCTTCCCCGGTCCCTGGGTGTATATCAACCGATCGTATCGATCTCGGAGTCTCTAAAGGCTGGTACATATTGCTAACTGTGAACTCAAGCCGCACATGTCGACACAAGTGGAAACCTGATTGTGGCAGAACGAGGTCAAGTTGCAGTAATGA
>Ga0265797_10012076_pt1 | contig 10671 bp, 8 predicted proteins | sample P2T30metagenome_FD_192433 | JGI IMG/M metagenome (GOLD analysis project Ga0265797, IMG submission 192433) | Plant litter microbial communities from East Loma Ridge, Irvine, California - P2 T30 | ecosystem: Environmental > Terrestrial > Plant litter > Unclassified | place: USA: California... | reverse complement strand
AGGTATAACGGTTCCCCAGAAAGGCTCCGGAGACGTAGGCAGATAGGTCGAAAGGTGAGATGCTGATGCTGATAGCGAGGTACGTTGGACCCTGAACGCCGGTTACCAGATTTGCTCGAAAACCAGGTGCGGAACCACTCTTTCATGTTCGAAACGACTGCTCTAACGTTCGAAAAATTGTTTACCATCGAATCAAGATTGATCATACTTCCCAACATACCTTGAGAATAGGACACCTCACACGTACGACCACCGGCGAACACACGCGCAGGGCAGCACGCCCAATCCTTAGCTTCATCGCTTACACGCCTTCTACATCGAGGCGCTCAGCTCTTACATGGCTGTTGCAGGGTCAAGAAGCATCGACATCTTGATTGGAACGAGTTGTTCTCCCGTCATCACGCTACTGCCGGTCAAGACGGCCCTGCGTCTTACCACCAGACCAGGTCGCTTATCGCAGTGGGAGGCGTCCGGGACGATCTCGCAGAAACGGTGGCACCAGATGCCGCTGTACGTGATGCGAAAACGAAGTACCAACGGAGCTGCATAGCGGTCACTGGCTGGAAGAACGTTCATACCGCCGGCTGACTGTGCGAGTATGTTCTGCTAAAAATGGTAAGCTTACCACCCCTCTCAGTTCATGGAATATGCAACACAGAGAGATGTGAGTATCATCATCAGGAGCCTGCTATTTGGTAGCTACCACCAAGGGCAGGAAGATGAGGAAGACTCATTGATAAAGCCTGCGGTTATCTCATATGTTTATTTAGACCTAGAAGCAAATGAAGACTGAAGAACCACATAACGCTCATTCCCGAGTGCTTCAGACACTCTATGGTCGATCTTACTTTACGAGGAAACTTTCATTGGCAGACATAACAAAGTATAGCCCTCAACAGGTGCGGCAAGAACTTGTGATCGAATCCCTCCGCGAGGCCCTATCCAAGTACGACTAAATTATAGCTTGTATATCCTCAACACGTTCTTTAAAAACCTCTTACTGACGAAAAGGCTCTCAAAGATAGACACGCTAGCTTTTGAGATCACAAATGTTGTCAAAACTCTCAAAGTCTTAGACCTGCGCTCGATGTTTTAGGAGGCATCACGTCTCGAACGCTGTCTGCACTCTCACGCGTGTGCCTTCAAATTGACGATAATGTCGCTCTGCTTGACAAACGCAGCATTCCACGTCTTCCACTCCCGATCATGTGCCATCGACATACTAAAATGCCTCAGAACCTCAGGCACCAGCTTGTGCATCTCGACGAGTGCAATCTACGATTTTCCACATTAGCTTCAATACACCATGTCCACTACGTGGGTGGATACACACATTCTGACCAACGCACGCTCTACCAGCTGCGCCGAAGAGTATTATCCCTTTATCCATAGCCGCACTTCGCTCCGGTGACTCGAGCCAGCGTTCTGGCCTAAACTTATCCGCGTCCGCTCCAAAGACGCCTGTGTCGTAATGCACCACCGCGGGATTCATACCGACCGCGTACCCAGCGGGTATAAAGTGCGCGCAGATCTCGAGGCCTTGCTCTGGCGCTTGACGGCTCATTCGCAACGCGAATGAAGGAAATAGGCGCGTGGCTTCTTTGATGCAGGCACATACGTACGGTAGACGCGCCATCACCTCAGCGTATCGAACTGGCGTGCTCAGCTCCCCTCGAGCATCTGCAGCGCGTATTTCATCCACTGCTTTTGCGTAGCGCTCCGGATCTCTCATCAGGTAGTACAGCGTTGCGCGCATAGCGATGGCAGTTGAGTCCGCGCCTGCGATGATGCTGACCCACGTCTCGAGAGCAATTTCGCGCTGCGTGAATCCCGTCTGGCTGCCGCGGCTGTGCATAATAGTAAAGAGCTGGGACAATATGTCGCGGCCTTTAGCAAGTTCTTCGACGGACCGTTTTGACCGCTCGTGGACCAGCTCTTTCGACGCGTCGGCTATGTTGCCTATGCTTTTGAACGCTTTCGTCATGCCTGGCGCCAGGAACGCGAGAATTATGAGAGGCGTAGCCATGTACGAGGGCCCTTGACCCGCGACATGCGCGAACGGAAGCATTTGGTCTTTGGACTCGATCCAGCTCCCAACATCCGTACCAGTTTCCACGAAGCCGAGCGAGCGGCCTGAAAGCGTGTACCCGATGACATCGTTCGCAAACAACTCCAGCCAATGACCCAGATCAAACGACTCCTTTTTCGCCGCGAACTCTCCCAGACGCCGAATAAACATGTCGACGCATTCATCAATCGCCGACTCATTCTTCAAGATGGAGCGCATCTGGTACACGGGTCCAACGATCTTTCGATAGAGTGCATGGTGCTCTTCGTCAACATCGGTGAAGAGATCAGCTTGGTCGCTGATCCCTCGACTACGCATACCCGCGTACCATGGCGCTTTGTCGAGGGGATCACGGTCGCGGTAAAGTATCGGTATGGCTGCGGGATCACTGCAGATGACTTCTGTAGGCGCTATGCGAACCACGGGACCGTATTTGGCATGCAGTGCGCGTTCGGCTTTCTCGATGTCGCCGCAGCCCATGTGGTACACTTTGGGAAGTCAGTCACGTGAGAGGCAATGCATGCTATGCCGTTTTGTAGTTCTAGTGCGTACTGCTTCATGTCAGCTTGTCGCAGTCAGAAATTAGATGATGGTATACTACTACCTTATCCATGTTCTCGAGACTGCGGACCAAAGAGGACCTGGAATGCGTGCGAGCGGATGCCATGTCTTGCAGTATACTATCCAGGCGCACCAGTACACCACGAAGGCTAATGCAGCATTCGAGAGTGTCAAAGCTGACAGAACGTTGTTGAGAGCCATTGCTGTGCTGAACCGTCGTGAATGATAGGTAGAAGGTAGATAGAGTTGAGTAAGACGAGAAACGTTAACGTTGTTGGTCGTACTCGGGCCCCTCCTGCAGCCTACACCCTGCAATCTATTTAAGCAGCCGAATACGACTCTAGTGGCAGGACAATTAGCTAAGCAGGGTACATTCAAGCGGCTGCGGCTCAACGCGGGGTCAGGATAACGGGCGTAAGCATCGTCAGCCTGAAATGAACCTAGTTGTGTGATGCTACGAAGGATCATGCGGTGAGAAGATGAGCCGCCGCCCGACTCTGAGCCTCGAAGGAATGGCCAAGTCGGATAATTTGAAAGCATGTAGCCTGAAGATGACTGGGTGCCTTTGAACTGTCTTACTTGTTAGTTAGAACAATCATTTATGCCTCGAGGCTGGCAAGTAGTAAATTTCTCCGGAGTCCGCAGACGATTTAAGTATCGCCAACAAGTCGGCTTCAAACTCTTTCTGTCGCTCTCAAAGGATCTCGTAGTTCCTAAAGTAAACGCTCTATCCTTCTCCCGACAATCGATTTATCTTAATTAACAGGACCCTCTCCTTCTGCAAATACTTTTGAAGCCGAACGAGGATATCTAGATTGCACCATCTCTCTCTTTACCGCGAGTCGATCGACTCGAGAGCCCAGCCGACATGCTTTAGAACCACGAGCTTGTACGATAACTTAACTTAGTCCAAAAATCTCAAGTCTGTTCGACTTTCTATCGTGTGCTCCAGCATGTCTTATTGCGATGGCATCCAGAACATAAGACACAGAAGTCTTGGGCAGTAACTAAACGCTTCTCTATAAAGACGATAATGATCAGAAAAAGACCTACAATCGGAAAAGGCTCCTCGAAATGGGCACGTCATGAAAAAGAGGATGGCGAGGGCGAGCAAAGGAAGGTTGAGCTATGTAGTTTAGCGTCGTCTGTGCCACAGCTTCGCATTAGCACCCGAACTCGTCCGGCTTATACACAGCTCCTTTCCCATCATCATGCAGTTGAATCTCACACTCGCAAACCTACCGCAGTCAAACCGTGGATACAAAAGCGCCGCATCCAGCGAAGTCACCCTGTGCATCAGCACTCAAGAAACCGCTCCACAAGGCCCCATCTTCGTTTCTACAATAATCTTCCGGACAAGCAGCCTAGTATTGTATACCTAGCACGATGATGACCTTCATTGTCACCGCGGTCGTCGCTCTAATCAGCTATGTCTTCTTCTCAGGGTATCAGAATCGCAAACTCGTGGCCCAGCTGCGACATCAAGGCAAGGTAGATACACCTTCTTCCCCCTTTTTCATCAAAATCCTTCTTCTTCCACTTGCTACTGATGACTGATCTTAACAATCGACAAAAGCCAATGCCACGATTCAGCTGGCTCTTCGGCCACCTCCTCGTCATCAAGAAAATCCGCGACACGCTGCCCGCAGACGCCGGATTCCAGTGCCTAGCACTCTCTATCTCGCGCCTCTTCACGCAACAGCACATGTTCTATCTCGATTTCTGGCCCTTCACCATCCCCCTCCTCGTCGTTGCAAACCCCCACGCCGCAGACCAAATCATGAAGCACGCATGGGTCGACAAGCCCCAAAACGTCGTCGACGCTTTCGACCACATGTCCGGTGGGCCGAACTTAATTACCATGCCTGAGAAGCCGTGGAAGCGCTGGCGTGCGATTTTCAATCCTGCGTTTGGGTCGGGGTATGTTCAGGAGCTGGTTCCGAAGTTGGTTGATCAAGGGGAGATTTTCTGTGAGAAGATGAGGGCGCAAGCGGAGAAGGGCGGGGTGTTTGAGCTTGAGGAGGCGACGTTTAGGTTGGCGATTGATGTTATTGGCGTGGTGGGCATGTAAGTTGTATCAAAATGTTGTTCAAGACGAAGAGGACTTTTTGAACTGATATGTGAGGCTGGATAGGGACTACGACTTCAGGTACCAAACCACCGACAGCCCCTTCCCCGCCACAATGCGCAAGCTCGTCGAAATCGTAAACTGGGGCCAAGAAATGAACCCCTTCAAGCGCTGGAGTCCCATCCGTAAGATACAAGGCTGGTACTGGGGCCGATATCTCGACTCCTTCATCCACGCGGAACTAGAAAAGCGTTTCGCCGAACGCACTGCCTCCACGCAATCAAACGCACCCACACAAAGACGCAAAGTCAAATCCATCATCGCCCTAGCACTCGACACCTACACCACAGAAGACACGAAACACGAAACCCCCACCCTATCCCCCGACTTCGCACGCCACGCAACCGCGCAATTCCGCCTCTTCATGATCGCAGGCCACGACACAACATCCAGCGCCCTAACATACTCTCTGCACCTCCTCCACACTCACCCTCATTTCCTCGCCCGCCTCCGCGCAGAACACACATCCATCTTCGGCTCCAACCCCACCCACGCACCCTCACTCCTCCGCGCAAATCCCTCCCTCCTAAATCACCTCCCCCTAACCCTCGCCGCTATAAAAGAAACACTCCGCCTCTTCCCGCCCGGAGGCGGCATCCGCATGGGCCACCCGTCCCTCACACTCACCGCTGAAGACGGCACGTCTTTCCCCACGACCGGCTGCCAAGTCTGGATCGTGCACGAAGCCGTGCATCGCAATCCCACGTACTGGGTCGAGCCCGATGCGTATCTGCCGGACAGGTGGCTCGTGGGGCCTGAGCACGCTTTGTATCCGCGCAAGGGCGCGTGGCGCGCATTTGAAATCGGGCCGCATAATTGTATTGGGCAGACGCTGGCGCTGGCGGAGGTGAAGACTGTGTTGGTGTTGACGGTGAGGCAGTTTAATTTCAAGCCTGCGTATGATGAGTGGGATGCGAAGAATCCGGGGGCGGGGATTAAGAGGTTTAGGGGCGAGAGGGCGTATCAGGTGGCGAATGGAGGGGGCGGACAGCATCCCGCTGATAGGTATCCGTGTCGGGTACATATCAGGAGTGAGTTGGTTTAAGACACCCTCTGCCTTAGAATACCTGGCGCTCAGCATATCGCGTCTCTTCGCGCAACAGCATATGTTCTTCTAGCCCTACGCTACTCCCCTTCCTCCTCGTCACTGTGAATCCCTACGCAAAGTGGAATAAATTATAAAGCACGCATATATCGACCGAATCCGATGCGTTTCTCCCGCCCGACCCCCTCTCTCTCCCCGCAGCCTCTCCCACCCACCATCCCTGAAGTAGGATGAAAGGAATTCGGAGAGGAGGATCAAGACATTCAGGCGCGAGAGGGCGTATCAGATCGCGAACGAAGGGGCCGAACAGCATCTTACTAACAGATATCCATGCCGTGTTAGTATAAGGAGTGCGTAGCTCTAAAGGATTCGGGATGACGGTATATAGTCCTTAAGCTTGTGTACGGCGGCGCGCATTAAGATGTGCGACTAAGTAGTAAAATTGCTTAGAAGGCACGCGGTAAAATGGATCGATTAAGGACAAGGACCTGGAATTGAGGGGAAGGGAGGGGAGAGGATTAGCATAGCGAGAACGGGACTAAGGGGAGGAACTGCCTAAAGTTTTTAGACTTTTGTTTCGAATTACGCGTAGTGCAGGTGCTCTACAGTGGAGTTCTTCTACGTTCTGATACACAGACCTATTGCTCTCGACCCTTTTTCGTTTACCTAGCTACGATAGCGAATAAGACAAATATTCTAATATAATAGTGAAATGTACAATAAACACTACGAAGAGATAAGATTAGTCTGCGAGCATCCAGCAAGACAAACAGAAGCTACGAAGTAAAGAACAGCGGAATCCCGATAACTAGCAGACTAAAATCAAGCAAGTACAACGTAAACACAAACGCCCTTAGTACTAAATATACTAAGCTTAATTCCCTACTAGACACTTATCTAATTAGCAAGGGCGAAAGTCCGAGTTATAGTAGTACGTTGCACTCTTACTTCACATCCCACGCAAACACAAACACCTACTCACACTACCTACAGACTCTTATCCTTACCAGCACTAACACATACACACCTATACTCCCTTTCACACCTCACACATACACTTAAACCCCCTCCCTAAAGAAATTAACGTGAGCCAACTCCTACGTGCCACGAGGAATAAAGACAAAGACGTGCGGTGTCTGACATACATTCTATGAACGTGAGTTACTAGGCGCAGTGTTATATCCATATCACGTCGTGAAAGCCAGGATCTAGAGATGAGGTTTTCACGTCACGCTCGGAGGACGTGTCTTTCACACTCGCACTCGAGCCACGTGTTTTGAACAACCGCGGAGAAACGATACGTACACATCATGTACATATCCATACGCGTATCTAATCCTACAAGTTACATGCTCGTCACGTTCTTGAATATACACATACACCCATCCCCTCAGAAATCTCCACTCAAACCCCCGAATAAACAACCGTACACCCCCTCCCACACTCAACCCTCTGCTCAACATCCACCATGCGTCCCTTCACACGCACGCGCTGCTTCGGCGTAATCTGAAAGCGATGCCACTCCTTCTCGCGCATAGCCTTGACACTAACACCACTCGCGCTCGCCGCGCGCTCCATCTCAGCGCTTTGGTCCAGCGGCTGTATATACGTCGGCGTCGCCACATTACTCCTTTTCCCCGATCCAATCTGGTAGAACTCGTTGTTTCCCCAGAACAAGATGTCGCGGCCCCAATTCGTGTCATTGTGCGTGGCGTGTTTTGTCGAGACGCGCGCGACATTGTCCATTACGGCTGCGGCGTGCGAGGCGCCGACGGAGATGGTGGCGAGGCGGATGGGTATGGGGAGATGTGCGGCTTCGTCCCATTCGAAGAGGCCTGAAAAAGCGGGGATTTTGACGGGGTCGGGGCATGTATGCACCCAGCGCCCGACGCCCAACTGGCCCGTGAGGCCGAAGCCAAAGGCCCAGGTGTCGGCGTTGAGGCGTTTGCTGTTTGGCGCCGAGGCGTCAACGGCGAGGAAGGATGTGTTGCCGCCGGCGAAGACGTTGGACACGCGTGCTGTTTGGCCGGAGCCGGCGTAAAGTTTTTGCGTGGGGAGGAGGGAGGGGGCGTCGACGAAGGTTGCTTCGGCGTTGAAGGGGAAGCCGAGTTGGCCCGAGGTGTTGTCGCCGAATGTGAATGCTCGGCCTGAGGAGTCGCAGACTAGGCTGTGGAAATCGCCGGTTGCGATCTTCTTGACGGGGAAGCCCTTGAGGGTGGTGATTTCGTGCGGTGTGTCGAAGGCGCCAGAGGGCCGCGAGTCCCATGTGAGGCCTGGGATACCGAGTTGGCCTTTTGCTGGGTAGTTTTGGGACCCGGAGGCGAAGGAGAAGACGCGGCCGGTGGATGTGAGCATTAGGGCGTGCTCGAGGCCGGAGGATATGGCGGTGACGCGCTCGCTCCAGCTGAGCTTCTCTGGGGTGCGTGTGCGGTAGGAGATGTTGTTGGAGGTGGACCAGAAGGGGATCCATGATGTTGAAGCGGGTTTTGGACCTTCTTGCTGCTCGGTCTGTGAGACTGGTATCGAGTATACGGAGCCGTTGGATGACAAGGCAATGATGCGGTCGCGTGATATGGCTAGGGAGGTCAAGTCCATGCCTCGCAGTGTCTTTGTGGGCTCTTTGGCGTCTGGAGAGTATGCGGTGCCCCATTGCAGCAGGTCGCCCCGCTCGTCAATGGCTGCGCCAAAGGCCTTGTCCATCTTGATGTCTCGCAGCAGCTTGCCGTCGAAGAAGCGTATCCGCCGCGGCGTCTTTATGAACTTCTCGTCCGAGTCCGGCGCCACCGCCTTGCCTGCGTTCGAGCCCCATGCGTAGACGCCCGGGTTCTCCCAGCTCTTTTGGACCTGCAGGTGCTGCGAGCTTATGATGTTTCTGTTCTCGTCGGCGGACGAGGCTCGCCGCCGCGGTGCTTCAAACTTCAGCTCGGCTTCCTCCTCTTTCGGTGGCTCCTCGGCGTGTGCTTCGCGCACGAAGGACTGCCCGTTGGCCCATTGGAAGGCAGCGGCGGTTGCGCCCAGTGTGATGACGGTGGCTACGGATCGGACAAAGTGCTGCTGCCGCCGTTGGGCGTAGGGATGTATGGCTGTGCGTACGTGCGAGCGCGGTGCTCGACTCGATATGTTCCTACGTGTTTGCGGGGCATGTGGAGGGCGGAGTGTGGCGCGTGGGAGATATCGGGTGGTGGTGGTAAGCATGGTGCGGGGTGGAGTGGTGTGTAGGAAGGTAGAAAAGGAGTAGGGAATCACATCTCTACCGTGTCAAAGCATCTGACAGGCGCAATAGCGCATTACTCATTGGCCAGTCTCGAATGGTTCACGCGATGGAGTCTCGAACGTCATGATCACTTTTCACTCATCGGGCTAGACCGTCGGCGGCCGACCCCACACTTTCCGCTGGCATCGCCGAAGCTCCGATTCGCGACGTGTTTCCACCGCTGTAGCTACCAACCACTTATTACAACAACATGGACGGCGACTCGTGGTTCAGCACCTTTGTCCCGCGCACGGTGAAGCCGCAGGAGAAGCCGGTGGCCACGCACAACCGGCGGGTCAGCCTCCTCAAGCAGCCCAACGTAAGCCATCCCTCTGCTTCGCGGTGCGTGGGCGCGTTTCTGATCATTGCTGCTGTAGGAGGGTCAGGCTGACGTCGAGCGCGCAGAAGCCATACCAGAGGCCGTAGAGGACGTACCGGGGAAGCTCAATGGCCCGCCGCCCGCCACCGTAGCCCGACGCGCCAAGTCGTACAGCGACTTCTACAGTGTGGTACGGGCGCATCTGAAGAAGGAGCGCGCATTGGAGCGGAAGAAGTCGCAGGAACAGCTGAGCAACGAATTGGACTTCGCCGAGTGGTATGGCGGCGTCAGCGACGAGCTGCTCGAGGCCAGCCACGAGGAGTACAGGCAATACCAGGACCAGCTGCACATGACGTGCAGCCACCTCGACAACGTCATGGCCGACACGTCGTCCACGCTCGACATCCTCTCCTCGCTCTCCGACTCCTTCAAGACGGTCGAGGCCCAGACGAACGCCTTCCGCACGCAATGCGAGGGGCTCATCGGCGACCAGAAGCGCATCACGAAGCTGGCCGACGACATGGGCCAGAACCTGCGCTACTACCTGTACCTTGAGCCTACCACTAAACGCCTGAATGCGCCGGGAGCGGGCAAGATTGTGCGTGGGAAGGAGTTCGCTGACATGATGGCCAACCTGGACAGTTGTCTGGAGTACATGCAGGCACATTCGAAGCACAAGGAGGCCGAGACGTACCGGTCAAGATACCGATTACTCCTCACACGTGCTCTGACTCTGATCCGCGTCCACTTCACCGAAGCTCTGCGTGAGATTGCCGCCGACGTGGCCAAGCGCATCGCCGACCGCCAGCTGAACGACACCACCATGTCAGCCCTGCTATACGCAAAATTCCGTGTTGGTGCACCAGAGCTCAAGACTATCGGGTTGGAGATACACAAGCGGGCCGTGGTGCCACAAGGCTCGGCGCCTGGTGCAGAGGCAGAATATCAGAGTCTCATGAACGAACTCTATCAGAGCTACTCAACCACACGCGGGCGTCTGATTCTGCCAATCGTGACGAAGAAGATTGGCGAGATTGCGCAGGCACCCAGCACATCGAAAGATCTGGTCGCATTCGCTCGCACCAGCATAAGCTACATCCGCCGCATATGCATCGACGAGTGCGACCTCTGGCGCGAGTGGTTCGACGGCGACGGCGGCCTATACGACTTCCTCGAGGCCATGTGCGAGCCCCTGTACGACTACCTTCGACCGCGAACCATCCACGAGACACAAATCCTGAAGCTGTGCGAGCTGTGCACTTTGATACAAACACTGTACATGGAAGAAGACGATGAA
>Ga0265797_10012074_pt1 | contig 10674 bp, 13 predicted proteins | sample P2T30metagenome_FD_192433 | JGI IMG/M metagenome (GOLD analysis project Ga0265797, IMG submission 192433) | Plant litter microbial communities from East Loma Ridge, Irvine, California - P2 T30 | ecosystem: Environmental > Terrestrial > Plant litter > Unclassified | place: USA: California... | reverse complement strand
CCAAGTCGGCTATGCTGAGCCGCTACGCTGAGGTCTCCGACGAGACCGGCGCGTTCGTTCGGAATGGCCATCCGGCTGTTGTATATGGGAGTCTTACATACGTACGCGGCCAGATCATAATGCATGCAAGGCTGGTCCTTGCACGTGCTGTCACTGTCGCCGTACGATACTGTGCTTTACGGCGGCAATTCAAGGACCGCGACTCCACTAATGCTTCTGATAGCGAAATGAAGGTCCTTGATTACCCCACAGTGCAAATACGCGTCTTGCCATTGCTCGCGACTACTTTCGCGTTGCATTATACTTGCGAGTACATGTGCATGTTGTACCACAAGTCGCGAGAGAACATCGAGAAGGGCGACTTTGGACCCTTAGCTGAGCTACATAGCGCTAGTTCGGGGTTGAAGAGCCTGTGTACGATGCTCGCTGCGGACGGTATCGAGACGTGTCGGCGCGCGATGGGCGGTCATGGCTTCGGCGGTGGAAGCGGGCTAGTAGGGTTGAACGCCGACTATCTTTCCAAGCCAACGGTTGAGGGTGATAACTGGATGATTACGCAGCAGGTTGCCGCATATCTCATCAAGAAGATGGCGGACGCGGTCAAAGATCCTGGCTCCACGCCCAAAGATCCGACCGACAAGCTCTTCCAATACTACCTTCTAAACAAGGACCATCACATACCCCAAAACGTCACGAAAGACGGTGTGGTAGACGACCAAAACATAGTAGAGGTGTTCCAATGGCGCGCAGCTGATCTCTCTTATCGCGCCTACCAAGCACGCGTCGTCGAAAAGCGACCTTGGACCGGTCTCATGATCCAGCTCCACAACCTCAGCCGCGCATATTCGGAGCAGATCCTCGTCACGAATTTCTATAACAGCTTCAGCTCCGTTAGTCCGCCCACGTCATCAGTACTGCGGACATGCTTCCAGCTCTACGCGCTCTACACCGTCGACCAATTCGCATCCTCGTTTACGATGACGGCCGCCGTTCCGCAAGAGTCCGTGTTCACTCTGCAAGAAACGATTGTAGATCTCATGGCTGAGTTGAGACCGCATGCTGTGAAGCTCGTTGACGCTTGGTCGATACCAGATTGGTTGCTTAATAGCGCGTTGGGCAGGTATGATGGCAAAGTGTATGAGGAGTTATTCGATATGGCACATCGGAGAAATCCGCTCAACGAAGTGACGTTCAATCCGGACTGGCGTAGCGAGGAGATTGTATTGGGGAGTGGGGACGGAGGTAGGCATGTTTTGGCGAAGCTTTAGTATGAATGTAGTTATGTCATCCATGTGGAGAACTAAACTCCGAAGCTTAGTATAAATGTATGCTAGGCGATGTGATGAAATACACGTCTCGGCCCGAGTCGTCACTATCATCGACATCGAGCGCTGCAGGTCCGTTGGATGCGCACGGCATTGCCCTCTCTACCTGTCTGGTCCGCGAGCGGAAACCTGTCAAGTGTCAATGTGGATGAACGTGGAACTCGGGGTAGCGTGAAACGAACTTGACTAATGGCAGGCGAAAACCCCCTTTCCACTGCCGGCACCGGTGAAGGAAAAATTCTCATCCTCAAGTCCAAAGCTTGCTGGATCGTCATAGTAGGTGTGATCGGTCAAGGAGGTCTGCGTGGATTCTCCGCAATACATATTGTTTCCCAAACTCTAAATTCGCAAAGCGGTCCAGGTCATTTCACTAGTCGGCCGTTGAAAAGAGGGCCGATTAGCCAAGGTCACGAACACCCAATGACGATTTGCTGTCACTGTTTCAAGACCCCAAGTTCTGTAGCCGTTGTGAACAACATGGCATTTTTCCCTGCTAGGCGACCGTTGAAACATTGGCATCGCGTGTTTTTGAAGTCCGGGAGAGCATCGGGAGTTGTCTGTCGGCGCCATTCAGAAGCTCCGGATGTGGGCGGCCTGCATCGACCCTGCAGACTGCATACTAAGACTGGAGACCAGGACAGATAAGGAATGTCGCGCTTCAGGAGGAGCGAAGGAGTCTACACTAACATGTCCGCGTCTCTCCTGGATGCGGCTCCAAACACGCATGGAGTAAAACGACTCGTTTGGTGTTGCAGTACCGTCGCAGTCAGGGCGGAAGACGGGCGTTGGGCGCCAAGACACGACTAGTTTTCTGAGTCAGCAACAATTGGAGGCCTGTCGCTTGTGACGCAGTTATGCAGACTGCGGCACATCAACCCACTATGCAGCACCGTTTTCCCGAGCACCGGGCCTGACCCCATGCCCTTCGATCTCTGCCAGACAACCTTTATGGACCACCTTCCGCCAGTCATCGGGCGCTCCATTCCAAGCTCGTGAAAGCGTGGCCTAGGTTTCAGCCTGATCGCCGAGATTGCGCTACGCCAGTTCCGGCCCAGGACCCTTCGGATGACCACGCAGCACATACGAGGACCGGAGAAGGAGGCATAGTTATTATACTTGGTGTTCTTTGGTCCTGTACAATCAAACGAATGCATCTGTCTGCGCTAGTACCTGCTTCGTAGAGACTGTACCTGAGCCTGAACAGCAATTGCGGAGCTTGCCGCCGTTCGCCCGGCCGCCCGTCTTACCGCCTCATAAACCGCCATAGCCTAAGCATGTCCTATCGAGGACGCCCCAGTAAGGGATGTGAGGCTTGCAGAGCCCGTAAAGTCAAGGTGCGTGTTGTCTTGAGTTGATATCATCGAACAGTGTCGGCAACCAGACCGGGCCATCCGCATCCAGCAGACTCTGGTCACGAGGACGAGGCTGATGTCAAATTAGTGTGATGAGTCGAGACCAGCTTGCAGTCGATGCAGCAAGGCGGGTCATACATGCAAGTATCGAGATCAAGCCGACATCCTCTTCCGCAACCAAACAGCATCTGCTGCGCAGAGAGCCGAGGAATCATGGCGGAAGCGATCAAAGTCAAATCAACGCGCTGTCGTTGCCGAAAGTAGCAATACTTATATCAAAACCCCGCCAAGCGACGAATCGACACCACCTCATTTGGACGATCAACGCTCGTCCAGCGGCAGTGTGCATTCTCCCGGTGGATCCGTGGACGACCCTGCCCAAGATGCCTCAGGTGTTACCCCGCCAATAATCGATCTAAGCCGACTGACTATCACCCCGGTGGCTAACCCGGACTTTCGTAGAAGGGCCTTTGAGCGCTTTGTGTACGACTTTGTACTGCCCGATCAGCCGAACAGACCAGCGGACCAGCCAGATGAAGCACTTTGGACGTTTATACCGCTCTTGTATCAGGGTGCGCCAGAGGACTCGTTAATTGCAACAGCTGTTGACGCAGTCTCTTACGTAAATTATGCTAATAGATGTAACGACCCTCAGGCCCAGGCATTGGGTGAAGAATGCGTGGGAAGAGCCATTCCGATGTTGACGAAGACAATCGCGGATAAAAAGCAGTCAGCCACGAATATCGCTTTGGCCGCAGTGCATTTAATGGGAGTTTACGAAGTATGTTACTGATGGATCTATGATGTTTATAAGCGCTAACGTGACGATGAGAATCTTACCAGCGTGCAACGGAAGGGCACGTTCATTGCCCACAACCATGGCGCAAATGCGCTGCTTCAGTTGCGAACTGTTGAGCAGTTCTACAGCGATCCCATATCAGCCAGACTTTACGAGGTCATCTACGCGCATCTGGTAATTACAGCTGAAGAGGAACGGTTTCCACCTGCCCAAGGCTAACGTTGTTACAGTTACTAGGTAATTTACAGACAGCCAAGCGCCCTGCCATACCGACAAGAGACGTGGTCAAGGTGGACGAGCTACTTCCAAGTCTATACAAGAACTCTAATGCTTTTGTAATTCGCCTGATCTGGAGAGAGGCGATGTTGCATGCTAGATGGCACGAAATGAAACAAAGTACGAATCCACCAACTAATCGTCTGGCCTTGCAAGAGCTTTTGCAGACCGCGCTAGAACTAGATGACGACTACCAAGCCTGGGAATCACAGATTACGCCTGCTTGGAACTACCATGCGACACCCAACACGCCAGAGGCCAGGTCGAACTATGATCCGAAATGGCAGAAGCTCTTCCTGGGATGTCGCGGCGCCCCGGAAGAGATACATTCTTACCCTAGCGTGAAACGCGCTTGGATCTGGGGCTTCTACCGTACAAGCCGTATACTTGTTCTGCGAGATCTACTCGAAATGTTGAATTGGATGCTAAGATTCCGGGAACGCGGTCGATCGGCCGCAACGCAAGGACAGACTGTACCCACCAATTTGAGCGATAGGAACCTCTTCATACATCACTCTGTTGCTACTGCACGTCTGGTCGAAGTGATCGAAGGAAACTGCTCAGCTATGATTGGTAGTCTTACCGTGCCGATACACATGAAGTCCATCGACGATGTGGTTGGTATGAGAGGATATGTTGATTTATGGCCACTGGGTACCATGGACGCTGTGCTTTGTTCAGGTCTTGTACCCGATAGTAATACAGGCAACTCTCCACAAGACACTAGTCAGATGCCAACACCGCCATCAGCCTACACGCACCAGTCCAACACACCACCACACCTAGTCTCCGCCACATCCAATTTATCGTCGTCAAGCGAACCTTCGGAAAATTTGGAGTCTTATGCGACAGCACCACAGTTTTCTGACCTTAACACCATCCGCTCGAGAAGTGGCCTGAGCGCCAGCCCCAGCCCACCGGCCAAAGTTCCAACATTTGATCCGAATGCAAAGAAAGATCACATCTTCGACCCGCACCCCGCACATCCTTACGACCGACCCCTTGATCTTCCGCCGCCGGACTTTGAGACAGTAATACCTAGGAGAATAGACGTTGCGGCGAGACGTGAGTGGATCAATCGCTTGCTATATTACTTCGCCACGGAACTAGGGTTGAAGAAGGCGCTATGGGTACCGGTGATGCAAGGATTCATGCCCATTGTGAAGCCAATGGTTGATGAGATTCTCAGCCAGGAAAGGCGTTTCTAAGATGGGGGACAGCGCATTCTTCGATGACGAGTAAGCAACAAGGGCATCCATGGGCGTTTTTACGATCTTCTCTTCTTTGCATCTGCTTTTGGAAATCCTAGGATTCTGATTGATGCCTTGGGAACACATTTGTTCGCGTACATATATATTTGGGACTGGATTTGCGTTGAGCATACACGAAGTTTACGGCTTGCATTTTTGGATTATGAGGACCTTGTTGAGTAAGAGAGGGCATTGTATTAGCTAAATAGTTTAGTCTAATCGCTAATGATGACAAGCTTTCGAGACTATGGATGACATTGTGTTTCTGGTAGTCTTGCCTTGGACTACGTATTCGCTGTCTACGTATTCTAGTCACCAGTACAAATTGGAATGACCAACTGTTCAACAGGGGTCGGTCTTCGGAAGCTCAAACACACGAACGTGGTACTCAAAACGACTGTCTCTCAGGTCCTGCAATTCTGAAAGATGTCGTGCCGTTTCCAGCATGGAGGACGAAACTCTGTAGCTCAAGTGGACGGAGACACAATGGTTCATGTTGCTGCTCTGTCTGACGTGTCGAACGATACGACTGTTAGATACGGTCGCATTACAGAGTCTAATGCGAAAGCTTCGCCGCTTCTCCGGCTTCACAGCGAACTACGCAAGAAAATCCATTCATGTGTCCTGGCTGGTTGCCGGATGCCGCCCATCCAAGACATTGCGATGTAGATTGATCTTGAAACGCATCACTTGCCTGTATGGAGCTGTATACAGCTTCCACCTTTTACTACCGTTCGACATTAACAATGAGCTGATCTTCGTTACAACCATCTAGTTCTCCATGGTCGGGAAGATATCATCTCCCGACTACAGGTTCGTCCTTCCGACGTTGGCGATCATAGCGGCTGTTTCCTGTCAAAAGGTGGTTTCAATCCGACCATCTATGCTCTTGTTATGACACTGGAGGTCTGTATTATGTCAATCGGCTTCCTCAACCGGGAAGTTTCCCACAATGATTTTGATAATGATATCCGCTTGCGAGCAGTGATTTTCACAACACTCGCCGCGCTCAAGGAAGGCATGTGTAACGAGAAGAGTTGGAACACCCGAGGAAACCAAGACAGCTGCAAGGAAAAGGCTCAAACATAAGGCCTTGGAAATTTCATCCTAGGTTAGAGACTCCCAGCAAAGACTAGACTCGCGCGCGCCAGAAGCTTTTGCCGAAAGCCTTGTGCCAATTCAGCAAAATGCTTCTACGTAGCTGAGAAAAAGAGCAACCCGAGAAAATAAACCTAATCTCAAGTTCCTGCTTGAGTAAAGCCAAGAGCTGAATACTAATCCTGATGGATGCCTGTTCTAGCTCCCAACGAGTGCCTATCCTAGCTTCTTCCGAGTTAGCGCCATGAAACAAGCACACTACATATCAACAGCATCGACAACCCACAACTTACAGCCAGATCTAAACGGAGGGAAATGAAGATGGAACCCTCATCTGCAGACATGCCATGCGACGGCACCATGTCAGAAATGTAAGCTGCCCATGTTTCAACCTTCCCACTGATCATGACTTACACCTCTCGTGCCAGCACTCACAGGAATCGTCTCGCATCACCCTTTCTCCGCCTACTAGCCGAGATCCGCAACACAATCTACACTTACGTCGGCACATGTACCTATGCTAGTGTTGACGTCTGGACACAAGACAGCGATGCGTACCAGCCAACTCTCAAAGTCAGATTCCGGCTTCCCGATTTACTCATGACGTGCAAGCAAATCCGACAACGAAGCAAAAGACACTCATTTGCAAGCTCATGACTGTCGAGACCGACTTGGCTAGCTAGCGCTTTTGGTTGGCTTCATTCAGAACTGCGACCACGAATTTTGCGAGCTCATCACTTGCTTGAGGATTCCGAGAGACTTTGCTGCATCCATTGTAAGAGACGCGAGAGCCCACGCATCGAGATTTCGATATTACGGATCTCGTATTACCTTCTCTTTTCCCAGCTTGGACAAGATCATCGTTAAAGGTAGAACGAAGTTGATGCGCGATGGTATAAGGGCGGCGCTGAGGGGATGGGCCAGGAACAAGGCTCTGGAGGTCATCTTTGAGGAGTAGGATAATCTCTCCTTTTTTTTCCCCATTAGGTTGGCCGCGGAGGTTAGGGAGCAATCACATCAAGCAGAAAGATGTTGGAGTTGGGTCGGAAGAAGATGGCTAGGACATGTCGAAACAAGATGATACTAGGAAGGCGCGTGGGGGTCTTGGTGTGGGAAGAACAATGTAAAGATCATGTTTCAATGAAGGTGAGCTGTGTGGTGAGATGGTTTGGCACAGAGGGGTGGGCTTACTCTTGATAATAAACTGAGACATTAACCCAAAATTATTTCTCGATGCAACCGAGAGAGAATACGAACGTCTGTTGAAGAGTAATCTAAACCCTCTCTCCCCCTCTCTCTCTCGCCCCACCCACCATCCCCCCACCACCCCCTAAAGCCCAAACTGCCCCTCAACCTCCCTCCTCCTCTGCTCCCTCTCCATCTCCTGCCTCACCCTCTCCACCTCCTCCGTCATACCCTTCTCCCCCTTCTTCCTCTGCCTCTCCTCATACAGCGCCCTCCCCTTCATAATCCTGCTCACAATCTCCGCCGCATTCACATTTTGGAACTCATGGTTGGCGATTTCCGTGTACAGCCCCAGCGTCTTGGCCACGGCATAAGGGTCAAAAGCCAAGGGCATAAACGTGGTTTTGCCGTGGTAGACGGCTGCGAGTGGGGATTCGGGGTTGTAAGGGAGGGTGTGTAAGAAGGCTTTGCTGAGGGAGAAGGGGGCGCCGAAGATGGCGGAGTGGATGTACTGCGTTCCAACATATTAGTCTCTTTATACGTTTCAAAGGTAGAGAGACCAAGGAAGGGTGGGGGGGATACATACTTTACACTGCAGCACGCAGAGTCCGCGTTCAAAAATGTTCATAATGGGATAATTAATCCCCTTCCAATGATTAATCACCTCATCGTCATGGATACCCGCAATCAGAAACACGGGCCCATAGTCCCCACCCGCCTTCTCTATGCGCTCCTTCTTCGCTTCCTCGGTATACCACCCCCTCTCTTTAGCACCCTCCTCTTCCGCCGACGTAACGAGCCGCAAAAACTCAATGTGGCCCGAGGAAAAGAGATCCCAGCCGCCGTCGACATACACGACTCTTTGACCCGGTTTCACGCCCTTGCCTTGGACCAGCTGGTGGAACTTGCCCTTTTCCTCCTTGACGGGACCGAGAGCCGAGGCCGTGGAGGCGGCGCGGACGGCACCAGGGCGGTGGGGAGCGGTGGGCGAGGTGGGCGAGGCGACGGTGTTGCTGGTGGTAGTTCGGCGTAGCTTGACAGGGCGGGAAGCATGCCAGTACCATACGTCGCAGCCCGGCGCGCGACCCGAAGCATCTGTAGCGTAGTCCTTGATGCGCTGTAGCATGTCCTCGCCAGTCTTTAATCGCTCTTTCTCATCGCCTGGGCCTTCGTCGCCTGAGAGCCGTTTCTCGAGCGAGGGTATAAAGTGCGATTTTGTGCAGAGCAGCATGCGGCCTACGAGGTCCGTGGTCGAGATGCCTGGCGTGCGCTTAACTACCTTGAAGCGACCGGCTGCTTTGACGTAGCGGTAACAGTCTTTACCGTCGCTGTCGGAAGTGATGTCATCGCCGTGGACAACATATTGGCAGCCGTAGTGGGTGATCCAGGGGAGCGAGGTCACGTAGGGCGCGCGAGGGACGGCTTTGGTAGCCCATCGGCAGGCTTCGACGGCGGCGACGCTGTTATCGTTAGTTGTGAACAGAGGGTAGTCCAAAGGGTGGCTTTGCGCACCGCTCGTCCAGGCGCATCACTGTCGGGCCCTTGTTCTCCATGATTGCTTCATCCGAGTGCACGCCAACGAATAGCTCGTTGCCCAGCTGGCGCGCCTGTAGCATGGCGCCCGCATGGCCTGTTCTTCACGGTAAGCGCTGGCATGTAAACGGGAATTGTGAAGCCCGCATACCGTGGTGGGCAAAGTCGAAACAGCCATCGACCCATATGCGCTGCTCAGAAACTTCAACATCTTTTTGAGGGTCCACGGGCCACTGTCCCTCGGTGGGAATCCACTCTCCCTATGTTTGGTCAGTTGTTTGCGCGGGCACGGGCGTGGGTGGAGGGCGCGTACTCGTGCGCTCTGTCGGCGCTGCATCGTGAGTGGGGTAGCGGGGTTGGCAGTGTAAACAGTAGTAAACAATAACTCTGTGTGTCTGGGATGTGTCTGGGAGAGAGACCAACGGCGTCAAGAGTGGACCGTGAGCTGAAGCGCAATTAAGCAGTACCTGCCACTGCTGGATTCAGCCTAACGTGGTGATGGTCGCACGTGGCTCCAAGGTCCCGAGGTGCCTGAGATGGGCGAGGCTTGAGTCGAAGCTATGGCATCTGGGAGTGGATGCGGTGAGCAGGGATTCGCCTCGGGCGGCGTGTTCCTGCGTCGGGATAGGTGAGGACGGCATCAGCTGTAGCCGCTCCTCGAAACACGTTTTGCCTGTGCGCCAGACGATCAGAGTCGATATCTGTCCATGCTCTTTACCATGTACATTACCATGTACAATGCCGTCTTCTCTTTTGCCGTGTATGCACATGTGTAGTCGCGACATAGCCATCAGGGAGCAGCAAGTCTAGGGCCAAGGTGAAACAGCCCCTGATCGCTCGGTAGCCCCACAGTTGAGAATCATGGCCGACCACGCACCCCCATCGTCGAGCGCTCAGGGCATCTTCTCCCGCCGCCCCTCGTTTTTTGGTGGAAAGAACAAGGGACACAAGCAAGCACTGTCAACTCTATCCCCGCCCACGCTCAATCTAACGCCCGTCGCGGCCAGCACCAGCCCCGAGCTAGACACCCCCCCTCTCGACCCGGACCAATACCAATTCCCCCCTAGAGTGCCTACGACGCCACAGCGACGCAGACAGGCCAGCAGCAGCAGGCACAGCATCGCATCGTCGGTGACGGATCTCGGCTCTTCACTGCGGCGCTCACGGTCCGCCTCGCTTCGAACCAACACGTCCGACGGCACGGCCAAGACATCGTCCTCGCATAAGAGGCTCCCCTCGGCCACCCTGGCGCTCACCTACTCCCCCGAGAAGGCTCCGATCCCTAACACCACGTCCAATGCCTCGCGGCCCGCCCTCTCCATCTCCACCTTCTCGCGCAACAAGCAAAAAAGCAGCGACAACGTAAAGACGGACTCCGTCTACGACAAAAGCCCGCTGAGTGCTGTCGACAAGCCCAAGACGCCCTTTGCCAACATGGCCGTCCCCATCCCACTTCGACATCCCCCCTCGCAAAAGGAGATTCTCCAGGCAAACCAGCAGTCGAACCGCACCCTGGCGCCAGCAGCCCCCATTCCCGTGCCCAACGGCTCAAACCCAAACATGATATTCCAGCACATCCACGAGCTCGCCTCGAAACGGATATCCACCTTGGACTACCTGCGGAAAGCGTACGTTTATCTCCCTACATACCTCCAGTCTCTGTACTTTCAATCCCCAACTAACACTCCCACAGCCACGAAGGCAGAATCTACTGGTTCAACACGCTCCTCTTCTCCAAAACAGATCTCACCCGCCTCCCCTCCTTCACCACGCGCAACCAAGCCCGCCGCGCAACCCACTACCTCCTCCTCGGCTTCTCCCTCCCCACCATCCTCGACCTAAACGCAAACTCGCCC
>Ga0265797_10012073_pt1 | contig 10675 bp, 7 predicted proteins | sample P2T30metagenome_FD_192433 | JGI IMG/M metagenome (GOLD analysis project Ga0265797, IMG submission 192433) | Plant litter microbial communities from East Loma Ridge, Irvine, California - P2 T30 | ecosystem: Environmental > Terrestrial > Plant litter > Unclassified | place: USA: California... | reverse complement strand
CGGTGCGGTGCTGTCGGTTCCGGGGCGCGACACGTCGATTCCGGCGCTCTGAATGATCTGGTCGGCCTGGCTGTAGTAGCGGGCGTAGTGGTTCGGGTCGGCGTTGATCTGCACGAGGTGGATCGCTTGGGTTGCGTCGATCGACTCCCAGTTGGGGACCGTGACGAGCCCGCCCTGTCGGTCGTGGCCCTTGCCGATCAGGAATGACGTGGTGGCGTATTCGGGGTCCATGACTTGCTCGATGGTGCCCCAGCCCTGGGAGGGCTGTTGCTGAAACAGCCCCTTCGAGTCGGTCACGCTGCCGTCGGGGTTGGTGACGCCCTGGCCCTCGTCGCCGTAGCCGAGATTCACGAGCGAGCTTTCCCCGATCGCGGCAATGATCGCGATGCGCGACGCCGTGCCGGACAGGCCCAGCGACTCGGCGGTGCGGTCGATCGTGCGGGCGTTTTCGATCTGCTCGGTGGCCGCGTCGCCGGGGGCCGCGGGCACCTCGTTGGTGGGGACGCACGAGGCCGCTGACGCCTTCTGAGAGCCGCCGAGCACGAGGGCGAACACCGCGACGAGAGCGAACGCGAGCACCCCCACGAGCAGCACGACAGCTAGCGCGATGAGGCGCACTTTCAGGGTCAGCAGTCCGCGCAGCATGGTCAGTTGACCTCGATTTCCTCGGCGTAGGTGACCGTCCATCCGTCGTCGGAATCGGCCAGCACGAGCCCGTAGGTGATCGTCGTCGTGGTCTTGTCCTCGGAGACCACCTCGACGACGACGTTTCGGCTCCACCGGATCGCGGTGCTCGTCTCGGCGTCGGGCTCGGCGTCCTCGATCGTCACGTTCGACACCGACGCGGGGGCCGCGCCGTCGAGGGTCTGGTCGGACTGGTACGCCTGCGTCTGCATCTGCTCGAGTACGTCGGGCATCGTGTAGTCGGCAACCCACCCGCGCCACTCGGCCCACTCGGAGCTGGGGCGCGAGAGGTAGGCCACGGCCCACCCCTTTGCGACCGACTCGGGGTCGTCGCGGTCGACGATCGGTTCCTCAGGCTCCGCGAGGGTGCCCGCCTCGACTCCCTCGCCGGCCGTCTCGGCGTCACCCTCGGCCGTGCTGCCGGGGGCGGCGTTCGGGTTGGTCAGCGGCACCCCCTCGACCTCGGTGTAGGTGACGGTCGGCGTAGGCGTCGGGGTGGCCGTAGCGCGAGCTGTGGGGGCGTCCCCTTCGACGGTCTGGGTCACCGCGGCGAACACGATGAACCCGGCCAGGATCACGCCGAGCGTGACGAACAGGTTGCGCCGCTTCCGCAGCGACCAGCGCCACACCTGGCCCCACAGGGTCACCAGGAATCGGCCGAGCTCGACGAAAAATCCGATCATGAGTTGGTCACCTCCGGCACGATGACGTTGCCGCTCTCGGCCTTGCTCGGGGCGTCACTGGTGGTACCGCTGGGGGCGGCGCTGGCGGCACCGCTGGGGGCCTCGACGGCGTGGTAGGCGCTGTCGTCCGGGGTGATCGCGTACGACCCGGTGAACCCCTCGGGCTCGCCCGGCACGTAGATGCTCGTGACCATGTTGCCGCCGACAAACTCGGGCTCTGAGAGCGAGTCATCCGCGACGAGAGCGGGGCTCCCGCTCCCCCGGTTCGCCTCGCCCGGGGGCGTGTAGATCGGCTCGTCCCAGTCGGTCGATCGCGACGACAGTCCGTTGAACTTGTCCTCCGGGTCGAACACGGGGGCCTCGGCCCACGCGGGATTCACGTTCGGGGCCTTCGCCCAATCCGGGTGCAGCGCCGTGTCGGTCTCGGTGGCTTCGGTCTCGGTCCGGGTGTCGGGGCCGGGGTGCGCCCGCTCGGGCTCGGCAATCTCCTTGCGGTCGGCCCTCTTGCGAGCCTCGCCCCGGTTCGCGAACGTGTTGCCCGCGAAGCTCGACGCGGTGCCGGTGAGCAGGCCGACAGCAGCTTTCCCGGCCTTCGCGGGGGCGCTCGGGGCGTCTGCGAGTTCCTGCGCCACTTGCTGCCCGGTGGCGAGCTTCGTGACCGATCGGAACGGCTTAGACACCTTCCACAGCAGGAACGTCACGATGATCGAAATGACGGTGCTGAAAAACAGGTTTGTCGACCCGACGTAGAGGATCGCCACGAACGCGGTGTGCACCGCGGCGATCACTCCGAACACGACCACGTTGTAGAGCGACGCGGCGACGATTTTGAGCCCGGCCGTGGCCGCGCCGCGGGTCACGGCGGGAATCGCCATGAGCGCGAACAGCGGGCCGAGAATCGGGATCAGGCGCACCACGAGCAGCCCCAGGAACATGAGCGCTTCGGCCGGAATGCGGATCGCGGCAACGGCGGTCATCATGACCGCGGCCATGAACCCGGCACCCGTCCGGTTGTAGCTCTGGCCCTTGACGGTCTGGTACTGATTCGCCGTCGCGTCGTCGTTTTTCACGGCGTCGACGGCCTCGTTGTACTCATCCCGCTTGTCGTCGGGCTCGTAGCCGGCCTCGACCTCGTCGAATGATGCGGTCGACGCTTTGAACATGGCGTCGGTGGTGTCGGCCCAATCGACGGAGCCGGTCTGACCGAGCCTCCACATCGGTTGCAGCATGGCGTCGTTCAGGATCGCGCCGGTGCCCTCGGCGGCGCTGGCGGTCACTTCGTGCTCGTCGCCGTTGCCGGTCGCGCTCTCGGGGATGCCCGCCACTTCGAGCGCTCGGGCGTCTGCCGCCGAGACGACCGCGGAGGCCACCCCGTCCGTCGACTGGGCGACGGTCAGGGGGAATGAGGCGACGATCGACATGAATCCGAGCGCCGCAGCGACCGCCCCAACGGTGATGATCGCCGGTCGCACCTGACGCCGGATGCCCGCCACGAGGATGCCGATAGCGGCGAGGACGATGACCGGGAACGCCCACTGATCGAACAGCAGCGTCGAGGTGACCTCGGAGAGCTGCACCACCTTGTCGTCGATCGGCTTGAGTGCCGTCGTCGGGTCGGCCGTCCACTTGTGCAGCGAGGTCATGGCGGACGCTTCGAGCACGGCGACGCCCATGAGAGCGTTGCCGCCCCACGTGTCGATCTGAGCGTTCCAGTCGTCGGCCAGGGCGAACGTGTCGCGAATGTCGCAGGTGTTCCAGCGGAGCCCGCTCCACCCGTACTCGCCGTAGTAGTTGCCCCCGGTCGGCTCGGCCACGGGACCGTCGATTTCGCCGGAGAGCCCCGACCCGGCGTAGGTCGGCACGCCCTGGGGCTTGCAGTCCGCCGCAGCGGGCTGGGCGGGTGCGAACACGGCCATGATCGCGACGAGCATTCCGACGATGCCAAGCAGGGTCACGAGGCGTCGCCAGGCGGGGCGCTGAGGGGTCGTCGTGGTGGTGCTCATGCGGCCGTCCCCCCTTCGGTCTCGACCGGGATCGGGTCGCCCGCGTCGGCGTACGACGAGGGCCGGCTGTTGAGGGCGTCGGCCACGTGCGGGAACGCGTCGAGGTCGAACACGATGCGTTCGATGTTGCGGCCGTCGCTGAAAATAAAGTGCCGTTTCTGGTTGTCCCTCGCGGCGGTGGTGGTCATGTTCCCGTCGAGGTCGCGGCGCACTTCCTCGCGGCGCTGAGCCCGCGGGCGCAGCGTTTTGAGGATCGCGCCGTATCCCTCATTCAGCGGCGCGCGCAGCACTTTCAGGGCCGCGTCGACGGCGGTGCCGTCCTCGGTTGCGCCGATCAGCGCAGCGCCGACGAGGTTGCCGAGCGAGTCCTCTGAGTCGGAATCCATGTCGAAATGCGTGACGTTCTGAGAGCAGAGGATCGCGCGGAGGTTGAACTTTCGCGAGTCGGTCGCGGTCTTGGTGATGAGGTTTTTTCCCGCGTCGATCGTGGTGATGGTCTTGCCCTCGTCGATCGCGAGCCCCTTGCGGCGGTGGGGGTCTCCCAGGTAGATGCGGCTCTGCACGAGCCACGCGGCGAGGGTCATGACCGACATGGACAGTCGGGCCGTCTCGGTGAGGTTGCCGGAGGCGATCACGTCGGCGGACGGGATGTTCATGCCGTTCAGCGTGTAGACGTTCAGCAGCACGTCGTCGTCCTCGAAATCGTCGAGGGGCTCGGCGTTCGCGGGCGGGAAGATCAGTTTTCCGATCGGCGTAGCGGCCAGGCGGCGGTACGTGATGAGCAGGTCACGGGCCTTGATCCGGTGCGACTCCCCCAGGTCTTTGTGCACGGCACCCTGGGCGATGTTCTCGAGCGCCACGAGCACGTCGGTGGGGCTCGACGTGCGCTCGGCGGCGACCTCGGAGAGCGCGCGGGTGAGCACGGAATCGGTCTCGGAGGCTTCACGGGTCGACTTGCTGAGGAACGAGAACAGCACGTCGGTCATGAGGGTCGTGCGGGTGCCCTGGGCGTCGGAGACGGCGCGCTGCCACTCCACTTCGGTGTCGTAGTGCTCGCGCACCGGGTCGGCTACGACTCGGTACGGGCTCAGCTCGCCCGCTCGCCCCTTCATGAGGTTGATGTACCGGGCGCGGCCTTTCAGCTCGGGCAGCTCACAGAGCCGGCCGAGCCGGTCGGACGGGTCGAGCACGCTCCACTGCACGCCCGACATGACGCTCTCGTAGACGATCCCGCCGAGCGCGAACGTCTTTCCCGAGCCGAGCCCTCCGGCGATCACGAGCAGGCCGGAGCGGTCGCGCAGCTCCATGTCCCAGTGCGTGTGCCAGGCGACGGCGCGCATGGCCGAGCCCGCGGTGTAACCGAGCACAACGCCGCACTTGTCGCCCACCTCGGCGGTGCCCTGAGGGATCGCGGCGGCGAGGGTCGTGACGGACATGCGGCGGCGGTGGGCGCCGGTCGCCAGCTTCTCCCCCGGGATGAACTCGCGGGCCGTGTGGTACTGATTCGGCGTCTCGATCAGCTCGGCGCGTGCGCCGTAGACCTGCCGGAGCTTCGCCACGCGATCGCGCAGCAGCTCGACGGTGGGGGCGGCGACGGCGACGCGGTACCAGCCCTGTGTGCGGATCGCGGTGCCGCCGTGGTCAGAGTCGAGCTGAGTCTGAATGTCGGTGGCGATCGCCATGTGACGGTTCAGCGAGGCGGGGGCCGAAATCCCGTGCTCGTCGACGTAGTGCTTCATCTGGTCGCGGATGATGTCCATGCGGCCGCGAATCCAACCCTGAGTCCTCTGCTCGGGCACGACCTCGATCGTGGCGACCCACTCGACGGGGAATCCGAGCCGGTCGGTGCGCTGCATCCACCCGGTTTGCTGTTCCTGGGGGATCACCTGGTCGCTGAGCCGACCGAGCGTGAGCACGGCCACTTTCATGCTCAGCGCTTCCTCGGCCCCGGGCACCTTCGCGGTGACGGTGATGTGCTTTGCGACCGGCTCGCCGGTCCACTCGGCCTGAGCTTCGAGAGCGGCAATGTCGGTGCGCTCGTAGTCGGCGGCGACGCCGATTCGGGGCATGGGGACGCCGAGAGCGACCGAGCGGCGGATGAGCCATTCCATGTCCTCGACGGTGGCCGGCGTTGCGCGCAGCGACGACGTGGCGAGCGACTGCGCGAGGTCGTCGAGCTGGGTCCGCAGCCCGTTCAGCTCCCGCAGCGGGTCGCTTGCGTGGCGGCGGAACGTCGAGAGACGCACGCCCATGTAGACCCATTTCTCGCTGAAACTCGACGCCTGCATGTGCTTCTGCGAGGCGGGCAGGAACTCGCGGCCGAAACTCGCCACGGGCGTGCCTGAGGCCACGGCGTCGTCGTAGGTGTCTTTGGCCCACTGGCGAACCGAGTAGGGCCGGGTCGTCGATCGGATCTTGATCTGACGCCCTTGCAGCTTCGAGTAGGCCACGGCGTCGCTCGTGATCGCGGCCTCAATGTCGTAGACGGGGTGGAACCCGTGGGAGATTCCGGCGACGGCGAACCACGCGAACACCTCTGTGTCGTCGAACGTGACGTGCCCGATCGTGGCGCGTAGGTGCAGCTTGTCCTCGGTCGAAATCTTCGGCTTGTCGTTGCGCGGTTTGAGCTGACGGCGCAGCTCCGCGTCGGCCTTGTCCGTGCGGGCCTTCGCGGCACGGCTGGCACGACGGTTCTCCCGCGCTCCCTTGCTGAGCGATCCGGCGACGCGACCAACGGTGCTCGTGGCGGTGGCGAACGTGTCGTCGGTCTCGGCCCCCGTCTCGAGGCGGCGACGGCGCTTCTCGCGCTGCACTTCCTCGGCGGTGGCTTCCTCTCCGGCGCGCATGGCGTCGATCCACTCGTCACTGGTGTTCTTCATCCGCTGGTCCGTCATGGTGCTTCTCCCCTAGCTCGTGCGCTTGGTAGCGCGGTCTTTCTTGCCCCGCTTGCTTGCCGGTGCCCCGGAGGGGCTGTGTCGGCCCCGTGGGGCCGTTTCTGCCTTCGCCTGCCCCTTGGGGCGGCTCGCCCCCGGCGAGGGCGTCTGAGCGGCTTTCCGCGCCGCCCGTGCGCCCCGTTCCCACCACCGGGGCTTGGGCTTGGCGTCGTAGTCGTACCGGGGCACGGTGACGACGACGGGGTGGCTCTCGGGCCGGGGCTCGACGGCACGAGGCACGGTGACCTCCTGCCAGCCGGTGCGGAACATGGCCCACAGCGACACGTCGCGCCGAACCCGGCGCACGACGTACGTGACGGTCGAGAACACGACGATGACGTAGAGCAGGCCGACCCACTGATTCAGCGGCAGACCGCTGAGCAGGAACACCACGAACCACGCGACGATGACGACCAACGTGATGCCGTAGGTGCGGTAGCTCGCGACCCACGGCAGGCGCTTGCCCTTCGGGCCGAGATAGTCCCGGTTGATCGTCGTCAGGTCGTCGTCCGTGTAGATGTACACGCTTAGCCGCCGAGGAACGTCGTACGAATCCAGTCGCCCACCTCGACGCGGAACGCGGCGAGCGAGATCAGCAGCATGGCGAGCAGCGAGATTCCGAACGCGAGGATCGCGTCGCGCGGCTTCTTGGTGATCGCCGCGGTGGCGATCGTGATCGCGATGATGATGATGACGACGAAAAACACGTTGTCGATCAGCCAGTTGCCGACCGTGTTGCCGTCGAACCCGACACCGCCCTGAGCGGTGATGACGGCGGGAATCAGATCGTTCATGTTATGTCTCCTGTTTCGGTCGATCTATGAGTGATCGCCGGGGAGTGACCAGCGGACTAACGCCCACGTGCCCCCACCGACTGGTCTGCCTGAAAACTTAGGCCACCGGTCCCGCGTGACTTACTCTAGCTTTAGTCTAAACCTAAAGCTAGCCGGATGGGGGCCGAAATGTGGCGCACGCTGCACCGCTCGGGTGACGGGCAGAATGGGCGGATGCCGACGACCGTCCCGTACCCGAGCGACGTTCCCTCGGGCGTCGAGCCGGCGTTGCGGGCTCTGTCGGCACCGACGCGAGTGCTGACCCTTCGCTACCTGATCGAGCACCCCGAATCGACGGCCGCTGAGGTCACCGCGGGCACGGTCGTGCGCTCGGCCTACGACGCTCTCGTGGAGCTGGAGCGCCTGGGGCTCGTCGACGCCGACCGCCCCAAGGGGGCGCGCAATGGCACCCCCGTGCGGTACTCGGTCAACTCGGCCGCGCTCGGCTCGTCTCTTGACGCTCTGCATTCCTGGCTCTCCCCCCGTTCCGACGCCTAGCTAGGCGTCGGCTCCCGCGTATTCGAGCACCCGCGGCATGTAGTCGTTCCGGCTCATCGAGATTGCTTCCTCTCCGGCGACCGTAGAGACGACCAGCGACACGGCGTCGTCGTCGAATGGGTCTTCCTCGACGGCCACGACCTCGACCGCCTCGCCCGACTCGAGTACCACTCGGTCGCCCTCGGTGAGGGCGTCGGCGCTGACGTTCTGTGTGTCGAACTCGCTGGCGTCCGGGGTGCTCTCGACGATCAGCTCGTGACCTCCGGTGAGCACGTCGCCGTTGGTCTGGGGCAGGGTGTTGCGTTCGAACTCGGGCATCGTGCCGACGAACGGCGACACGTCGACGGGCGGCGGGGTCTGACTGAAATGCGCCTCACCCTTGGCTCGGAACGCTTCGAGCACGGCCGCGTCCTCTCCGGTCGCGGTGATCGGGTCGGCAACCCAGAACGTCTGCATCTCGATCGGGTTTTCTCCGTCCGGGGAGGCCATAGCGCGGCCCTGAACCATCGGGAGGTCGACGCCGACGTAGGGCGAGCCCCACAGCATCTGTGAGCCCTGAGCCGACAGGCGCATGAGCGAGAGCCGCTGACGGAGGTTGTCTCGGGCTCCGTCGTCGAACAGCGAGGCGTCGGGGCGCTGCACGCCAATGACGATGTTGATGAGCGCCGAGCGGGCGAGAGCGAGCATCCCGGCGATCTGGTCGAACCACGGCGGGGTGCCCTTGCCGGGTCCGCCGTCTTTCCCTCCGGCGCGGGCGTGGAACCTCTTGAGCACCTGTCGGAGGATCAGCAGCTCGTCGAGCACGAACACCACGGGCGTCATGCCCTCGGCCGCGTTCGGGTTGCGCTTCAGCAGCTCGTAACGCTCGTACATGAGCGCGTCCATCGTCTCGATCATCTTGGCGATTTCCTCGGGCGTCGATGCGATGTAGCAGCCGGGGAATCCGTAGAACGGGGTCAGCTCGATCATCTTGGGATCGGCGGCGAACACGTGGATTCCCTGAGCCACGGCACCGACGATCAGCGACCGCAGAACGGTGGTCTTGCCGCCGCCCGTGGGACCGATCACGAGCATGTGCGGCATGGTCGTTTTCTTGCCGATCGTCCACCCGCGCGGGGTGCCGTTTTCGTCGATTCCGTAGAACAGCGTGGGGGCCTTCGGATCGACCTTTTCGTAGAGCTTCATCCCGGGGTGACGCACCGACGTGGGGAGCACCGGACGGGGCTCTAGGAACCCAACGTCACGGGTCGGATCGAACGTCGCTTTCCACCGTCCGCCGAGCTTCAATCCGGTCAGAGTCTCGATGTGCTTTCGCCACCTGTCGGAGCCGTCCACGGCAGTCACGCCGTAGCTCAATTCGATGCGCTCCGGGCGCAGCTCGTCGGCCTGGTCCCAGGTCACGACACGCACCCGAACCTCGACCCCTCGGAACAGCGGATTGACGATCGAGTGAATGCGATCCTCGGTCGCGCGCCGAGCCTTGTCGGTGGTCGTCACGACCGTCATGAGGCCGTCGACTTGTACCCGGTTCCGCTTCGTCGTCCACGTCGCTTTGGCGTCGTCGACCTCCATCCGCTGACGCACGGACTCGACGAATCGGCGTCGCCATTCGGGGTCGTGATCCGGGAGGCGCGACGGGTAGGTGACGACGATTCGCTGGGGCGTGCCGTTGCGGTACTTGGATGCGCGCAGACCGGCCGCGGGGTCCCAGTCGGCCCCCAGCTCGACGACGAGGAACGCGGCCATGCGATCCCGCATGGTCGACCGTCGACGGACCAAAACCATGCCCGCGAAAGACAGCACCATGACGAGGCCGGCTACGACCGCGATCGGCGTTCCGAGCCCCCAGTCGTAGCGGTACGCCGCGAACCCCGCGATGAGGGTGACCCCCATTGCAACCGAGCCGCAAATAGCCAGCAGGTCGCTGCCTGATCGCTTGCGAGCGTCTTGCTCTTTGCTTGCAACTTGCTTCATCGAAATTTTCCCCAACCCCTTGACAGCCGTGATACGCTCGGACTGCGAAGCGAAGCGAGAGCGGGCCGAGCGCCTCACAGCTACCCGGGCCACAAATCCCGCCGATCTACCCCCTCACTCTAACGTATTCTGTTCGAGTTTGGGGGTTTTCTACGCACGTAATCCGGTCGAATTAGACCTGGGGAACTCGCACGTAACCTGTTACTCTGTTCGGAATCTTGCCTAGCATCCGAGCATGAGGGAGCCCCTACGTGAGCGATTACGACCCCCCGTTTCACCCCGACCACGACGCCGACCCGGCCCTCGTGGGGGACGACGGAGAGGGCATCTACGTGCCCCCGCAGCCCGACCACGAGAGCCAGGTCGAGGCCGTCGCGGTGCACTCGTGGGAGCACTCCGGCGACCCGGCCGAGCACCGGCACGAGGGCGACGAGCGCTCGGCTGAGCACCCCTCCGAGCGCGTCGACGGGCACCCGCAGGTCGGACACCAGGGCGGTCCCGAGTCGGCCCCTGAGGGGCAGGTCGAGAGGTCGGGCGACTCCCCCGCGGCTCACTTCGGAGGCGGTGGCGATCGCGCCGATTCGTCCCCCGACCTGAGTGCTCTGACCAACGCCGGTCGTCACGCGGTCGAGGCCGCGTCGGCCTCTCAGACCGTCCTCGAGACAGCCCCTCCGGCGACCCCGACCGAGCCCGTCGAGGCCCCTCGGAGCGACCCCGAATCGACCTCCGAGAGCGTCGCCGCGGAGCCCGTCGAGGCTCCTCGGATCGACCCCGAACCAGCCTCCCAGAGCGTCGCGCACGAGCCCGTTTCGGCGCCCTCCGCGGGGCCGGATTCGGCCCCTCAGGATCGGCCGGCACGGGCGAAGAAACCCGGCCCAAAACCGATGACCGACGAGCCCACGGTGAGGATCGAGGGGCAGCTCTACGTGGCTCAGCAGACGGCCGGAATGGCGACCCTGGCGCGGCTCAAAATCGAGAACAAATCGACCCCCTCAGCGGAGCGTCGACGCCTCTCGATCAACACCCTTATTCGGATCGGAATGACCATCGTGCTCGACCACGCGGAC
>Ga0265797_10012072_pt1 | contig 10675 bp, 10 predicted proteins | sample P2T30metagenome_FD_192433 | JGI IMG/M metagenome (GOLD analysis project Ga0265797, IMG submission 192433) | Plant litter microbial communities from East Loma Ridge, Irvine, California - P2 T30 | ecosystem: Environmental > Terrestrial > Plant litter > Unclassified | place: USA: California... | reverse complement strand
CGGACGGTAACTATGTAATGTTCGCGCCTAACGCTTGAAAAAAGGTTTTCGTGGGATGCCTAACAGAACCAGCGGAATCTAAACGCCACATCACAACTCTGTGAGTTCGATTCATCTATCTAAGCAATACAGGAGTTGTACATACATCGTATGAAATGTCGAACGAAAACGATGTTATGACAAGACGGACTAGATCGCAATCAAGGATCAACCAGACTGAGGTCGAGCCGAGAATGCCGCATGAGAGGGATGTTGACAGTCTTTCGCCTGGAGGGTTGACTGGGGATGATCTGGCAAAGTTTCGAAGGTTGGAAGCTAGTGGATTTCATTACCACGAGATCGCTATAGGATCAAGGAGACGACGAAGACCTGCTAGTCGTGTGAACCCGACTCGAAAATTCGGTCGGCCTAAGCTTGCTAGTACTCGTCAGTCCAATACCAGGTTTCCCGGACAACCAGCTGATTCTATTAGGTGCGTCCAGAAGCATAGATGGGGGTGAGAGGGGGAGCAGCACGCATGGAGAGTCATCGTGAGCCATATGCCATATCTCGAGATAGAAACCTAATCCTGCCAGAGAGGACAGTGATGAGTCTGAGCTACTTGAAGAAGATGAACAAACGGAACTGCCAAGAAATCGAATGCATTCGGCGGGGAACAATGACGACCCGATGTTAGAGTTCGATGGGCAAGGACCATCTAGCCCTCCAGGTCTTATGGATGTGAGTCAATCTTCTCATACAGAAAGCTCTCGTTGATCGAATAGGAGGACATGCCTCCAGACCCACCAAGTGATTCGGATAGTACGCCCACTCCAAATAAGGATACCGATCATGACCGTCGAGCCCAAGAACCCATTACTTCGCCTATCCGAGGTGAACCTACAGCCGAACCCGATACACCTACCACCACTTCAGGTGCTTCCCTCGATGCTCAACCCGCCCAATCCAATCAAGCGTCCTTACGTGGCCGAGCGATAATGCTCATCAGAAGGTTCATTCGATAGTTGTTCACCTGTCAGCAGTCTATGTTGATTATGATGGGCGGATGGAAGCTGGAATGATAGGTGATAAGTTCCATGGAAAAGAATGGCTTTGACTAGGAGGTACTTGTATTGATAGACGACCATAATGACGAGATGACATGTAGCCCTTATGTAACGACAATGGCATCCCACATGAGTGTGATCAATCTCGGTACAAGTGGCCTTGGTACCATCGGCTGGTGGAGCTGTCGATGGTATCTCTATTTGGCGACTGCTGTCAGATGGTGTGGTATTGTATGGAGCCCGCTGCCAAGGCTCAGTGGACCCCGCGGACAGCTATCTGAATGGTCTTCCCACCGAGCTGACTGATTGAAGTGTTACCGCACCTCCCACGATAGCTGCATCCTGCCATTGGTAAATTGGGGTAGCTGGCAGCTGAGTCGGCAAATATCCCAGCTCTACCCTTGTAGATAATCTCGAAATCGTTGAGATCCTATCGAGATCGATATCACTGTGCCTGCCAGCTGATGTAGGGATGGCTCTCAGTCTGACTTTGACAATCTACTTTACACCGTGAACCATCTTCTAGCTTCATTGGAAACGGTGCTAGTATGGCCCTTGCCTCAGATGTTTCAGCCTTTCGCAGCATATCCAAGAGGACTTGCGCCCAGATACATCTTCAGTCCCCCTATCCCGGGGCGCGATAATCCGACAAAGGCGGCTTTGAAGATGCGAGAGGGGGGCGAAGAGCTCAACGTCTACTATGATACATCGCAATCCACCAGGTAGGCGGTCTCTTTAAGTAGTCTAGTAGGGTACAGTGTCAACAACATGACCGGAATGCGATCTGAAATCAAAAAGCTTCGACCGACCATGGTGGAGCTGTGCGACATGTCAGGGGACGTGACTGCTATGCTTGGTATACACAGCAGTGACCTTTATGCTTCTGGCATGGCAACAGCGTCGTGCATGTACGTGTACATTCGACAGACGGGGAGGGACGGTTCAATCTGCTGAGACTCTGTGGCCCCATCACTCGTGCACTGCTACAAAGGTCTTTGGGTAGCTGACTGGAACCAGGACGAAGGGTTGCAATGTCTGATGCATATAATTGGTACGCACCTGATGCTTCGATGCATCAAAGAGACAATACATGCCCATTTGAGGTTCGAGTGCAGGTCGCAAGTTGCGACAGTGGTTTTGATGGGAGACTATTTACCTCGAAACTTCCTTGTAGGCTAGTCAGCCGTCACATGTACGCAAGACCGTTGAAGATCTCTATGAAAAGTGGCCCCCCCCTCCAAAAGGGGAAATATGGTATGCTAATCATGCATTGAATGACGCGAGGCTGTATACAGTAAATATCGAGACTGGGCGATGCGAACGGAAATTCAGAGGTCTTCCTTTTCCCCTAAGGTCACCTTGACTTGAAACACCTCACTCACCTTGGGGATGCGGCCAGCAAGCATGTTAGAACGGCAGTGAGGGTATGCATGTTGAACGGTCAGCATTAGCGCTGCAGAACTAGAAGTCTACGCCCTTACCCATTTTGATCGGAAAGGCCTGAGCGCATCGAGCTGGTCACAGCCTACAATACGTGAGTTCTGTGACGCTCAATGTGAGCTGAGTCAGAGAGCCAGCTTGGCGGGAGATTGGGAATTGCTAGTTCATGATCCTGTTTTCAACAGCACTATCCTCAGCGTTAGTTCAGGCGCCAAAGGCGGCTGTGTTGGCACCATAGGGCGACTTGGCTGCCTGGACCCCTCCTGCCGTCTGTACATTGCCAATCAAGGTCGTTGGGACTGCAGTCAGGAGGTATGAGCTTGTTATAGTTATAGTAAGTCTCCGAGCATGACAGAGTCATATCTGGACGTGTACAGATAGGCCGTACGTCGAGCGGTCCAGCTACAGCTGAAGTAGACGTAGCGGGTATGAAAAGAAGAAAGTATCAAGGACTACCATCTCCAGGAACGGTGTCCGACAGCTCTTGTCTACGATGGGCTTTACCAACACTCACTCGCCAGGCTTGGTATTCAATTCCTCGCTACACTCTTCCGTTACTTTAAGGAAATTGCTCAATCGCTTGCGGTCTTGTCGCAACCACTGGGCAGCTTCTTTCAGCCAACGTCACGATGACTCTTCTCTTCTGGGACTCCACCACAGCCATATGATGGCTCTCGTCGGTCCATCAATCCGAGTGACGTACAAGAAGGTCTTCCCACTTGGTTCATGGTCCCGTCGCAGGAATAGATGGTGTACTATCGGGTGATATGGCGCTTATGGTATCTGCGTTCAATTGCCCCAAGCAGCCTGCGTCATATGTGTAGTCATATGATTCATCAGCATAATACAATACACGTTCCTTGCACTACCATGATGTAGGCTCCTATGCATCTACGAGGCCAGGCCTGTCTGACTAAATGGGCGATGAAGAGAAATCACGAGAAAGGAGTCTAAGTACGAGACGCGTGGGAAGTGCCACATTCGTATATCCCATATAACCGCATTGCATTCTCGTTACACCTGTCATATCTGCCCCTCTTTACCATACTATACTCTCCCATCCGACTATGTCAACATACAGTACGTTATCATACTCTGCCCACATACACTGCTGATGAGATAGCTCAACCTGAACGCCACGATAAGATTCGAACCAATGCAAATGTCGCCTTTGACCATCTTTCTTCTCCAATGACACCGTTACTCGTCAAGGTTCACGCCCGCGCACCCGAGTGGTTGACGATCCCGAGTCTACATGCGACAAGTCATTTGCTTGAAGATATCTCTGGCACGACTCCTCTGGTACAAATATTGCTATAGTCCTTCGCTCGCTGAGAAAGGTCATGAACCATCAATCAATGCTATTCTATTCCCTTCCGGATCCGTCGAATCAATAGCGAGATGAGGCAGTGTCAACTGGCGCAATCGCGACGAATCATCGACAATCTGTATCAAGCAGTCGATAGAGCTCCATCGGAGGCCGCAGTTTATACAGGTGGAGGGGATGAGGTTCGCGCGAAGTCATATGATGGGTGTCTTAATGGACGAGAGATGATCAGTCTTGGCTTGAGCTTGATAGGGTGAGTAACATACTTCCCACCTGGTCACGTCATTATTCTTCCACTTCCTCTTCCACTTCCTCTTCCCTCGTCTCCCTCTCGCCTCTATGCCGCGTCGGGCTGGGCCTTACCACGCACCCCGCGTTCTGGCAAGCGATGATGTGCTGACGCGTTCTAGGCGCCTCAGCTATATCTCGATACCATTCTTGAGCGATGCGAGGGTGATCATTTGGCCATATGCCCGTCACATCCGATCCGGCCGAGACGCGTCCCTACTGGGTCCATCCGTCTGCCTCATTCGCCCATACCTCTACGCCCACAATACTCCCGCTCACCGCGGGCCCGAGACAGCGTCGACCACCAGGTTCAACTTGCCTCATCCATGTCTTTGATTAGGCATAGTCCTATCTGGATGTCGCTGTGAGTCTGCACAGGGAACCGCTGGGCCTGCCGACTGATGATGGTAGAGAACGAGCGAACCACAGCCTCACAGTCAAGTACACCTGAAGACCTTCATCCGCTGCAGTCAGGATTACTCATCTCCGCGCTGTTGTGTGTTGGCTTGCTGGATCGCTTAAAAAAGGAGCTGATCCAACAGACATGACCGTCAATCCGAGCTGGGCGCTATTCCGCGTGATTGCGATCGCCTCCCCCTTCCAGATCAGCACGACATACCGGTCGTCAAACCCACAACATTTCGCCCACCATCCTTGACGTAGAGAACAGGCCTCGTGCCATCTATCAGCACCGGGTAGTCAGTCGGTAATCGAGGAGGCTGTACCGGATACTCAGCTCGTATTTCGGCATACTGTCCATGCGGCATCTCCCTTCTGTATGCCCCTTACTAGATATTCGCCCTTTTACGACCTGATCGTGGCACAACTCCCAGATGTTCATGCCTCGCTTCGCCATACTATCGCACGCTACCCCTCAGTCCGAGTCACCCATTCAGTCGACTATATCCCACTTGGCTCGTCCTGTTCATGGTTGCCTTCGATGGCCAGTCCTTCGCGGTCGGCGATTGGACTGCCCAGTTGCTCGTCGCCGCTATGTGGCTTTCACTATGGAAGTCGGTGATCTTCATGGCTTGCTGTAAGTCATGTCGGCTTGGTCAGCCATGCAACCTCGAACTGATGTGCAGCTATAGCCCAACGAGTCGCGACTCTTCCTGTTTGGACTTACGCGTCCCAGCTCACACCTCTATGAATGATGTAAGTATGGGAATCCTATCAAGCTCTTGCTGACAGAATAGGTTGTCGCCAGACTTCGACTCTTCCTATCGCTACATATTGCCTCGTATCAACAGACATGCCCCTACATCGACCGAATATCCCTATCTCGCTCATCTATGAAGTCGCTTAATCCCCATCCACAAACCTATCTCCTTACGTCCATAGGTCTACCGTATACCTCAATCTCGACACCCTGTTGTCCTATCAATCTGCATATCACCATGGTCTCGCAGCATGGTATTCCGTCTTATCATCGATCCTCTCATCTCGCTTTACCGTTTGATCGTCTGCTCGCCAAGCTCACTCCCACATCATTTCCTCCTCGCGACCTTGAGTGTCTCGGGCTGAGGTGTTGGCAGACGGGACAACTCGAATAGAAATGAGATCGGAGCAATGGATGGTGGTGACTTCGAGAATGGGTGGAGATTGAGGAGGGCGAGGGCCGCTGCGCTACTGAGGTGCTGGGGACCAAGCACTGGAAGTCGGTACCCGAATAGGGGAGACGGCGTCCGCCGAGTGCCGTAACAAGGGCTGGCCATATGATCAGACGAGGTGAGCTTGATGGGCCGATGGAGGTACTGGTTGTCGAAGGCAACAAAGGGTCGGACAGACTGAGGTACTCTTCATTTCCATGAGTATATAAATGACTATGTATCGGAGTATCGAGTCATGTCTCGATACGGATATACATCGGGGACCTGCGCTGACATCAACTGATCGCGGAGGACAAGGGACCCTATCCGGTATACGATCAGCGGATCCCGCGTCTTCCAGTCGCTCAAGTCACCCCTTCTGACCACTCTCATCGAAGCAAACCAGTGCCTTCGATCGCCTGGTCATATCGAGTGTTATCCAGCTAAGCGTAGATGTGCGCTCTGATCCAGGTCATAGCTGAGACGTAGGTCCAAAGCGCCAAGTCGTCAATTATGCTTGGTTCGACATTCGCAATGACGCAATTCTTCAAGCTGTCGTGCCTCAGATTTCCTCCGCATAGCTGATCAGTAGGCATCTTGAGTCGATCACAAAGCTCTCTGGTGCTTCGCCTGCGACACATGCTTGTATCGTGAGCAGACAACGATTCAAGGACATCTTAGTTCAATGACTGAGGAGAGGTGCTGTACGCTGGGGAGTCAGATCCGGTGTCACGGAGTCAGTGCGCTCTATCCTGGTCAGCGATGAGTCTGACCGCTGATGTCAGGTCTCGTTCATCAAGGCAGACGACAGCATATCCTTGTAGCCAACTAGTGGCCCTATCTCATTCGAGTGAGTGCATTTGGTGCCATCTACCGGGCCGGGCGGGAGTGACCAACAAAGTGGCCCGATCTCATCCGAGTGTGTACATTTGGTCCCATCTACCGGGCTGGGCGGGAGTGACCTGATGTGCGGACTAAATTGGGTCTACCCTGTAAATTCAGAATCTCCTCGCGTGTCAGCGCTTGCTTCTGATCAGTAAAGGTCTTGCACACTTCCCCTAATAGTGGAGATGATCATTAATCACCTATCGTATACCGAGCTCGCTCATTCCGAATTCGAACTTCATTTTGTCGATGTCGTTGCTATGCTCAAGATTTCTTCCGGCTTTCATCTGTACGATGTCTGCCGCACAGGAGAACTGCATCGCAAGCGAAATCAATCGTACTTCACAGGGTCGGAAACTCGAATGCAAATGCAAAGCAGACCACATCAAACCCCATTCCTACATGACCGGTCCTGCCTCATCTTCGATGTTACGACGTCGACTTAGGCTTGTGCGGGTACTGCCTCAGGCTGCTTGATGGACTATAATGCTAGAAGATCCCGCCAGGCAGGATGCAGGCGGGCTGCCGAGCTGTTGCTGGTCAAAGAATTGGATGCGATACAGCAAGGAGAAGGGCTCCAGGCTTGTTTGCGGTCTTGATAATACTGAGGACCTCGGGGGGTGATAGAGACGACCAGGTCGCTTTGAGATAAGAAAGAGTCCGCTTCGGCCTTCTTACGGGCCCGTAAGCGCAGCTAATAGAGATGCCATACGCCCAAGACTGTCCGGTCACTTCAGTCCATATGGTCCTCAGTCGTATCACGATCCAGGATATCTCGGGACTGATCGTCCAGCGGGTAATAATGGAATACATAGCAGACTATTGTACAATATCCGAGATCAGCTCGAGGTCGGAATAGATGGATATCGGCCCAGGCAGGAGTCCAGTGTATGCAGCAGCTGCGGGAGCGGTATGCCAGAATCCACGATTTATTAGGATGCAGAACCTTGGCCCCATGGTGAAAAAAATCCGAACATCGTAGGTGCGTGGGAAATGGGATAGTCACAGCTATCGGATTGCTCCTAAGACCCATGATGTACTATGAGCGAAGGAAGCGACTGGTTTATAGATTCAGCGCCGTATTATCGTTGGACCAACGGAGACATCGAAGGGAGGAGGAAAACCACAGCAAAAACAGTGTTGTTCCGGTTAATTGGAAGTTGCGTCCGTTTTACTGTTCGTACATGTATATATGTTTCCGTAAGCGATGAAGGGTATCTCGGTCAAGACCGCTTGACAGTATACGATGCCAAATAGCACAGTTAGAAGCGGTCTCGTGTATCGCAAGTCGGTTTGACTATCAACAGGTCGCATCGCTAGCCTTGGCTCAAGTATGGCGTTCTCAAGGGCTGATCTCGAGTATGCAAGCTTGGCTGCCAGCGGAGAGCCAGACACGGGCCTGGTGTAGCACCAATGTTCTCTGAAGCTGGCTATAGATCCATTGACATCTCACACTATATATCGGCCGTTTGAGCTCCAGCTAAGCGCGAGCGAACTTCAGGGATGTGGGCTACATTTACCGGAAAGGGTAGAGATCTCTTTTGGTTCTACTTTGCCCTTTCCTGATATTGAAAGATGGTATCTGGTCAACCAGCTTTGGGCCACTTTTCACGCATATGGAAGCCTCTTGATGGCGGCTTTCGGCTCGCTTGTATCAATATGGCGTTCTCACAGCTTCCGCCAAACGAAGACCCGATTCTATTCCTACTACCCCAGCCTCGAGTATTCCTTGATGCTGTTTGCCGAAGGCTGGTCTCTGATCGGTGGCGGAACCGCGACATAGAATTTGATGGGCGAAGAAGTTCGTACAGGTGCCAATGAAGCAATCAGGTAGAGATGCCGTTGATACTGATGAGGTCCGTCCTTACAAAGTCAGGTGAAGGAAATCCAGGAATGTATTCAAAAGAGACAGCCCATCTTGATAGTATATACAGCTCTGTCCCTCTCTACTGCATTGGAGAAGATCCTCAATAAGTTGAACTCCTCCGACGGTAATCGCACTCATTTACCTCCACGGGTGAGCAGCTCGGCGGTGAAAGTGAAACACGCCTTGCGCTTACTTGTGGCCAGTCAGCAACACACAATGGTCATGTAGGGCGCGTCAGAACCAGTGTCTTCGCAGTTAATCGGCGCGCAGATAAAGGACAAGACAATGAACACACATGCTTCTATTAGGATGCAGCATACAGCTGACTTCGGGAATGGCGATAGAGATAGGAAGAAGGGTGAGCATGAATTTGGCATTGGTAGAAAGAGGCCTGGGTGGACGGTGCGTATGTATTTCAAGGCGTTTCGAGCAGGTGACCGAGGACTGGAGGTAGGTGGCCTTGAGTCATGTGGAGTAGAGCGAAACTAGCAGCTGTGAACTATATGCACACTTCGATCGATACGGAGAGCCAAGCGGGAGAAGACAGCAGAGAAAGGTGGACACGAGGAGGGATGACGTGAGAAGAGGCGGAGAAAGAAGAGCGAAAGGTAGGAGATGAAGAAAGACGAAAACAGAATGAACCAAACGAGGAAAGAGGTGGCGTCGGGCGTAGGGCGTGTTTGTAAACCTGAATGATAGAAGCGAGCCCAAATGTATGGAGAAGTTTGGATGTTGGGATTCCGTTCCTCACAGGGCAGTGGATCAGCAGTCTCTTCTTGTCTTAAATCAGTGCACGGTAAGAGAGCGCTGAACGAACGAAGAGTGGGTACAGTGTACACCAGCGATGGTCTTCATTATACATTACACACCTGATGCACTTAGAAGTACAGCATTGATCATGAGAGTGCCCGGTATACGTCGATTCTCGAATGCCATTCTGATGGCGTACCGGGACCGCTTGAGGCGGCGGGGACCGAGTATTAGGGAAACGAAACGCTTGCATGTGATTAGCTATAGAGTGGCCTAGCTTGTGATGCCTACTATACTAAGGTCGACTAATCCGTTTGTGGTGTCGACGAGTGGGATCGTCGACTAAATTGTCCCATCGGGGATGACAGTTGCATGATAAGCGTAGCAGTGTTGATAACCATCGTAATCGTGTCGGATGATAGATGGTCGAGCTCAAGTGGACTTGTCTCGATCTCGGGCTGGGGATCGATCGTAAACACCCGATCGCGAGCGACAGAATCCATTCGCCATCTACGCAGATAGCTAACTACGGGGGCGAGTGGTGACGGTGAGAATCGAAGGAGTGGACTGAAATCAGCCCTCTCAATACAGGTGCATCGGACTACTCGATCGCAAGACAGACATGTGTACTGACTGAATCGTTGAAAGCCCCTTTTCTGTTGGAGCGCTTTGAACTGTCTCTTTCAACAGGATTCGATCGAGCGATGATACAGGTCGCGCATAGGCTGAGCTTGTCAGCGACAGTTCCGGCTAATCGGACAAATGAGGAAGGAAAGGGGGAACGGGTGTTTCAGGCTGTCACGCACCAGTCGGCTCCAACTGACATCAGCTTAGGGATAACGAGCTAAAGACAGACTCACAATACTTCGATCGATAGGTCCAAAACAGCTCAACTCGGCTGACGTCGATTTGCGCTGTCAGATCAAATTGGTAGATGCCGTACCAGGCGTAACAAGAGTGGACGGCGCCAGCTTCGACCGGTCTGGGTTTGCTGAGCGACGGTTTGGTACAGACATGCTGGACATCAGCGAAGGCAGCAGGCGAATGAGTGGGGAGTGCTTCGCGTAAGACGAGGGATAAGGAGATCAGGTCTGTACTGAGACTCACATTGATCAAGCGACCAGGGCCAAGGAACAAGGCGAGACCTCTACCCGAATCGGTCAAAGATGTATCCCCTAGTTCCTTCATTCTCACGTAATCGTCTGTCCATGCCGTCCGATCGACAGTGCCTTTTGGTGGATCAGAGCCAGCGACGTCTACGCGAACAGCTTTGATACCCAAGTTTGCCCATTTCGGTAGCGGTACAAGGTTGAACATCCCAAGCTGCGCTGCTCCATAGTTCTTTGTGATCATGATTGATAATCGAGCGTCGACTAGGAATGCAGTATAGGCATGGATCAACCTAAGATGTCAGTCCTCGATGTCTTGATAAACCCACGCAATAACGAGGCCCCCTGTCAGATCGGTTTGGAGTGCAGCGTCT
>Ga0265797_10012071_pt1 | contig 10676 bp, 10 predicted proteins | sample P2T30metagenome_FD_192433 | JGI IMG/M metagenome (GOLD analysis project Ga0265797, IMG submission 192433) | Plant litter microbial communities from East Loma Ridge, Irvine, California - P2 T30 | ecosystem: Environmental > Terrestrial > Plant litter > Unclassified | place: USA: California... | reverse complement strand
CTGGATGCACGGCAACTAATCCCAGAACAGCCACGCAGAAACCTTGTTGCTGCGGCGAACGGATTTCTTGCAGGTTCAGGTTCGTAGTTCGTGCCTTGGCTGAGAAGGTGCCGGGGTATATTCGTACATACAACCACCGGGCATTACCCAGGTTGCACCCTGCACTCACGCGAGAAACGCCATCCGTCTCCACGAGCATGGGTAGTGATAGCCGCAGCTAGGGCGGGCACCCTTGCCGTTGTTCATCAACCGATATAAGAGAAGGGGCAGGGCTGCGGGCGATTACTTTTGCGGTCGGAGAAAAGGATGAATTGATGTGTGGTAGCGAGAGTGACACGAAAGATAGCTTTCGAATGTTCTTTGCTTTGATTGCCTTTCATCTCACGGTTGCTTCTTTTGTTGCAGCGCACGTACACATTGATGCCCGTCACGGCATTCAGGAGGCTTCTTTTCGGCAGTCTTCTTGCACGCATCGGTTCGGCTAAGTGGTTTCTCGTACCGTTTCTTCTATTTCGCTTCTCCTTCTGCATTACCTTCATCACACTGTACATCAACGACATTCGCACTCGTTTCACATTTACAGACACGGGGCTCTAGCAATACCCCAAATTCCGGTCAGTCGCATAGAATGGCTAAATACATAGAGCGTGGTCCTTTCCATCGATGTTTTGTGGAGGGTGCAGAGTTACATAGCCATACGAAATTTAGAGGCTGGACGTTGTCGTTCCCCTATAATAGATCCTGCTATAGACGCTTTCTCCACACTGCTGTTGCTGCGAGTCAAGCCATGCTCAGGCTAATTGTGAACAGACTACTTTTGGGTTCGGTGCCAAGGAAGGCTGGCTGGCTGGCTGGATCTTTTTTTGGAGTGCATGTACTGACAGCGAGTACGTGACATGGCATTGTTGAGGAAATGTGTACATGTATCTTCTTTGGCGCTAGGATATGGTGGAGCGGGTGCTGCGGGACGAGCTTTGCGGAGAAGGCGTCGGTTGCAGATCTTCGCTTCGGAGACGAGGCGAGCTGGTGACTTGAATATGCAGATGCAGTCAGCAACAACGCTCATGTATGGATATGTGGCACTGCAGGAATACGGGCAGTGATCATGCGAGTCGGTCGTTGTTGTGGGACATGGCACAACGCTATGACGCAGGGGAGACTGCGCTGCATGACATGCTTTGAGTTGGCTCTTCGTATGGTAGACTATCGATAAGCTCTCCATTAGCTGCTCGAGAATCTGGGTTTGGCAGTTAGATGGCATGCATCAACGTACCCAAAAGATGGACAGAATGGTTATGGAAACGCATTTCCAGCAGCAGACTCTTCGTGATGTTCTACAATCTCAAGTCTTTGAGCACACAAAGCATCATCGGGCCTTCCAACCCAGCCCACGTGCAAGCTTACCAGTACTTGGCTCACACGCTTGGGAAGGCACTATGAACCTTGGCCACTTCACACGACCTCACCGCCGCACGAGGGGTCCCTCTACTTTCACCCTCTACCCCTCCCCCACATCCATAGCATTGCTACTAAGCGTCGTGCAACATGTCGTCGGAACCTGATCTGCATCGCGCCATTTCCATGAAACCGCAGCCATGTACGTGCCCGCCTGAAACACCGCGAACACACCTCAGTACGGGCATACTGATACTGACTTCACAATGCAGTCCACACGCATCCCCACCGCTCAGAACGAACATCTAGCCCGCACATCGCCTCGCACACATACGCTGCATCCGAACACGCCGTCGGCAAAGCAGCCAACGGCAATAGCACCGCCATCGAGACGACACCCGCAGCCGAAGACCCCATTGCCCACCGCCATGTCTCGCACCACCGTGCCAGCGAAGATGGCGCCGACCTGGAGTCCCAGTCCCCGCCGCAGTACAATGACCCATACCACCTGTCCGCCGCCATAAAGCCCGAGTCGGAAATGGCTCTCATCCGAGCTAACACCTCCCGCAAGCGCGACGGATGCGGGCCTCTAACTCTGAACAAGCGCGCTCGAAGTGCGCGCAACATTGAGAAGTTCTACGAAGCGCAGAATGAGAACATCGAGCGGTTGCTCAAGCCGGTCGATGACCACCGGCGCGCGGCAAAAGAAGAAGGCGATGCCAACCACTTGCAGTACAAAATCGCTGTGATAGGGTCCTTCGCGGCCAATATCATCCTTGCGATTTTGCAGCTGTACGCTGCCATATCCTCCAAGTCGCTCAGTATCTTCACCACCATGGCCGACTCCCTCTTCGACCCCTTATCTAATCTCACCCTGATCCTCTGCAACCGCGCAGTCGCACGCGTCGACGGACGCAAATTCCCCTCTGGAAAAGCCCGTATAGAAACGGCCGGGAACCTCTGTTTCTGCGCGCTTATGATCACCGTCAGCGTCGTCATTATCGTCGAGTCCATCCGCACCGTCGTCGAGCACAAGGGGCCCGACAAGAACGATTTCTCGCTGCCGTCTGTCATCGCGGTCGCGATTGCGTTTGCGACTAAGTTTGGCCTGTTCTTGTACTGCTGGGCGCTGAGGAACAAGTACAGCCAGGTGCGTATTTTGTGGGAGGATCACCGCAACGATCTTAGTATCAATGGTTTCGGTGTCCTGACCAGTGTGGGCGGGAGTAAGTTGGTGTGGTGGCTGGATCCGATGGGCGCGATGATTCTGTCTGTTCTTATCATTTTTCTTTGGAGTCGCACGGCGTACAGCGAGTTTCAGCTGCTCATTGGTGTCACGGCGGACACGAATATGCTGCAGCATATCACGTATATCTGTAAGCTACACCACACCCACCACGTATCCTCTCACGGTACTAACATCTCAACAGCAATGACACATTCCCCCGCCATCAAGCAAATCGACACCGTACGCGCATACCACTCCGGCCCGCGCCTGATCGTCGAAGTCGACATTGTTATGGACCCCGACGAGACGCTCAGGGCGACACACGATGTGGCCGAGGAGCTGCAGATCAAGCTGGAGAGCTTGCCAGATGTGGAGCGCGCATACGTGCATGTGGATTACGAGACGGATCATCGGCCAGAGCATAATCTGAAGAAGGAGCTGTAGGAGATGATGTCGCAGAGTGGTGAGAGTCGGTGTGTGTAGTAGATAATGATAACGCGAATACGAATTTCCGCTCTTTCCGTACGAACAATTTGCTCTTGAGGTCTCACTTGATAGTCGAGTATCCGAGTTTGAGCTTTTTTTTAGGGTTAGGGTTATGACCGCACGATGTCCGGCATGCATATCTTTGAGTCAGGACGTCAGACTATCACCACATCATAGCACATCAGCAGGTTATAAGCTTTTTTTGGTGCATTATCAAGCGGCTACAACTACAAGCCAGCTGCATCCCTGATCAAACAAGTGGGATAAACGCCCCGCAAGATGTGGAAATCCGGATGTCTAAAGTTCTCCTGGCAAAGGCGCAAGGCCCTGCCTACAAAAGTTGGTGCTACATGATTGGTGTGGAGAGGTGCTGTGCGGTTCGACGGCTGGCTGTGATGGCGAAGGGCTGGGTATGGGTATGGATGCGGATGGACGGTGTAAGGGTATGTTGGGAGATTGTTATTCAGTTGTCACGTTCCAATCCCAGCTCTGTGTTTCAAAGCTTTCCAACGTGGCGACGAAATGTCGACGGAACTCTTCCTCGGAGGTGTAGTCCCGCATCAGACGAGCTATTGACATGGGTTGTGTCGTGCCATCCTTGAAAAGGCGCCGAAATCTACTGGTAGTGCAGCGCTTTCGTTCATCCAAGGTATCTCGTGATGGTGTTGGTGGTGGGGATGCGGCAGCGGCAGCGAGAAGTGTGATTGGGCAGGTGTGTTGGCAATTCGATCTTCGTCCTTCGATCTCTTCAGGATGGGGAGCAATTGCATCAAGATGCTGGAACCTAAATTCTGCATATTCAGCGACAACTAGACACTCGACCTTGGAGAGTGAGATGTCTAGCGTAGCGGTGAATTGACAGCTAGGTGTCGTGGGGCTGGGGAAGGGCTGGGGAGGGGAATGGGCTGATTTTGGCTGTTCAAGCCATCACCCCTTGATTTCCGCCTGTGGACGGGGTCAGTCGTGTGTTAAATATATTGGGGGAGTTGCGTCGGCTTATGAGGACATGACGGCGTGTCGAGATGCCTCGAACGGATTGTTGATGAAACGGTCTGACATACCAATCTGTCGCTTGATCTGCTCGCGGGCCCAACGGCCAGTGTGGCGAGTTCGGTCGGTGAAGTCTTGATTGGAGCGAGCCTCCCGAGCCATCGCGGTGAGGAAATCATGGCGGAAGTACTCTCGGAACTCTCCTCCTGGGAAGGCTTCGGCGACGTCACCAACAACGCCGCAGGAAGTACGAAGAAGTCCTTCAGTGCGGTTGGGGTCCTGCTGAATGGTACGCAGAAGGTCGAAGATCGAATCCATGTACGGAACGATAAGGTTGGTCTTGTTGCTGCTCTTCATGGCAACGATGGCACCATCCCATGCATCCATGATACCCTCGCGCAATGAAGTGATGTAGTCGATCATCTCGAAGTTGCCCTCGGTAGTCAGCGTGACCTGTCCTGCCTGCTGAAGGACCGTGGCGACGACTGGCAGATACGTCTCGAACGCGCCATGGATAGCATGTGCAATATCGCCGAAGCATTGCAGGATGGCAGGCTTGAGCTGGTTGCCTAGCGTGGGGCTTCGGAGGTTGTTGAGTAGAGAATTCATGAAAGCGTCGCAGTACGGCTGAACGTTCGCGCCAAGTGAACGTGTGATATCTGCCACCAGACCGATGGCCATGGAGCACAGTGCCGGCTCCTCTTGGTTGTTGAGAGCGTTGTACAGGAAGGGCGAGAAAGCTTCCATGTACTTCTGGAAGTCGTCCTCGAGGGCCGTAGCAATGGATCCAATAGCCGCGAACACGGTATCTGGGACACTTGACTTGGGCGGCAGCGATGATAGGAGGCTGAGTAGAATCTGCATGATGCGATCCGACTGCGGCCGGACGTCGCCTTCCAGGCGCTGGACGATGGACATGACCACACTAGCCAAGCTTGTCTGCATTTCTTCGAGCGTGAGCTTGTCCTCCACGCTGACGACTTGTGCCTGAAGATTCATCGACTTCTCAAGGCGTCCAAGGATGACTTCTGACAATTCGGCAACGAATGCTACACTGTCACCAGCGGCGTTGTTGACGAAAGAGTTCAGAACCTCGTAGGCTGCTGTTCGGAGCTGATTGTCGGCATCACCACGCTCGGTAACGGTCAACAGATGCTGCACACTCTGCGCAAAGTGTGCGGATAGTGGGTTGGTCTGGCATCCTGGCTCACCCGCAAAGCGGTCTGCCAAGTTCATGAGCGACCAACAGCACGACGCTGCCATCTTGGGATGGCTAGAGAGCCCGCTGAAAAGAGCACTGATTAGTGGCGGAAGATGTTGCTGTGCATCAAGCGCGCTGGGAACAGCCTCGCAGATTCGGCCAAGAGCGTAGGCTGCGGAGTCCTTGACGTGTATGTTCTGGTCATCCATCATGCCAATGAGAGTGGGCAGGGCCTGCTTGACGATGGGGTCCAGAACAGACTCCTCCGGGCCCTCCATGATGGCTCCGAAGGCGGACACGGATGCGTCTCGGTAGTGCCAGTCTTCTGAACGGATGTACTTCTCGATGAATGCAAGGACCGGTGGCATGACGCCGCTGCCAACACACTGCGCCCAGAGCGACAGACATTGGTATGCGGCACGCGATGTATTGTATTCGTTGTCATCAGCGTCCTCGTCCTGCTTGGCAAGAAGCTCGAGTAGCACAGGGACGACTTCCTGGGTGGCGACACGGGCGAAGTTGAAGTACTCGCGGAGCTCGGTCGAGCCCTCTGACTGTGCCTGTGTATTGTCGTCCTCGATTGAAATCTCCTCTTCGCAGACTGTGCACCAGAACTCCACAGCAAGTTTCGCAACATCTTCTTCGTCGCTCTTCATGCCTTGAATCGTGAGTCCAAAGAGAGCCTTCTCCATGTAGAAGCGCATCTTGTCGTAGTACAAGCCCATGATACGGTTCAAGCAGCCATACGAGCCCTGCTGGATGCGGTTGTCGTCGGCTTGTGTGGCCTCGCAGATGACCTGCATGATGTAGTTGCGCTCGCCCTCATTGTCGAAGTTGGACCGCACAAACTCTATCGAGTCACTCAGTGCGTTGATCGCGGCCACGCGGACGTCGCCGTTGGTCTCCTCCTTCCTGGCGCCTTGCACAACAGCAGTCAAGATGGCGTTCGAGTGATGGCCTAGAGCATCCCTAAGCTCCTGGTCGTCTGTGTCGCAGATGAAGCCGATTGTGGTGAGTGACGCCTGCTTCTGGCTGTCTGTGCCCTGTCCCACGCTCTCCACGAGAGCAGGCATGAGCTCCGGCCATTGGTTGCGGGGTACTTCGATAGCTGCTATGGAGGCAATGAACTGGGCGGCTGCGGAGCCGACCTGCTTAGCGGGCGTGGCGAGTGTGCGCAGGGCCAGTTGCTTGACTTCTTGCTTGATGTTGCTGTCGAGGCTGGTCCATCGTTCCTGGACCTGACGTAACCGGGCGTACTCGCGTGCGGTGAATGCGTTCTTCAGGGCGAGGGCGGCGGCGGTTCGGATGCCAGATGCGGCCTGCTCATTTGCGAGCTCACCACCGAGTATCGAGAGGTATTGTGGCTAGAGTGAGACAAGGCTGTTAGTCAACATGTTCGGGTATGCGCAAATGCAGCCTTCTGACTGCGGGGAGACTTACGAAATCGGAGTCGGCGGCCTGCTGGAGCTGCTGCTCGGCGCTGTTACGGATGTTCGTATCTGTTAAAAGTCAGTCCAGGCCCAGACGCCATTAAAACGCGGTGAGGGCAGCGTACCGGGCGAAAAAGTGCCCTCCAACACCTGGTTGATGTCCATTATGGCAAGAGGGTGTGTCAAAAGTCGGCGAAGAGAGGGGTATCTAGCGGGAGGACGAGTAAAAGTGCCGTTGGGGCGTGTTGCAGCGGCAGGGCAGCTTGTACAAGAGAGAAGTCGAGCAGTTGCGGTGAGCGCGGTGTAGGGAGGGAATTTGAAAGCGAAGTAGGTCGAGCGTAGACGGACGCACCTGCGGACAGGGCTAACAACACGTGAATTATTGTTTTCCAGGCGGGTCGTGCCCCACTAAGCGGCTACTTGAAAGAAGGGGGTCAGGTTCTGTTGCTACAGCAAGCAAATCAAGTCAACATACTGCGGTGAGAGAAGATTCTAGCTCATCGACGTTCGGCAGCTTTTTGGTCTCTCCCAGGCAGGCGCGAATCACGATACAGGCGGCAGTTGATCGAATGCGATCCTCTGGAAGGCGCCGCCAGCATTCGCGCGCTTCTTCTGCCGTGCCTTCCCCAGATTATGCGAAACACTCCCAAGTCCAAGGGTCTACGGAGCACCGTTGTTTGTATGCGCATTAATGCAGCGTACCCTCCCGATCACCTTCACCTCACGTGCACGACATACAGCCAGGACATGTTCTTTCGCGGCATCTTACTACAAAGCCACGAGTTAGGCGAGTCTGCATCGTCAATCACCACCAATCTATTGGACAGCAGCCGCGCACCACCGTCGCTAATCTGGTTCGCAACGTTTTCGAGGCATCTGAGACCAAACAGCGGTATCATGAGACAAGTCGAATGATTGTCTACAAACAGACGTTACTAATGAGGAAAATGTTTATCAGAGTGATTCTCTTATCTGAAGGAGCACGTGATGGAGAGACCGTGTATTCCGCATCTTCACAGCGTGAGGATGATTTCCGCAGAACTTGAAAAATGAGTTCCTGTAACTTACCTAAGATCGTGTGTGCTTATGGTGTAGCAACCCAGTGACACGAGGTGGGGAACCGATGTCCGACGATGGATGCGTAGAACAAGCACTCTATATGACAAACAACATGATGACGAAGGGATTGTTTGCATTGCTGTGTATGTACAAATCAAGCATAGAGAAGGACCTCAGGAAGAGACTGAGGTGGCTGAGGTGTAGCAGCTATTCGGGACTTGAAGTTTACACACCTGGAGATGTGCTAGGCTGGGCGCGAAGCATGTTCGACATGGGATGACAGTTCGGAGACTTGCACATGCACACGCACTTCCCACTTCCCAACACCCGACTCCGCTGCTCCAGCCCCATACAGCGCGTCTCTTAAAGGGACGAGCTGCGCAAGCAAGGCTTGTGCTGCTGTTCCCTAACGACGACGAACCCCGCTATCACAGCCTTCAACCTCGCCTGCGCAGCACGCCCTACCATAACATCCACCACGCAGTCGCAGTCGCAGCGCTCTCGTCCGACCTTTGCCAGAGATGGCCTCACGCACTTCAACTCCGTTATCGCGGTCCCAGTCGCAGTCGTCAACGGGGAGTAGCGGCTCCTCCGACACCACCATGCTCGATGATCCTCCGCAGACACCAAGCCGCCCAGTGCGCCTCCGAAATCTGTCTACCAGCACGCCTTCCACCGCCCCGCAGACAGCCTCGCCCGACCCATCCTTCTCGCTCTTGTTATCCCTACCAAGAGAGCTGCGCGAGCGTATCTACACCTTCACGCTGGTGTCTCCGTACCCTTTCTGGTGGCCAAATCAAGCGCCCATGCGACACGATGTCGGTGTCAGCCTTCTACTCGCAAACAAGCAGATCTACGACGAGAGCGTAAAGACACTGTACAGTGCGAACAAGTTCCTCTTCACACATCCGTCTGACTGCAACATCTTCCGCGTGGTCGCCTCACCAGCGTCGCACCACATAACATGTGTGTACTTCCGGATCCGCGAGAAGGACCTGCGGTTATGGACGAGCTATCTGGGTAGCAAGACCACGGAGCGCAGCCTGAAATTCGATCTGCCGAACCTGAAGAGCTTGTGGATATTCATGCGGTGCGGCGCCATGGGCACACCTGCAATGCTAGCACAGCTTGGACAGGCTGGGATGGGTATGCAGGGAGGAGGGCCGCTGGCAGGTCTCCCACCGGCAGTTCAGGTCCAGGTCCAAGCTGTGCACCATGCTCTGGGACAGCAAGTGTATGCGCTGCAGCAGCAGGTGCAGAATCTGACGAACACTCTGGCTTCGACGACAGCAGGGCTGAATGGTGCTGATGGCAACCCACCACCACCGCCTGCGATGCCGTTCGTGCAGTTCCAGCAAGGCGGTCTCCCGCATCATCACGGGCACGGTCATGCACACGCGCATCATGCTCATCATCACCACAACCAGAACGTACCCCCTCCACCTCCCACTACTCAGCCAGCTGCACCAACGACCCTTGTACCAGGCGCAAACCTTCCACCTCCTGCTCACGCTCATCAACACACGCTCTACACGTCCTTCCTTCGCTTCGAGCGCGAAATGGGCATAGAGTCCCTATGTCTGTCTCTCCAGGAGACACGGCGTGCAGACACTGAGGTGAAGATTGTGTGCATAATGCGCATCCCTAAGAGGGAAGTGGAGAGGCTGTGCAGATTGTATCCGGATGAACTGGAGAGGGATCGTTATGGCGATGCGAGGACGAAATTTCGCAAGCTACATGGTGCTGAAGTCAGCCTTGAGGTCAGTGGGTATGAAGTTCCTGGACTGCACCAGCACCATGTGCCTGGATGAGGAGACGTCTCGGCCGATGAAGTCGAAAAGAGGAAGATAGTATACACCATGTGCCGGGATGAGGAGACATCTCAGCCAATGAAGTCAGAAAGAGGAAGACAGTATAACCAACACGGGAAACGCGAGACACAGGAGAAGGCAAAACGAGCCACAGAGGCATCGCTCCACATCATAAGTCAGTATATTCAGCGCTATATCCAGCATCATCGCATTTACCAACCACCACATCATTTCCACAATACAACACAAACTTTTCTGAACTTTTAATCAATTACAGCTCCTTGCAAAACCGGCCTCACCCTTTCCGCACTCTCAGCTTTAACAGAATCCCTGTCTTACTAGGATAGCCTTGCCCGAGCTCGACGAATAACCATCCCGTCAGTAGCCAAGATCTGGAATAGCTAGCCTGCTATTTCCAAGCTAGTGGCTTGAACACTGCTTGCCCACAGTAACTTAACACAGTATTAATGTATCTTACATACTAAGTTAACGCTATTAGACAGTGTAAACACTATCTTGTTATGGATCCTTCCTACCACCATTTGGCACTTCCGCGGAGGAGAGAGAGCTAGCTTTGATTAGGACTAGCGCTGGGCTAATGGACTAGCGTGACTTGGTAGTGCCTTACAAGGCACCTGCACCTCGCGAGTGCCATACGCTCTTTGTACGTATTTTCTATCAACAACGAATTGATTACTTGATCATCTGATCTCTGAACGTTTCCTTATATTTCAATGCGGACGGGAAGTGTTATTACATTGCTCTTACAAGTTTTTAGCCTGTATTACTTTCATTGCGGTAGCAAATTCATGACAAATTACTAGTTGGGTGGGTAACCAGCTGCAAATAGGCTTAAGCTGCTCGCTTTACCTAGCTTTCCATGACTGGATTGCAAAGGCGACTTAGAGGGTACACTTTATATTTGTCTTGACAGTACATGAATTACATTGCATCAACTAAGTTACACAATCTCTAAGTTTGCAACCGCATGCTCTGCCTCCCATTGAGATAGACTTGCTAAAGAAGATAACAATTTAGGATGATCAGGTCTGAACTTCTGCTGGCAAAGCTGTACG
>Ga0265797_10012070_pt1 | contig 10676 bp, 8 predicted proteins | sample P2T30metagenome_FD_192433 | JGI IMG/M metagenome (GOLD analysis project Ga0265797, IMG submission 192433) | Plant litter microbial communities from East Loma Ridge, Irvine, California - P2 T30 | ecosystem: Environmental > Terrestrial > Plant litter > Unclassified | place: USA: California... | reverse complement strand
ATCAGTGGTAAGAGACATAATTAGTAGAGAATGAGCTAGTATTGCGAAGCTGCTCGGCCGGCGCATAGTCCGGGGGCCACTTCCTACTTCAAAGTTACCGCTCCTGCCATGCTGCGCCCGTTGCTCACCGATTTGCTGGCCTTATTCTTCCCCCACGCCTGCCTGGCCTGCCAGGAGCCGCTGGTGGCTGGCGAGCACCACCTCTGCACCGCCTGCCGCGCCGAATTGCCCTACACCGACTACCACCTGCTGCCCGCCGACCAAAACCCGCTCAGCCGCCGTTTTTGGGGGAAATTGCCGGTGACCCATACGCTCAGCTACCTGCGATTTTTGCAGCACGGCCGCGTGCAGCGCCTGCTGCACCAACTTAAGTACCAGGGCCAACAGGGCGTAGGTAAAGCCCTGGGTCAGCTCTACGGGGCCGAATTGTCCACGTCAGGCCTAGCACCAACCTTTGACCTCATCGTGCCCGTGCCGCTGCACCGCCGCAAGCTGGCCCGCCGGGGCTTCAACCAGGCCGATGCCTTTGCCGAAGGCCTCGCCGCCGCGCTACCCTGCCCCTGGAGCGCCACCGCCCTGCGCCGCACCGAGTATACCGATTCCCAGACCCGCAAGACCCGCACCGAGCGCTGGCAAAACGTGGCCACTGTCTTCGAGGTAGCCAAACCCCAGGAAGTAGCCGGCCGCCACATCCTGCTGGTCGATGACGTGCTGACTACCGGCGCGACGCTGGAAGCGTGTGGCGCGGCGCTACTGGCGGCGGGGGCTAAGGCTTTGAGTATCGCTACCATAGCCTGTGCGGAATAAAATAGCTTGGCTGCGGAATAGTAATTTATAAATACTCGGGCAAGTGGGTACTATTGCGCTGTACTTCACCAAACATACAGCTTGCTATGAAGCAATATTTCCCCCCCCCTCTTGTTTTTCGGCTGCTGGCGCTAAGCCTTTGGCTGGTAGGTAGTTGGTCTGCTTACGGGCAGCAACTGCCGTTTCAATGTCCGGTGCAGCCTATGCCCGTTAGCCCGGCGCTAACTATGCAGCGAGGCCCTGCGCCGCTGACTACCTGTACCGATGTGCAGAACATCCGCGTCAACGTGCATTTCCTACAACATGATGATGGCTCAGGCAATTTTACGGAGTTTAACGACGGGCACCCTTGCAACCCCAGCACGGCAACAACAGGTTATAGCTACGCCAATGCCCTGATTTGGGCCGCCAATGGGCAGATGAATACCAATCCGGTGTACTGCGGCTGGCACCGGGTAGCTCCCAAACGCCTATTCCTAAACGTATTCAATGGGTGCTGGATGGCGTCTTCTTCGACCGGAGTAGCGTTTACCGCGATGCTGCGGGGGCTAATGGCTCTTCTTTCCAAGACCACGAGCCGTTGTGCGTCAAGGCCGATTCGGTACTGAATATCTTTCTGGTTGAAGAAGTACCATCGCCTTTCACCACCACGGCTAGTACCAACTGCGGAAATTTGATAGGTAATTCGGTAGGCACCCGAGGCTATGTATATTCTTATAACCAAGCTGATTGTGCTGCTAAGCCTGCCCCTCCTAAAATGTACGTGGTAGTTGCAAGCCCGTGGACTAATTATATATTAAACGGCGCTCAGCCTTGGCAGATAGCCAGTGCGCTTAACCATGAATTATGCCACTTGCTGGGTCTGCAACACCCATTTGAGGGCTTGAGTACTTGTGCTGATGCGCCTACTCACCCCAATGCCCAGCCCAGTATCTACTACTACCCGCAGTGCTGGAACCTGAATTCCAACGACCCCAACTGCGACGCCTGGACCAAAGTATCGAATAACCTGATGGACTACAACGCCGCACAGTCGTCGCTCTCAATATGTCAGATTGGTATTGTGCAAGACAACCTGAATGCTTGCCTGCAAGACCGCTACGTGTACAAATGCAGCAACTGCTTACCTACTCGGGCCAATTTCAGACTGTTTTTTGGTGACGGTGTTACTGTGCCTTACTACGGATTGCTTATGGATGGCAGAGCTACCTATCATGAGCACTCTTTTAAAATTGAAATAGATGTGCCCCCTTCAGTGGACTTGGTAAGCACTACGAGCAGGCTTATAACCGGCAAATAGGAATAGAGAACCTGGCAGACAGCTACAATTTTAGTCTTGGGAGCACTTATAAGGTAACGCTCAGAACCCATAACAACTGTGGCTCAGCTTCTGTGCATGTAGAAAATATCTACTACACTGGGGGCATTCGCTGACCGGCTGGTTAGTGTTACTGTGAGCGGAAACACGTCATCCCTTTCTCATTTAGTATCTGTCATCATGAATAAACAATCAATCAAACCTGTGGTAGGCCTGCTGCTAGTCCTCTGGCTGCCGCTAGCTGCTGCCGCCCAAAGTACCCCCGGCTGGGGCTGGGTAAAATACTTTGGCCAGAGTGTGTACGGCATATCCGGCCAAAATACGATGGCTGGTACGGGCCGCGATGCGGCCGGCAACCTCTATATAGCGGGCAGCTATACCGGCACCCCGACGGTAGGCACTACGGCTACTACCAACCTAGGCGAGTCGGAGGCTTTTCTGGCCAAATACGACCCTAATGGTAATCTGCTGTGGATGAAGGCCATGCACGGGGCTGGCGCGGATGGTATTGACCGGCTGTTTGTCGAGCCCAGCGGGCGTTGCACAGTCAGCGGCAGCTTTGGGTTTGGCCGGGTTATCGGCAATTTGTCGTTCAGTGAGTTTGGGTCGTCGCTGGTACTGCCCGGCCCGGCGCAGCTAAACCTGCCGAATTACGGCACGGCGACCCAGCCTTCCTACAATTCGGTGCCCCTGCTCGCAGTAGTAGAGCCCGATGGTACATTGGCCTGGGCCATCACCCCATCGCCGAGCTACGGCTTCAACGGGCGTAGCTTGGTGCGCGATAGCCAGGGCAATATTTATCAGTCGGGGCATTCCGCAGGTGGGTTCACCCTGAACGGAACTGTGTACGCACCCATCGGGCAGAGCGACGGAATACTGATAAAATACACTGCCAGTGGCCAGGCCCAATGGGTGCGGTACGTGGGCACACCCGGCAGCCGCGTAGAAGCCCCGGTGGTAAAAACCGACCAGTCAGGCGCTGTTTACTGGATGGTAAGTCATTCCGGCGCTATTTCACTCGGCCAAACGGTGGTACCATCTGGCGTGGGTAGCACGCTGGTCAAATTCTCCCCTACTAATCAGCTTCGTTGGGTAAGAAATAACTTGGTGCGAGTCAATAACACCCCAACCTCTGCGCCGCTTATTGGAATTGACGAAACTAATGGCACGTTATACTGTGCTGTATTAGGAGCTAGCGGCAGTACCATTTCTGCAACTGGTGCTGGTAGCCCGGTTGTATTACCTACGACTACTAATTCTTACACTCAATGCATCGTACAGTGCGATTCTGCTGGCCAAGTAAGTTGGGTGAAGCCTTTTATCGGGATGACGTATCCAGCCGGAAATTCCCTGGGTTATTATGCTACTCCTCAGTTAATACCTGTAGCTAATGGCTTTACATTACTCGCAAGTACTATTCGCAACGGTCAAACATCATTTGTAGGTTCACCTACTATCTACAATGCAGCGCAGGGAGGCTTTATCTGTGTGCTTAATTACAGCTATGCTTCCAACCAAGTACTATGGACTCGGATAGCGGGCACTGACCCCACTTTGTCTCTAAATGGAACCCAAGTATCACAAGCCGTCGTCGACCCCATTGGCAATGTGTACGTGGCGGGTATATTCGATGGGCCGGCCACCTTTGGGGCTACTACGCTACCTAGCACCAACGCCTTGCCGTGGCTATACCTAGCCAAACTTGACCAAACCATCCTACCCAACAAAGCCGCCGTGGCGGGCAAGCCTTGGCGCGTGTACCCCAACCCCGCCACCAGCGCCGTGCAGTTGGAGGGCCTGCCGCCCCGCACCACCGTGCGCGTGCTCGACGCGCTGGGCCGCACGGCGCGCACCACGCAGGCCGCTACCCTCGACCTTACTGGCCTGGCCCCCGGCCTCTACCTGCTACAAGCTACCGGCACTGCCGAGCCTTACCAGCCCCAGCGCCTGCTGGTCGAGTAGCGAGCGATAGTACATTACAGCACCCATCAAAACCAAAAAGGCCGCCCAATTGGGCGGCCTTTTTATCGTCTACAAAATCCGACTCATTCGGAAAATCCGTGGTTCTGATTATTTATTAGAGCCGGCGTTAATCATCGCGCAGCGGAAGCCAATCGTGGCCGTGGCCGAATCCTCAGCCATGAAGCGGCGGGTACCGGGCGATAGGTAGTAGGCCACATCGCGCCACGAGCCGCCTTTAAATACGCGCACGTGGTCGTCAATCAGCGACTGATAGCCTTTCTTGTCGTACTTCGACTCGGGGTCACCCACACCGTTGCGGCGGAAGGGGTTCAGGTCTTCTACGTCCTGGTACGACAGCGGGCGGTACACGTCTTGCACCCACTCGTTCACGTTGCCAGCCATGTTATACAAGCCGTAGTCGTTGGGCGGGTAAGCGTACACATAGTCCGTAATCATGGCGCCGTCGTTCAGGCTGCCCGCGATACCGGCGTAGTCACCCCGGCCGCGCTTGAAGTTGGCCAGGAACTGACCCTGCTTTTTGCCGTAAGGGTTACGGGTCGAGCGGCCATCCCAGGGGTAAATGCGCTTCACTTCCTGGTTTTCGTTGCCTACTTCCTGCACGCCTACGAGCGCTTGGGCAGCAAATTCCCACTCCGCCTCGGTGGGCAGGCGGTAGTTAGGCAGCGAGGTGCCGGCTTCGATAGACGGGCCACCTTTGCCATTGGAGAGCGCGCCAGCGGCGGTAGCACCGCCTTCGGCCGCACCGCCAGCAGCAGCGTCACCTTTTTTCTTCTTCTTGCCAAACAGGCCTTTCTTCTCGCCGTCGCCGCCTTTAGCTGCGAGGCCTTCGTTTACCTTGGCCGTACGCCATGTGCAGTAGCGGTCAGCTTGCAGCCAGTTTACGCCCACCACCGGGAAGTAGCGGAAGCCGGGATAGCGCAGGTAGTAAGTTACGTAAGGGTCGTTGAACGACAGGTCGCGGGCCCACACCGTGGTGTCGGGCAAAGCGGCCTTATACTGCTCTTCGGTCGAGTCTTTGCGCAGGTAGTGCAGATATTCGAGCCAGTGAATGTTGGCCACTTCAGCTTCGTCCATGTAGAACGAGGCAATAGTCACCGTGCGCTCCATGTTGTCGTGGGTGTTGGTCACGTCCTCTTCGGTCGTGCCCAGGATGGTGCGGCCACCCTCGATGTACACCAGACCAGGACCCACGGGTGCTTTTTTGAACTCCGACACTTTCATACCCTCATCGGTATTGTACTCAAGGCCAGTCGTCGAAGATTCTTTGCCGGGATTGTCGGCAGTGCCTTTCTTGCTGCTGCTGCAACTGGCCAAAGCCAGCGCGCCAGCAGCAAGCAGGCTCATAGTGGAGTTGAACTTCATAAACAAAGTGGATTCAGGTCTAAAGTGCTAAATATAGATACGCCTAATTTGACTACAATATTACAAAAAAATTAGAATGCTGGGCAAGGGGTAAGCGGATAATTTTTTCGTCGTAGCCGGCGGTAGGCATTTTCTTGCTTGTCAAACGCACGAAGGCTTAAACTTATTTCGTGCGCACTACCCAAATCCTTAGCTAGTTGGCTTAGGCCGGCGTCGTAGCTGTAGCCCAGGCGCAGGCTGCCAAACTCTACGCCCACAACAGTGGCTAGTACGTGTTGGGTGCCCGTTTTTTTATCAAAATTCAGGTTTCGGTAGGTCGCGCCGAGCGTGATAGGCTGCGCGATAAAGTACAATCCGGCCTCCGAGCGCTGCGAGCCGCCTTGGTGCGTGTAGGAGGCCACGGGTGAAAAGCTCACCTCACGGGCATCGTTGGTGCCCCGCCCAATGGTGGGCCGTTGTAGAAAAAGCTTGTAGCCCGCGCTCACGTTCAGCCGCATGGGTAGCGTGGCCTGGGTAGCAAAGCCTAAATCGGGCTGGTTGAGGTTTTGGCCCGATAAGCTCAGCCAGGCTTCCTCGGCGTAGAGCACGGCTCCCAGGCCTAGGCTCAGGTAGTTGCGCGGCGGCAGGCCCGCGAGGCTTTCGGCTGAGGGCCCGAGCGCCGAGCCGTCGGCCCCAAGCTGGTCGCCAAATACAAAGTTGTCGTAGCCCACGCGCTGGCGGCCGTAGCCCACGCTGGCCCCGCCGCTCAGGGCCAGCACCTTAGTGAGGCGCGTGTGGTAGGCGTACTGGGCCGCCGCCTCAAAGCGGGTGTAGCCGGCCTCGCCCGCCCGGTCTTGGTTCAGGCGCACGCCCACAGCGTGATGCAGGCCGGGAGTAGGCAGGCGTAGCTCGCCGGCGAGCTGCGTGGTCAAAAAAGCGCCCGCCAGCTGCGGGTATTGGTTGCGAAAGCTGAGCGTAGCGCTGTAGTCGTCGAGCAGGCCCGCAAAGGCCGGATTTAGGGCCTGCCGGTTGGCCAATGGCTGCGAAAAATATACGTCCTGCGCCTGCGCTGCCGGGTGCGCTAAGGCCAGCAAGGCGGCGGCCAGCAGCGCACGGGGCCAGCGGTAGGCCAGATTACTAGACGTATAAGTCAACAAGACAATAAATTAATGCAACTAACCGCGGGCCTGATTACAGGACTATCCTAGTTATTTATTGCAAGTATGCGGTGAATTAGGCGAATGCGCAAGCTAAAGCGTGTGACACAAAAAATCGGGCGGGCCGCCCAAAGAGCAGCCCGCCCGACCTAAACGCCAGAAGCGGTGCGTTTATTTCTTGGTAATCGTAAACTCTACGCGGCGGTTGAAGCGGCGGGTTTCTTCCTGCTCGTTGCTCGAAATGGGCTGCGCCCCACCGAAGCCTTTAGTTTGGAGGCGAGTGGCCGCAATGCCCTTCGACACGAGGTATTTCTTCACCTCGTTCACGCGGTCCTCGCTCAGCTTCACGTTTAGGGCCGGGTCGCCTTGGTTGTCGGTGTGCCCACCGATGAGGATTTCCAGCGTTGGGTACTGCTTCATGGTCTTCACGAGGCGCAGCAGCTCGGGGAAGGAGCTGGGCTGCAAGTAGAACTTGCTCTGCGGGAAGAAGATGTTGTTGAGGCGCACTTTCTGGCCCACTTTGAAGGGCACGAGGTACAGGTCCTGCGTCTTCTCCGAATACTTATCGGCCGCCGCCACATCGAGGTTGGCGTTTTCGGCTAGGTACTCGGGGGCTTCGGCGCGCATGCCGTACTGCACGCCAGCGGGCAGCACAATGGTGTACGAGCCATCAATGGGCGAGCTTTCGGCCACGCCAATTTCCTCGCCCGTAATTAGGTTTTCGTAGTGAATGATGGCCCGAATCGGCTTTTTGGTCACCGCATCCAGCACTTTGCCCTGCACCAGCGTCACTACATCGGGCTTGAAAGCGGGCGCGAGCGAGATACGGAAAATGTCTTTCGAGTCATCAATGCCGTTGCGCGACGACACCAAATAAGCGTCTTCGCCGGCGGCTGAGAGTGTGTAGTAGGCGTCAAAATCGGGCGAGTTCACCACTGGGCCGAGGTTGCGCGGGGTGCTCCATTTGGTCCAGGTGCTGTCGAGGCGCTTCGAGTAGAAAATGTCGCTCTTGCCGTAGCCGCCGTGCCCGTCCGAGGCGAAGTACAGCGTCTTGTCGTCGGCAGCCAAAAAGGGGGCAAAATCCGACCCCGGCGTGTTGATGGTTTTGCCCAGGTTCAGGGGCTTGGTCCAAGTGATAGGGCGGCCGGGGCTGTCCTGCTCGCCCACCGGGATGGGTTTCGGGAAGCTCACGTAGAGGTCTTGCCCGCCCACCCCGTCGGGGCGCTGCACGGCCATCAGCAGGGCCTTGCCCGAGGTGGCGATGAAGCCGTCGATGTGCTCGGGGTCGTCGTTGCGGTAGTTGTCAATCTGCACTTTCACGGGGGCGCTCCACCCGCCCGGCGAGCGGCGGCTGGTGCTGAAGCCTTTCGGCTCCATAAAGCCATCGACGTACACGCCGATGAGCAGCGCCTGCTGCCCGTTGGCCGATACCGAGGCCAAGCCGTTGGGGTCTTCGGGGCCGTTGGGCGGCGTGCCCAGGTTTTTGGCGACGCCCCAGGTTTTGCGCTGCCCGCTTTCGAGCTTCGAGTACCAGATGTCCTGCGGGTCGCGGCTGCCGCCCCGGTTGCCGGGGTGGCCCTGCCGGGCAAAAAACAGCGTGCGCCCATCGGGCGAAATCACGGGGTGCGTGTCCACGTATTTGCTGTTCACATTGGGCCCGAGGTTTTTCAGGGTCGAGTCCATCTGCACGGTTTCTACCTCCGAGGACGAGTTTTTGAAGTCCTGCTTCACAATCTGCACGTCCACGTTGGCCACCCCGATGGCATCAATCTGGTTCACGCCCTGCACTTTGGCCGTGTTCATGGTAATACGTGCTCCGATGGTCAGGTATTTCTCGGGCTTGAACTTTACCTGGAGCGTGCGAAACGCCACCGGAATGGGGCCGGGGTTGTCATTTTTATAAACCTCGTGCTTGTCGCCCTTGGTGTCAATGAGCTCGATTTTGGTCACCGAGCCGGGGTTAAAGTTTTCGATTACCGTCACCTGCTGCGCCTTTACCGAGCGCGCAAAGCGTACTTCGATAAACTCGTTGGAGCCGTCCTTGGCCGGAATCCAGGCCTCGTTGTTTACCTCGCCGAGCGGCAAGGCATTGGGCGCGCTCAACACCTTTTCGGGCGAGTACGGCTCTTTGCCCTTGGCTTTTTGGGAGGAAACATCGACCACTTTGGCCGCCCACAGCACAGTTTGGGCCTTGGCAGCAGAAGCTGCTAGCGACAAACCGGCCACAAAAAATAACTTAGAAAAAGAAACAGAATACAATTTCATAACTCCTAATAAATGATTATTAAAGCTAAAGCCCTGTTGCAAGATAATAAAATCCTATAATTTACACGCTTGAGGTGTTGCAGATACGAACGTACTACCAAAGTAACTAGCCTGCAAATGACCAGCTTGGCGGCTGCATCTTTGCCCCATGAACACGCCCGTCCCACTACCCGTTTCCGACTACGACTACATGCTGGTGGGTGGCGGCGCGGCGGGCCTCAGCCTGGCCTACCACCTGGCGCAGGAGCCGCGCCTGACCGGGCAGCGGGTGCTGCTCATCGAGCCCGAGCCCAAAGACCAGAACGACCGCACCTGGTCTTTTTGGTCGGCCAAGCCGGGTTTGTTTGACCACCTCGCCGTGGGCGAGTGGACTAATATCGCCTTCCGCAGTCCTGGTTTCTCACAAATCCTGCAACTGCAAGAATACCGCTACCGCACCATTCGCGGACTGGACTTTTACCACTTTGTGCATCAGGCGTTAGCCGCCCGCTCGGCCCAGTTTACCCTGGTGCGCGGCACCGTGGCCGCTCTCACCGAAACGCCTACTGGCGTGGTGGCCCGCACCACCGCTGGGGAGGAGTACCGCGCACGTTACGCCTTCGATAGCCGCCCGCCCGCCATTGAGCGCCAGCTCGAGAAGCACCGCTACTTGCTCCAGCACTTCGTAGGCTGGGAGCTAGAAACCGACCACGACGTATTCAACCCCGAAGTGGTTGAGTTTATGGATTTTCGGGGGCCGCAGCACCACGAGGCGCGCTTTATGTACGTGTTGCCCTTCGGCCCGCGCCGGGCGCTGGTCGAGTACACGTTGTTTTCGGCCCAAGTGCTGGAAAAGGCCGAGTACGAAACCCACATACTTGACTACCTGGAAAATATGCTGGGCCTGAGCAGCAGCCAGTACCGGATAACCGCCGAGGAAGTCGGGGCCATCCCGATGACGGACCACCCGCTGCCGGCCCGCGCTGGGGAGCGCATTATTAACCTGGGCACCCGCGCCGGGCGCGCTAAGCCCAGCACGGGCTACGCTTTTCAGCGCATTCAGGCGCAGTCGGCTCGGTTGGTAGCGGCGCTGGCAGCCACCGGCTGCCCGCCCGCCGACCCTACCGGCGACCAGTGGCAATTCCACTGGTTCGATACGCTGCTGCTCGACATTATGCAGCGCCAGGGCGAAACGACCCGCGACCTGTTTGCCCAGCTTTTTCGGCGCAACCCGGTGGAGCGAGTGCTGCGCTTTTTGGATGAAAAAACCAGCTGGGCCGATAACCTGCGGATTATGAATTCGGTATCGGCCGGGCCGTTTATGTATTCTATTGCGCAGGTGCTGCGCGGTCGCGCCAGCCAGCGGGCGGGCGACGAGCCAGCGGCTTAGCTGCCGCAGCCCCCGCACCCGCCGCAACCACCTCCGCCGCAGCCGCTGCCACCATCCGAACCACCGCCGTCGGAGCCGCTTGGGTGGCGCGGGGGCACTAGTAGCTCGCCAATATCGCTCAAGCCAATAATGCCTAATTCGCTGATGCCAAAAAGGGCGGCGGTGAGGGCTACCAAGTGAGTGGATGGCGTTCCAGTGCGCGACTGGCGCAATTGGACGCGGGTTATGTTCAGCAAGTACGCGCCCCGGCCGGTGGCCCAAGCACCGTGTTGGTGAAAGTAAACTCCCGCTATTGCCAGTGCAATCAGCGAAAACAGTAGGAAGCCTATCGGCCGGTCGCGATTAAGGCCCACAATCACTTTTGTCGCGCCGAAGGCCTCTAAGCCTAAAATGGTGAGAAGCGGCAGTTGGTCAAGCCGTTGCCTGGTTTCCGGCG
>Ga0265797_10012068_pt1 | contig 10677 bp, 10 predicted proteins | sample P2T30metagenome_FD_192433 | JGI IMG/M metagenome (GOLD analysis project Ga0265797, IMG submission 192433) | Plant litter microbial communities from East Loma Ridge, Irvine, California - P2 T30 | ecosystem: Environmental > Terrestrial > Plant litter > Unclassified | place: USA: California... | reverse complement strand
AACTTGCAGGAGTACATCAAACGCTCGATCCACGTAGATTATCTTCTGTAACCACGTTAAGCAGTCTTATTATATTTGTTTCGCAGGGTTACCTTGTGAATTCATCGCATAGAAACGTTCTCTAAAGCCGTATAATAAAGTCGTTCGATTTGTCGATTCTAAGTGCCGATTCCAAGTGTCGATTCTAAGTGTCGATTCTAAGAGTAGAATTTAAGAGCAGACTTTAAGTGCACATTTTAAGTGTAGGTTGCAAGTGTAAATTGAAACTGCAGATATATGTGCTAGGTAATGATATAAAGGCAAGAAGGAGAGGTGTTGGAAATTCTCAAAGTGACTATGTCAATGCGCCCCTGTCAATGCGCCCCTGTCAACGCGCCCTGTCAACGCGCACCCTGACAGGTTCAGGTTGATCCTGCGCAGACAACAACACCAATTTACACCACCACACACATCAACAAAGTCCTTCGCGACGACATAAATGAAAATCGCCTGTATTGAATAAGATTGTCTGATGTTGTGCTCCTACAGCCTTTGCGCGCAAGGAATGCAACAGGGGATGCATCGATGCAAAGTCGGAATTTTGATGTTCTGAAAGTTGGAGCGTAATTAGCGACCCTAGTTTGGTATCGATATGTCACGAAATGGATGAATTCACGTTGTTTGCGCCGATGGTTGCACTTTTTCAACACCACGCACTCTGTGGCTTTAGAGTTGGGAAGGTAGCGCACTTCTGGGCATGGTCTTCTTGAACATCAACCTTTTATCTATCAGGTGATCTGGAATCATCTCTGGCTCGAGGATGCCAATTATAAAATTAGATGTTCGTTTGTACCGTATGCACTCACGTGCACTGTCTTTCATCGCGTTCTGATGGCATCTTCACAACAGCATCGATGGTCACGGGTACCTTCGCGTAGTGGTTTTCGCCCACGGTTGCGAGGTCAACACTTATCCCTCCCGTCGCACAGCAGCGATTCTCTATCCCATTTTCATCAGCATCCAACCCAGTGCAGGTATGACAATCCCCTTGAGCTGTAGAAGTAGCGGACGATATTGACGAATCTACCATAGCTTCTCCGATACCTGTACTCCTCGATAGCCCCCTCTTCGCATTCGTTATGTCCCGCCCGTCCAATCTCCCACCTTCCATGAGCATCTCATCCGCCCTCGAAATCAACAGCCAACGGACCGACATCGAAACGCTGATCTTCCATGCAACCTCGCTGGAAGCTGCTCGGAAGCTTATGCTATCCACCGAGCCGCGTTACGTGCGCGACTTCAAAGATCACGAGGTGAACGCGATACATCGGTTTTTCAGATCCATCAGAGTGTCTGTGAGTCGTACAGCCATACGCAGCGCCATATACCTGGGCAGAACCCGAGAGAATCGGCGAGTTGGGGAAGTCTTCTCGGATGAACCATGTGTGTACCTTGTGTTTCCACACATGAAAGACAAATGTGACATCTACGTGGAAAGACTACTAAAGCTGGTCCTCATACCTGCTTTCGAAGAGGCCCTGCAGATGTACGACCTGCCACAGGTTCCGGGAGGGGTGGAACGAGCTACTCCACCTATCTTTCGCACGAAAAAGGATCAGATTCGAGGCATAATGTGTCATCACGAGGTTCGGGCTTACCTGGGTGAAGACTGGGCGACTATCGAAACAGCCCCTTGGCATGAATCTACGACGGCTTCCCGTCAACAAATCCACCGCCTTGCTTGGGAAAATATGCAAAAGACTATCCATGGCAGCAGCAACTCGCAGATAACCATTTTTAAGGACATGCAGCTACTGTTTCTCGTTCCACAGGTTGGCCATTCTGTGGTGACGGATTTCAACGGGCCTTCCAGCGGCGGAGATATTGCGTGGACACTCCGCGAGGCGTTGTCACTCTATGATCAGGATCTTGACCCAGAACACCTGGAGGAGGATAAAGTCATGTATGCGGGTGAGTTTGATTTGGGGAAGTATCGAGATCAGCCGATGACGACCTCAGGTTCCCAAGTTTTCAGCATCGGGGACTTCTTCCGGAAGTAGTATAGCTTTCGACTTTCATAGAGTAACAGATACTGCTTTCAGTCGGGGTCATTCAGCAGGACGTTCTCTGAACGATACTCTTATTCTACATCGCAGTATGGTGATGGCTGATGAGCCTGGAGATAATAACAACAGATCAGACTATTTCACTCAGCTGCCTGAAATGTCCCAGAATGTGTGCGTCATCAACAGAAGCCTCTTCGCCATTCACTACCTCACAAAGTAAGACATACACACCTACAATGCTCTAGTCGCTTGCTACATGCAATTCTGAATCCAGTACCTTCTCTAGTTTCGTATTTTGCAAAACCTTTCTACATAGTGCTTCGCCCTGCCCAACACCGACCAGGTCTCCCACCATCGACCCCCAGCACCACCATGTCCTCCACACATGAGCGATCCATTCCCGGCCTTTCCGCCCTGTCCCCCACCGCAAAACCAGAACAATGCTACAGCGCCCTCTCCTTCTGCCTCCCCACCTCCCTCGCCTTCGCCAAACGCCTAACCTGGGAACAAACCCCATGGATCCCCCACACATTCAACCTTAAATCCGTAAACCCAATCGATGAAGCCGACGCCCATCGCATCGCCACCTACCTGTCCCTCCATGGCCACTCAGTCACGGCTCGAGACGTGCAATGCGCGTTGCTGTTCGGAAGCACAACACCCAGTCAAGACAAGATGACAGAGGGAATGGGATCGTGTCCGCACCTCTTCGTCATCTTTCCCCACGCAAGCATGGTTCCGTGTATCGACACCGAATTCCTCAAAATCTGGCACGATGAGATCGTGAAACCGGCGTTCGACCACGCGTGGAAGGACTCTGGTCTTGCACACGTCTCCGGGTCGTCGCTCGACACACCAACCCGTGTCTTGCCTCCAACAGGCGTCCGCACGTCACGCGACGCGTTTCCAGCATCTGGCTTCCTCGAGCGCCTGCGCAAAGGGAAGACCGGGGCTGTGCGAGACTACTGGCCTAGCTTGACGGATGACTCGTGGTATCTTGGTCTTGAAGGGAAATATACGGGTACACGGACTGCGATCTACGAAACCGCCTGGAGCGCTATAACGGGCATGTTGAAGGACCATCCGCAGTTATCTTCGTACCAGGATCCTATCTTGCTAGCGGTGTCGAGGGGAGTGGTGCATGTGAACCCGAGGCTGAGTACGAAAGACAAGTACAGGTATGTGGCGCAGGAGTGGGATCAGCTTGTTGATTCGCGGTTCGTGAAACAAGGCAGTTTTCAGGTGGTTTTCGAGACGGTGGTGGGTAATACGCCGGAGCCGGAGGAGTACTCTAAGGGGGAGGAGATGTTAATGGATGAGGAGTTGTTAGATGAGGGGGAGATTAAGAAGATTAGGGAAAAGGAGGAGATGTTGAAGAAAGAGGAGATCCTGGCGATTGAGAAGATGGAGGCGGATGAGCCGGTCGTGACAGTTGGGCCGGTGGAGACGACTTTGGCTGTGGAAGGAAACAGCGAAGGCATCAAAAGGAAGGAAGACTTCACAATACCTACGAGTGAAGACGAGTATCGCAATAAGCGGAGGAGGACGGAATAGCTTGGTGCGGCCTCTTTATCAAAGAAACGCTGCAGCCGAAGAAGTGAACGCGGTCAGAAGAGAAGCGAAAGAGTGAGAACGTAAAATGTAATGTAAAGAGTTCATCAAAGCTATCCAAGCTTACCATACAACGCCAGCCAATGCAATACTCCGGCTACGCACTGCCAAGATGCGATAGCGATGATGAGGTGTTTCCTCACTCAAGTCAGGCGATACCAGCGATCCTATCTACGCTGTTCGTTAATCCTAGCCCTAGCCCCAGCATCGTCCTCAACCTTCTTCTATCTCGGCTTCGGCCGCCGGAACGGATGTGCCTCAGTATTGAACACCCAGTCATCCAAGCTAATCATGTCAGGCGTGCTGAAGATGAGGTAGAAATACTTCAATGTCTCCGCCGTCCAGAAACTCTCCATCTTGTTCTCAATGTTGTCGTCGCGCGTGTAAGGTACATCGCCGACACCAGGAACAGATTTGTAGGCCCGGCCTGGAGCTTTCGGCGCTACGAAAGTGACGTCTCGGACTTGTCCGTTGGCATATGGCGTTCGAGTTGCGGCAACGATACTGGTGAACATGTCCCACGCGTCATCGAGATACTGCCGGTCACCAGTGATGCGGTACATGATGAAGACAGACTCGATGGCTTCGGGTCTGAGCAGATACCGCTTGTCGCGGATATTGGTGAAGCCAGGTGGGATCTTGTACTTTTCCACTGCATCGTTGAAACTTTCGACATATTTGCTGCTATAATGATACAGTGCACCCTCTTCCCAAGCTGTTTGATTCCAGGGACAGGTTTTGCGGGAGTCGCAGGCGACCATATCAAATGTCTCGGGCATGATACCAGTTTGTGTGGCGGCGTAGGCGAATATGCATCCCTTGGTAAGCTTCGCGCCGAGGTCCACGTGGTCAGGGTCAGAGAACAGGCGGCCTGCCAGACCGAACATGCCGCCAATGAAGCACGTAAGATGTTGCATGGTTGGATCGAGTTTGGCTTCTTCACCGTGTGTGAAGACATCGCCGCACAGGAGTAGGTTTTCTCCGTGGAACTTATCAGGCACCATGGGGCGGAACAGCATGTATGCGTCAATCATCTCGGCAGAGTCGCGGTACAATTTCTCGTATGCAGGTTCCACCCCGCCCAGCAACGCATGCATCTTGGGGAAGTATTCATACGTGCTGTCAGCAAGCGCGCCGATGGAGAAGAAGCGAGATTGATTGAATTCTTCTTTCGCAGCATTCACCATAGTTGGCCATAGGCCAGGAAGCCTTGTGCTATCCTGCGCGCGATCCATCATTATGGTGATTCTCGCAACCGCGTCGTAGTACTTTGGCTCTGACGTAACCTGTGCTAGCCGCGTGAATTCCATGGTTAAGCTTCCGAGACAGGCAAAGCAAATGTTGCTCTCGGCGGAGAAGGCCAGCCTGGGTACCTTCTTGACGCCCTCCACATTTAGCCAGCCCAGGGGTGTATTATTCGTCGTGTCGAACGCTCGATACAGCATTTCTCCAAGTTGTATCGCTTTCTTGAGTAAGATAGGCTTCCCGCTCATGTCGTATGCGCTCAGCAGCCCGCCAAGGTATCTGATAGTCGTTTCGAAGACGCTCACGGTGGTCAGATTGGTCTTGCCAAAATCTATGGCCGCGACGGCCTCCACGGCCTCTTCAAACTCTTCTTTGAGTCCCATGATCCACAACGTGTCTAACGAATCGACGAGTGTGGCACCCCAGCCGCCGAACGACTCCTCGCCCTCACCAGTGATTGGCTTAAGCTCATCCTGTGCCCATGCAAACTTCCTGTAATTATTCCAGCTATGCCTGAATTCGTCTCGCACAGCGACTCTACGTTGTTCCCTCTGTTTTCTTTGCGCGCTTGTTTCGGGAAAGTCTTCGGACTGGACGCGTGGGAGGATGCGAGGCGCGGTAGTCGGCAGCGGTATGTAGGACGTGATCGTGTTCACAAAGGGCGCTTCTCGCCAATCATATGATTGCTCGGATTTGATGCGCGCGAGGCTCGATCCATCGTGCATATACGCTTCGTGCTCTTCGAATGCGACGGCGAGCGCATCGGTGGGCTGCGCGTACAGCCAGTAATACCCGCCAAACGCGACGGCCGAAAGAAGCGCATATATAAGGGTGCGCTTATGTTGTCTCGACATTGGCCGCTGGTATGGCACCCCGCGGGGCACTTTAATCCTACGCATTGTGAGATAAACGTGTAGACCTGTAGTCTCTCATCGAATATACAATGGGAGAAATGATGTCGTGAGAAGTAAGCAGCCAACACCAAGTGGGTGGCCTGAATGGGAGGTTATGCGATGTGGTCGGATTAAGGTATCATGTAGTGATGAGGGAAATGATGCCGGGTGTGGTGATGCCACCAAAAAGTGTGTTGTTCATGAAACCGCCATGGTGAAGCCGGCGCAAGGACACCTCTCCAGTGTGGAGGGATGTAACGGAAGTGACCCATCTGCCAAGGCAAGCTCCATTGCCGATCAAACAGAAAGTACAGGTCGAAGCACTTCCGGTAACCGTAGCGCCAGAAGCGACTATAGCACGTGTCGGCGAAATATATGAAGGTGCGTACAAGCGACGGTGTACTCTTCGCCGTGAAGCCCATGTGTTCAGTTGTGCCGGCGCGCTAGAGACGCGTTGTTGCACACGTGTCCGTGCATCTCCTTGCCCTGTTTGCAGAGCTGTCACCATTGCATCGATCGACCAAGAGTGTAGATTTTCATGTAAGTTCATTCTTCTGCATGCTAATAAGGGCGAAAGAGCTGGCTACTGATGCCGGTGTGGTGACACGGAGGCGCTCTCTCTGCTTGGGCTCTGCGTCATGAGCTTGTCCCGAAACGGCTCTTTGGCACGTGACGCTAGCAGAGGGTCAGGCCAGCGACGACGCACTGATGCCAATTCCACTTCGTTGCCGACACCAAGTCATCTACATTGAGCACTCCGACACCGAACTCTGTGAGCTTAAACCACAACATATCTCTCAAGCTGATCGGCCAGCCAGGAGTGTCCCAGTATCTACTCTGCAACCCCGTCTCCTGTACCATCTCAATCTGGGTCTTCAAGATCTCTTCTTGCTCTGCGCTCAGTCGGTTGAACCAAATTTTACCAATTGCATCTTTGAGGCTGACACTGGCGTAGTACGAGTTTGTATTGTTGAAGGTAGTGTTGCCGGTGGCAATAGACAGAAGCGGCGCATCGAAGAAGACGAAGCGATTGGTGTGGTTCGATTGAACAGACTCCAGGGCGACATTGCCCGTGCCGACGATAGTGAGCGGTCCATCATGCATCTTCTCGCCGTCGTAGTACGTGAGCCAATTTCTATCCCGAAGAGGCTGTAGCTGTACCAGGAGCGCGTTCCAGATTGCATACGCGTCGTTCTTGAAGTCAACTAGAAGAACAACAGAGGCGCTCGAGTCTGCGTCGAAGACTCCAATTTCTCTGTGGTATACAGATGCCTGGGAGACATTACGCTTAGTCAAGATCCACGTTAACGGGTCCAGATAAAGATTTTTCAATGTCCGCGGTGGCGTAGTCGATTCCCATGAGTGGCTCACAAGAAGCGCTCCGTCGTCCGCCAGCCACACGTCTGCTTCCACGCTTGTACAACCGGCTGCAAGTGCGCTAAAGAGCGGTACCGATCGCCAGTAGTCATTGTGTGAATGGCACTTCTTGGGCACGATGTCGCGGCTGAAGTCGTCTCGCCAGGCCAGATCATGTGCACCGTAGGTATCCGGTGCCGTCCAGTTCTCGACGATGTGTTGAAGACCGCTGTAGTTTGGTGGAGGAGTAAACTTATGGATGAGGGCGGTGATGAGGTATATGTACACCCTGATTGAAGTCAGCCACAGTATACACAAGACGAGCACAAGACAACCCACATTCCCGCGATAATACCAAATATCACTAACACGCCAACGACAATCAGGACATATTTAGATGATTGCCATCTCTTCGTTCTTTGTGGATTCTTGGAAGTCTTCAGCCTTGATAGTGGTAGTATGCGCCAGGGCACCCGAACGCCCCAGGTCCTCCATCGTTCATAGAGAGATGGCGTAACCGGAATTAGGCTCTCTTCGCTAGATGTACTCGAAGAGTGCCATCTCGTTTCCCCATTTCCCTCATTACCGAAGCTCGCTGTTGCTGGCGTGTTTGCTGTGCTGAGCGAGCTCATTATGCCAAGACAGGTATAGTAGGAAGGACAATTCTATCCAGAATGGACGTGTAGCAAGTCCAAAGGATCAGAGTGTTGAGCCGTTGGATATTCGACGTCGGACTAGGGTCCTTAGACCTTGAGGCCGACTATTGGTCACCTGAGTTATTCCAGTAAGCGAGTTGATATTGCTCTATGTATCGCTTAGGCTGATGTAGAATTTGTCTTTGCTGTTGTGCGGAGCTACAGAAGACATAACCTGCGGAGCGTAATCCGTTCAAGTATGAAGAGGATCAGCGATCAAATACCTCCCTGCAAGTCCAGTGCGTGTAAGACAACTCGGGCTGCGGTATGCATGTATCCGGGAACGGATCGACGTTTGTAAGTCAAGAGATCCCGGTATCTATTGGAACATGCAGACTTCGCATCATTGGGTTGTACATGGGTACCGAAGATCTTTGCTTATCACGATTCGTTCCGGCGGCTATAAGATGTGGCACAGTACCTAACACCAGGATTGTTGTGAAGCTTGAGCCCCCACAAGAAATGAGATGGTTACGAAGACGATGCTGTCACCAAGTAGGGATCTTGGTCATTACACACGGTACCGTTTCCTAGGTAAGTGTGGAACACGTACCTCCGCGCCCAGAGCAATGTATGATGCTCAAAGGATCACATCGAAGGATCAAGACGACCTCGCGATCACGATCAACACGAAGAATCGACATGCAAGTGCAAACGAGCCGGGCGTAATTGTATTTCTACCAGTCCTTCCGCCAACAGACGAACCACAAATACATAGCGTCTGATGTGAGAACGTGCAGCCGACTGCATCTCAGGATTTGGGAAAGCATGTGGTAGTTGGAGATGGAGAGACATAAAAGGCGTACGTCTCTCTCAGAATTTCACATCGCAAACATCACTACTCTAACCATCTATCCCACCATCAACAGCAGGACCCAAACTTCTCAGTGCCATCATCAGTCAATTCAACATGTTCTTCAAGACCCTTCTTGCTACCACCACCGTGGCACTCTTTGCCGCACAGGCCGTCGCTGCCCCTTCAGTCATGACCAGCAATGAAGTGGCTACCGATAACACGGCCAGGGCCGTCCAGATCGCCCCAAACGCTATCAGCGCATGCAACTGCCCCAACAATTGCCGACACCGGGTCGGTGACTCTTGCAAGTTCTACAAGGAGGGTTATGTTGTGACTGCCAGTAAGTGATGCTTCCGAAACGCGTACAACATGTTATCTAGATTGTTGACCGAAATTTGCAGCCTGCAAGAAGAACGGCGATAGCAGCACTTTGGAATGCAAATAGAAGGTGGATAAGGAGTGGCGGTCGCCAGTGTGCGATGTGAAACCTATGACCAAGACGGTAGCGAAGTCGACTCGTTATCAGTGACGCTCATTTTGAAGGCAGCATCCCTTCTATGCTCATAATCTACTATAATACCACACTCGTTTTCCAATCTTATTCGCCGCCACGAATTGCAGTTTCTTCTTGATGTTCTGGCAGGTAACGCTTTTTTTGTATTCTCTGAGCGGAGGACAAAGAGGGAATTTAAACACACCTGATGTGATACATCTCTGGAAACCCCAAAGACTGAGTAAACGACCATGTGTAACGTTCAATCAAAAGCAAAAGATTGTTAGTTGTCCATAAGAATTCCCAGAGTGATCAAGATTGCAATCGCCGGCTCCATTACCTCCCAATCTACTGTTACCAGTGCCTGAGTAAGACCCAGTTCAACGTTGGCGTTTACGCTTTTACTCGCTAACACCTTTTTTGGGGGCTGTTTGGCGTCAAGCTTTCATTAGTCGGATGGTGAAAGGCTTGCAGCCCGTATACAATGGAAGGATGCAGTACCTTGATAGTATCTCTACAATTATTCGTTCCATTTTGAGTGACGGATTGTGATCACGCCACTAGTGCTGACCATACGTACAAACGAGGATGCCGGCCGGGTGATGCGGGATCCATCCCCGTGGGTAATCACTTCTGCCGGGCGACCACGAATCAGACATTCCGAGATCGCGGATGCCAAAACTCACTATCGAAAGGCTCTGGGATCTGGAGGTAGACGACAAGAAGCGGGAAGCTGTAGCTGCGACCCTGACGGGGAACTGATTCTCGATTTCCGTCTTTTCTTTTTAGCCTTTATCGTACCGGAGCGCGGTGCCTAAGTCGTGAGTCGCTTAATGCCAGCCCAATACTTGCTCGCGTACAGTGCCAACAACCAACCTGGGAAAGCTTGACGCAGTGTCACAGTGCTTGTCGCTGCGCCGCATGCTCCTAGTATTCCCGCCCCCGCTGTGGGTCCGTGAAGCACCTCCATTTATCCAGTACCCCAAGCGCACGTGTACTGCCCTCAGGACGTCATAAGCATATGCAACCTCGTTTGGTGCAACTACCACCTGCACAGTACAGCCTTGTTTGCCACAACAGGTCGACTAGCTTTCCACGTACCTGAATTATATCCGGCGATGGCCTGCCCATCACAGGCGCTCTGACAACCTTAGAAGTCTATTGCGACGCTGTTCTACTCGATGCTACCTCCAGGGCTCTGCACCGCTTTACGGACATGCGCAGGCGGGATGTCACTGGGCGTAACGGGGCGGAACGGGACGTACCATAGTCAGGCAATGTACTCCATGATGCAGAACGCTTATTGCTCCCGCAATAAGAGTCTTTTTGACCTTGTTTCTAGCTCTGTAATTAGGCAATATCCTTGTAGGTATGTAGGTCCGTTACATCGAAAATAGAGTGGCACGCATAAGATCTACAAGGGAACCTTGGAAGGTATGTATGAGGAGTTGATGCGGAGGGGACGGACGGCTTACTACCTCTGAGGGTCTATGCAATCGATACCGAAATGGTCCACAGGGCGTAATTATCAGCAGTTGGTTTT
>Ga0265797_10012066_pt1 | contig 10679 bp, 7 predicted proteins | sample P2T30metagenome_FD_192433 | JGI IMG/M metagenome (GOLD analysis project Ga0265797, IMG submission 192433) | Plant litter microbial communities from East Loma Ridge, Irvine, California - P2 T30 | ecosystem: Environmental > Terrestrial > Plant litter > Unclassified | place: USA: California... | reverse complement strand
GTAAGGATGTACCGGTGCGCATTGCAGTGGGATCTGATGCACCGGCCGCGATTAGGGGCAAGCTTCAAGCGACGGAAGCTCTGCTGGGCGAATGGGATTCAGTCACGACCAACACGGATCACGAGTAGACGTGTTTGCCTTCTTTGGAGAGTCTGAAATAGCTCGAAAAGGCTCGCAAAGGATTAAGAACCTTACACAGTTTTATGTATCATTGAAAAGACTTTACAATCGATTGGAGGAACGCCTTCATCTTAGCCCTCTCCTCAATGAAACCCGCATGAGAACCCGATATTGATATCGGGTTGGGTCGAGCTTGCTGAACCACACTCGGTGGAACAGTCCCTTAATCCAGACACACCTTCGCGGCTTCGACCTTCGCTAATTTGACTGCCTGATTGAAAGCATGGTCAACGTTTGCTCGGGCGTCAAGCAAAGTATCCAGCGCCGGTATCCAACCTTCGCGGATGATGATGCTACTACCGATGGCGATACGAATGCCGCTTTCGGGGTCCGCGCCTCTTTCCAGCAGATGGCGTACAGCGTCGACGTTTTTGTTGTATAAAGCAACACGCAATCGGGTCCCTAAGTCAGGGCGAGGACCTGTTTTCAAGAATTGTCTGTTATCGGCTTCAACATCGAAGTGATGCTTGTCCAAGAGAAAATCGATCATGGCGACCATCTTCGCAGCGTCGTTGCATTCAGAAACGCGGTGCAAGGCGAGGCTCCGCGATGGCTCCGGCCCGCGACGTATTGGGTGCTCGAATAGCTCGACATTTCCTTGAGTTGCGGCCCGGTTTAGGACCTCCGAAGAGTGGTCTTTGCCTCCTCCCTCCATTCTATGCCGGCCACGAGCAGTGCTCCGAGACTCATCGGTGCGTGAGATGTCTGCGCCTTGATCGAGCATCCAGTCGAGTATTTCTGGAGTGTTTACAAAGTCACTCACGAACTTGTTAGCATTCCATGCGTCCGCCTCCCAGTCCGTGGTAATTTACTGCAGTATGAGATGACCCTTCGCCTTGACATCGTAACCAAACCCCACTAGAAGCTCCATCGCCTCCAAAGATTGTATCCCTCCATCTGATGCTGCCCATGGTACGAATTGGGCGACATCAGCACCAAGCTCCAGTAAGCAGCGTATTGTCACGATTGGGTAACCTTCCGATGATCTCATGGTATCCATGGCGTCGGCGGCATCGAAATCTGCGTCAGCGAACAACTGGCGTAACCGGGCAATGTCGCCTGTCAAGCACGTTTCATGCAGCTCCCGCTGAAGTTGATGGAAGGCATCATTCTGATCGTCAAGCTCCATTGATGTAAATCGTTACTGTACGTGCACAAACACCAGAATGTGGTCGATGAAAAGGAGGCAATACATTTAGAGAGTTGGAGGCTAGAGCTCGCTTGCTTGGGGTTTACAGACGCCGCGTTATTAAAGCCAGGATGAGCACTACACCATACGCTAAACAAGTTTCATTCGCGTAGTATGCAGCGGACGTTGTCAAGCGAGATTGGAGAAATCGAGTCGCTCGCGCTGAGCGTCACATTGGTCGCCAGATAAGCGCGAATAAGCATTCTGAAGTGTGGCCAAGCTCTCCGTCTAGAACCATGAATTAGGATCTCGTTCGAATCACTTGTCAGTTATGCCGGTCTGGGTATCTCATTACATTGTTTACAATACATATTCTTCTCAGAACTTTTGCCTTCCCAAAGTGGGTCGCCAATCTAGAGGGTGTGTCTCCTCTGTGGCATTCTCATCCTCCTTCCAGACCTTGATAGTCTTGTCCGCCTCGCCTGTGATCAACCTCATGCCCGTGAGATCGAAAGTGGAAGCCATGATACCAGCTTCCGCATCCAGGGAACCAGGCTGCGCAATCGAGTCCTCGTATTGGAATCTGTGGCCAGTCTTCCAGTCCCAGAAACCAACACTGCCGTTGTCGCCGCCCGAGAAGAGCACGTTGTCTTGGTTGACGGAGATGGAGTTGATGACGCTGTTGTGGCCCTCGAAGTTCTGCATAAAGTCACCGCGCGGGCAGAGCCATTGCTTGATTTGACCAGGTGATGCAGAGGCAAATGTGTACTCTGTGGGGTGGATGGTGAGATCGCGCACCCCCTTCTTGTGGTGTGTGAGGACACCCATCGTTTTGCCAGCAGCCAGATCGTACATCCTGATTGTGCTGTCCAGCGAACTCGAGATGATCTGTGGGTCTGTAGCTTGTGTCTGGATGCTAGAGACTGTGCCTTTGTGGCCTGATAGTACGTGGACGTTGCTACGTGTACGCATGTCCCATACACGAACAACACCGTCGCGACCTCCAGTACACAGAACATCGAGAGTTGGGTGCATAGATAGAGTGTAGACGCCGCTCAAGTGGCCGTGGTAATGTCTGATGACCTTGTTTGTCTCCAGATCCCAGCACTTGACCATCTTGTCTTCACCACATGAGAACAAATAAGGGTGGCGATCGGACACCGCAAGCCCGCGGACAGTGCTGATGTGACCGGTGAGTGTGACCTTGAGCGTGCCAGACGCCATGTCCCAGACTTTGATGGTACGGTCTCCAGCGCCAGAAGCGAACCATTGGTTTCCAGGCTCGACTGCAAGAGCTCGCACCCATCCCAAGTGACCAGAGATAACGCGCATAAGCTTCCAGGGCGCATGCCATTGTGGCTTCTGATGTCTGACAGTGTCTCTTCGGACGAGATTGGTAGCTGGTGTGTCGCGCTGAGGCGTAGGTCCGTTGGCGTTGGGCGGCGCTTTCCCTCCAGCTGCACCGTTGATCCTTGTGAGAGCCATAGATGAAGATCCACTGGCTTGCAACTGTCCAGCATTCACTCCTTCAATCATCTTCACCATCTTGGGGTCTGATGCTTGCTCCTCCGTCTTGGGCTTCTTCCTTCGCGCAGCAAGACCGGCTTGTGCATTCGCCTGCTTTTGCGCCAGCGCAGCAGGTAGCTCTCTCACATCCGCATATTCGTTTCGTATCCTTGCCGCAACACTCGCTTGCTGTGCTTTGTCCGCTGGTGATCGATCTGCTGGCGCAACTGCTGGCTGAGAAGATTTGTCGAGCGCTGACAACTGTCCAAAATCGGCGGCGAAGATTTCGCGTGTACGTTTTGCTGAGCGGTGCACAGCTAGCTTCGCATTCTGTATGATCTCTTGTGGGATATCTTGCTCGGTCGCGGCACCGTTCGCGACGTCGGCCATATTTGCGCGTCGATTCCTTTTGGTTTAGTGTCGCGTGATCCAGCAAGAGGTCCTTTTGCAGTACACGCGTAAGCGCGGCGTTTGTTGAGTATGGGTGGGATTTGATGGTCAGGTATGCTCAAGAAGGAATCGCGAAAGTGCAAGTCGCTGGCTTGTGCTTGGAGTTCGAACTCAGGCCAGCCAATCAAAGAGCTGTATTTCTCGATGTTAAAGCTTGCTTCCAAGATTTCCTGAACGGGGAGGGCCAAAGGGCCTTCGGGGGTTTCCCGCAAATAATGCACGTCCAGCATTGAGACGGCACAAGTCGCGTGTCTCTCACTACCGTCTTCACCCACCACTCACTCGCTCATTCACACCTGGACCATGCCGCCTGCTCTTCACCCTCGTTCTCGCCAGACTGGTGCTCTCTTCACGGGAACACTGGCAGTCTGCTTCCTGGTTGTCGGCGCGCCACACATTCTACCTTGTCCGGTCAATCCCAAGCAGTTCGCGGATACAATCGAGGGTCCAGATGGACAGCCTATCAAGCGACGCAGGAGGAGAAAGCAGGCTCTCGAAGATTCCGGATCAGAAGGCGATGCAGCAGAAGCATACGACGCATTGATGTCTGAGACCAAGAAGAAGCGGGAATGTCCGGTTCCCAAACCAGGAGGAATTGTCGGACAGGTCATGGGTTTCAAGGAGCAGGAAAGCCAAAGGCCCTCTCAGGTCATTGTCAAGGAGCTGCAAGGAAGACGTACGGGGCAACCGCACGTTGAAGGCAACGACACGCCTTGAGCGATCCTTGTGGACTATTAAGAGAAACCACTACCAATACCCTCACCTACGGAGTCGAGAGCCGCTGGCTCATGAGATCAAAGCTCCGCTACCAAATCAGCCGGAGGACTACTGCTACCAGCCCTCAATACCCACCGAAGGGCCACTGCCGCCAAAAAAAGATCGGGACCTCGGACGCCAACAACATTCATTACCATTGAGGACCCGCCGCCGCTCGCTAAAAAACTGCTCCAATTTAGTGACAACGATCAATTTATGCCCCTTTGAGAGCAAAGAGATCGAGAGCACTTACGATTCGAGCAACGCTTCAGCAGCTGCGAATACGAAGTCATGGGAGGACCTGGCATGGCCGGGATATGGGATTTGCCGTCAAGAAAAGATACCCCCAAATGCTTTGGATCAGGCGGCGTTTCTGCCTATATACAATCGCATGTGTAAATATGTAAGCATATGTTTATTATATGTACAAAGGGTGTACAGGATCTGCACGCAGGTCCGTACATCAGCTTCTGACAACTACATATCAGCAAAGAGATTACCGATTTTGCTTCCATAAATCCTCCAACGATATATTGTAAGTGAGATCTGAATATGTGCAGACATTGGTGTCAAGTTGTACGCTTCACTTTTTGCACACGTGAAGTCACCCTTGCGAGCGTTGCTACGCAACCAACTCATCTCACTCGCGACCTCATGTTCTCTAGATCATTCCCACAACACCCAAACCCACGCATGTCATGGGTCGTTTAAGCACCGCAGTCGCTGCTGCTGGCGTGGATGCCGGCAATCTTCCAGAAAAGCTACCAAATGTCTCACTGATTGACGCTTTACTGCCAGCATCGTGGTCCTCCAGATCGTCCAAGGTAAGGCGCATCGTCACACTTCACATGCGAGCACAACAACCTCCCCCTCCCTCCCGCAACGGGAAATGGACAGTCCCGCTCCATGTCTTCGCAGCCTTCTCACCGTCACATGTCCTGACACGACCTTCAACTCACTTCACTCACTCACTGCCACCCCACCTCACCACCAACTGCCAAACCCCATCCCCCGCCATGCCTTTCTTCATCCCACCCTTGTTCCGCAAGCCTTTCAAAATCTTTGCCATTGACGCTGATACCAACCAGCCCATCGACCCCAACGTGCGCAAAAAGACCCGCATCACTTACTACGAGCTCGAGAGAGACAGCAACGGCAGCAACAGACTCGTCGCGCACAAGACACCCTCTCAAGTGTCCAAGCAGGCCGAGGGCGAAGCCGCGAAGCCCGCCGAGGAGGCTAAGAAAGATGACGGCGAGGATGCGCCGTGGACTGAGGAGCAGGACAAGACGATCATAGCCATGAAGGGAGAGAACAAGACATGGGCGCAGATTGGGTTGGAGGTGGGCCGCGCTAAGCATGAGGTTTCGGCGAGGTGGAAGGTGATCAATCCCAACAAGGGAAACAATGAAGATGCTGGGAAGAAGGACACTAGTGGCGGCGGAGGCGATAAGGGCCAGCAGAATAAGGGTGGCAACAACCAGGGTCGGGGCAAGGGAGGCAAGAAGAACAAGGGCGGTGGCAACAACCAGAACAACAATCAGAACAACAACAACAACAACAACCAGCAGAATAAGAACGACAACAAGCAAAACAACAACAACAAAAAGGACGACAAAAACAAGAACCAGAACCAAAACAACAACCAAAAGAAACCCAACGACAAGCCCGCCGCCAAGCAGCCCTCCAACAACGGCAACGCCACCAACGAAGTCCGCTTCACCATGAACGACTGGCTCACCCTCCAGGAAGATGACATTTTCTCCTTCGGCGAGCTGCAGTGCCTCAGCGAGCTCATCGCCAAAGACATGAACCAGGGCTGGCAGCGCGTTGCTGCCAAGTTCTTTGACTTGACGGGACGTCGGGTCCATCCGGACGATGTTAGGGAGAAGTTCGAGAGCATGGCTGTTGCGGCTGATCGGAAGAAGTGAGCGGGTTGGAGTGGAGCTCGTTTGGGATAGCAGTGTCGTCGATGGCTGATGTTCTGCTGCAGGTGGATTTGGCAAGGACTGCAGCACTGGTATACTAGTTGAGCGGCATGACTGAATGGCTTCTGACTTGCCTTGTCCGGGCTATGGACTTGTTGAGGGTGGATGAGAATCAGGAAGCATCTCTCTGAGATACAAGCCTTGAAGAACCAACGATTGCCTCCAAGCTAGTCAACGTTGAAACGATTGGAATGAAAGCAAAACTACCCAAGAACTAAGGGCATGAGCCTTGACTCTCTTTTCCATTTATCATGTTATCATGAGACTACTTAAAACCTACAAGATCGCAAACAAGCAGACCAAGAAGCACGCAGCGATAGCGTTAGGAATGAACGCACCCTGGGTGGCGCCGCCCTCGAAGATCGGGGGTGTGCACGCAGTGTCGGCAGGGCAGTCACCAGGAACTGTACCGTTGCCAGGGAAGGTCGTGCTGTTGTTGCCACTGCCTCCAGACGTGCCGTTGCCGGCAGTGGGAGCCGAGCCGCTGACAATAGCAATACGGCCGTCCAGCTCGATATCGACGGGGCTCTTGGACTGGATGTACTGTGTGAGGATCTCATCTTGGGTGTCGAGAGTGATCACGTTCTCGAAAGGAGTGGCGAAGAAGTTGTCACCACCACCAGCGATGAAGTCCAGAGTGACGACGTTGTACTCGGTTTCACGGTTGAGAGGCTCGTCTCCGATGGTGACGCTGACGAGTCTGCTGCCGTTGTTATTCTCCGGGTTGTACTCGACCTTGATGCCGCGGCTGACCTGGAAGAAGCTGGTAATTTCTTCGCCGTTGAACTCGCTCACACCGGTCACGATGCCTTCCAAGACTTTCCAAAGGTCATCGCCGGATAGGCTGACCTCCACAAGCGAGTTGCCGAAGGGGAAAGAGCTGAGAACGTCGCCGCGTGTGATCTCGCCTTGCTCGATGGTGGCGCGGATGCCTCCAGCGTTAATGATGGCAAAGGCGGCGCTGTCGCTGTTGTTCTGGCGGTACTCCAGCATAGCGTCAGCCATGAAGTCACCAAGAAGGCACTCCTGCTCCTGGCAAGTGGTCTGGTCAAGCTCGACATTGGTGGTGCCGATCACTTCCGCAGCGAACTCCTCGAAGGGAACTCTCCACTCGTCAATCTGGGCCTGGAGGGTGGCGTTCTGCTCGGTTTCGTTGGTGAGGTGGATGGGTCCGCCGTGATATTCGAGAATCTTGCCTTCGGCGTCGTAGGTAACGTCGATGTAACCAAGGTACTCTCCCCAACGGTACGCAGTGACGATGAAGACTTCCTCGTCCTCGGCATTTCGGACGATAGTAGGGTAAGAGCCCTCTTCATCCTCACCGGTGCCAAGAGGGGTGTGAGAGTGGCCGCCCATGATCAGGTAGAGGCCGGTGGTGCTCTCAGCAAGCTTCTGATCCTCCTCGTAGCCGATGTGGGTGAGCGCAGCAATGCGGGTGATGTTTGTAGTCTCGCGGATCTCGTCAATGGCATTCTGGACTGCCTCTGTGACATCGGAGAAAGTGGTGCCGTCGCCAGGGCTGGCGATGTTAGGCGTGGTCTCGGTGGTAACACCAATGACTGCGATGCCGTACTCCTCGTAGATGTGGTAGGGCTGGATAGTGCGGTTGAGAATAGGGTGGTCAGACTTGATGTTGGCGCTGATGATAGGGAATGTCAGGTTGTCCAAGAACTCTCCGAGCTCGTCGTCGCCACCGTCGAACTCGTGGTTTCCAAGAGTCATGCCGTCGAAGCCGAGCTGGTTAAGAGTCTCCGCGATCTTCTCGCCGCCGTAGTACGAGTAGAAGAGGGTTCCCTGGAACTCATCGCCAGCATTGAGGAAGAGCGATGAGTTCAATGTGGGTCGGATCTCGTTGACGACTGTCGAGACACGGGCATAGCCTCCGTAGCAGCCACGGCTGGGGTCTTCGCAGTCTGTACCGGAGCTTCTGAACTGGTCGAGGTGGGCGTGCACATCATTGATGTGGAAGAAGCTCTGGTTCCAGTTGCCGTCTGCGTCGATGTAGCGTTTCTGCAATTGCCTCTCGCTGACCAGGACGTCTTCCGCAAGAGTGCTGGACGCAAGGGCAGTAAGCGCCAGGGCGCTTTTCCAAACGGATGTCATGTTGAATCAATGTGAGTACACTGCTACTTCGAACGAGATGAGAGCGTCTTGCAAGCCTGGCCACGAGGGCGGTCTTGATGCTTTGTATCAAACCTGGTTTTATTATTGCCCAGAAACGAGATACCGGGCCATCCTTCGCGATGCAGTAACATCCTCGGCGGATATCCAGGTACCTGCCCTTTCGGGCTCTATCGCAGACGGACAAGCATTTACGTGTTCTTGGCCTCGCAACGCTGGAGCGAGTCGTCTATCGCAGTTGCGCTGCATGCAAGGCTAGCGAGCCTGGGCACTTGGCGCGCGGAGAAGCCCTACACTTCACAAACACGACTGCTGATAAGCACGTGGGCACTTGATTACCTGGCATGGAAAATTATTTGTTTCTCGTTGCACGGCCAAAGCCTGATTAGAGCTGTGCGCCGAGCCCGTTACACAGGTGGCGTGAGGCCTCCCTCGAGTTATGGAGGAGACAGGGCGCTTTTGTGTTACATCAGCCTCCTCTGTATTTGCCACCCCTTGTTCCATCAGTACAACCTAATGAACTCCGACATGATGAGTTGTCCCATACGACATGATTAATTGGGGCGTTTCTCCGTTGCGTATCCATGATCTGGAATCAGACACGTGACCATCAGATGTCACAGTGCTATAAGATACCATGGTCTGAGCGCAGGAATACTATCACATTGCAACCATTACAAGAAACACCCAAAGTTTCCATTCGGAGCTCGCCTGTGTCAGATAATGCCAACGCCGCAAGAAGACTTCGATATCACCATCTCATCAACTCCCGACCTTAGGCAGTACGCCAGTCGGTAAAATGCAGTCGGGGCTCTTCAGCACGCCCATAATGGACAGACCTGCTCCGATCGTTCCCTGCGAACGGGATTCCTTTCTCGACGCGATGCACCAGATCCTATTATATGACATTGTCAGATCGGATTTCTCGACTGTCGAGCATGCGGAAGACTTACTGGATTGCAAATAAAAGGCCGCCCAAACGACGCCAAATCGAGCTGTCCACTCTCTACCAGCTTCTCCGCTTCGCCCACGGTATACTCTTCAATTGCCATCAGAGCAGTCTGGCTTCCGAGATGCTTGACCAGCGGTCCGAACTCAACAAGAGGTTCATAGCCTGGCCTCAGAATTCGGTCGGCAGGTCTTGTTGGTATTGGAACGTATCTCTCTCCGTTTGCGGCCAAGGTCCACGCCTCTTCGTGATATATTGACATAACCCACACCTCGAGACACGACATTTTCGATCAAGTAGGTGTAGACTTTCGTCATCTCCTCATGCGTGATCATCGTGTCGCCCATGAAATCAGCAGGACAGACTTTGATGCCAACGCGATCGAAGCCGAACACAGACGCTACTGCGTCGACGACTTCAAGTGCAAATCGGCATCTATTCTCGACAGAGCCACCGTATTCGTCAGCTCGGGTGTTGAGGTTGCTGACACATGAGTTAGTACACACTTATTCAAGAGATGGGATGCAACCTCACGAGCAAAGAAACGAATGAACAAGGTATCCCCTGCCTCAGACTCACATTAGCATAAGTAAGCACCAACCAGAATAACATCAGTCGCCATCACACATCCAACGCACTCACCCTTGCGCCAGCACTTCCACCCCATCAAACTCAGCCTTCTTAGCAAGCCCAGCAGCCCTCCTAAACATCTCAACCGCCTCCCTCACCTCACCCCCACTCATCCCACCATTCCTCCCAACATGCCACGCCTGCATATAAATCTTCCCACCCTCCACATGCATAGCGTCGACAACCTTCGCCCACGCCGCTGCGTGCTCATCGCTACCCATGACAGGCGCATACGGCCACGGGGTTTCTAGCGGACTCACGAGGACTCCTTCGGTGACGATTAAACCGGCTGTGGCGCGCTGGGCGTAGTATTCGATGCTTGCGGGGCCGGGTTTGAGATTGTCGGTGTTGCGGTTGCGGGTTAGGGCGCTCATTATTATGCGGTTGCGGAGCTGGAGGGTGGCGCCGATGGTTGTGGGTTGGAGGAGGGTGGACATTGTGATGAGCTGAGTGGGTTGTGAAGTGGTGACGCTGGTGTTGGGGATGCGATGAACTGGGTATGTATACTCGCCCTGCGTATATATACATTCCTCTTCGACGAATCGATAGATTCAAGACTGCACATCCGCACACCAGCATTGGAACGCCGGACATAGCGAAGCAGGACACTAACACAGCATGCTTGATAATCTTCTTGCCATTATCCGCTCCGTTGCCAAACACGAAAGAATTATGAAAGATGTCAATTGTGAGGCCCCGACACATAACTCTCCATCCCCAGCCCTCTACAAGCAATTACGAATGATACAATGCATGGCATGGCATGGTATGTATTGTCCTGGGTACGAAACCTAGCTAGCTCGGGATACAAAACTACCCAATGCCATCATGCCAAGCGATGCGTCTTACGTGATCCTGTCTGCAATGTTCAGTAAACATTTTCAAGTCCATAGAGCTTGGCTGACAAATATCGGTGTCAATGTGAAGGCGTCCATAAAGGCTAAAGTGTAAAGTCCGGGAGAGCAATAGA
>Ga0265797_10012065_pt1 | contig 10680 bp, 9 predicted proteins | sample P2T30metagenome_FD_192433 | JGI IMG/M metagenome (GOLD analysis project Ga0265797, IMG submission 192433) | Plant litter microbial communities from East Loma Ridge, Irvine, California - P2 T30 | ecosystem: Environmental > Terrestrial > Plant litter > Unclassified | place: USA: California... | reverse complement strand
CCTTCTCTTTTCTGCCCTTTGCAGCTATTGTCTTTTTTCTCTTCACAGGTGCCTCATCGATGACGCTCGAGAGGTCGCTGTCTGATATGTCGCCCTTTGCTTCTGGCTGCTTGCTTTCATTCTCCTCTGCTCCAGCACTAGGCTTAGAGGCTGACTTTGGCGCCTCGTCCTCTTCGTCTGAGTCCTCTGCTACAGTCTTGTTGATCCGCCGTGCTGGCTTCTTTGGTGGCTCGCTCTCAGCATCAGATATTTCGGCAGGTGGCTCTGAAAGTTCGGCTTCAGACTCCTCGGACTCGGTCTTTGCGCGCTTCTTTGCCTTCTTCGCGGGTGCAGCTGCCTTGCGCTTCACACCACGTGCGGGCTCGGATGCCGGTTTGGTCTTCTTCTCGGCAGGCTTCGCTCGCGGCTTGGGTGCTTGTTTCTTGGGCGTCGGCTGTGGTGAGGGTTCATCGGTGCAGAATTTATCCTAGATGCCTCAATGTTAAGCAATGTTCTGTAGCATCTGGCTTTGAACCACGCACGACTGCATCCACAATCAGCTCCTGCGATTTCTGCTTCCATGTCGAGTTCGTCTTGAAGAAGCCCTCTTCCAGGCCTAGCTCCTTCTCGGCGCGTGCGCGAACGCGCTTGACAGTCAGGTCGTCATCTTTTCCAGATTTGTGTATCGCAATGACAGTGTCGCGCAGTTTGGTCGCAATGGTCGCTTCAGAAGGCCCGTCTCGTTCGGAATCAGACATGGCAGATGGTGCGCGGCGCGCGTGATGGTGGTGGTGAGAGATCGACAAGGAGCCCTAGCTACAGCTCCGGTAGCGCCCACGTGACGCCGCGGAGAGAAGCAAGCATTGTGTCAAGTGACATGAGGACTTGCGAGATATTGGCCTGGACAACTACACTGATTTCTCAGTGTTGGCAGTGGGCATCGTACGCTCCTGTTCTGCCGGCCTTGATCAAGTTTGTGTTGCAAATGCAGGCATCCGTCGTCTACGTGGGTATGTGGCATGTAGCCGTCGAGCTGAGGCCGGGGGTCGCTGCTATGGCCTGTGAGCCCCGCGCGACGTCACTTTTAATGGCAAGTTTGACACGGATACGACCAGCGTTTACTTTGAGTTGCCCACGTCGTCCACGTCTGTCGGTGAACAAGCTGCATACCGCCAGCTCCGGCTTCATCTAGCCCTACAATAGTCCTTGCCAAGTTTAGTTCGTTCCTGCCCCTCGGCTGCACCGGCGGTGCCCTGCGACGTGCCATCTCTCCGTCGCCTGAGCTCGGAACCTGCGAGAAGCTACCTCCACCTCAGCGGGCCCTGATTCCATTATCATTCTTTCGTCACTGAGGCACCACAATAAAAGCTACTGACCCATCTTTCTTCACGCCTGACAGGCTTGCCCGCTTCTCTCACTCGCCGCCTTCACACGTTGCGGAACATTGGCGTTGATTGCGCGCAATTCTCCACGTAGCAGACAAACTTACGACCTAAGCAAAAACCACGACTTTGAATCCTCAATTACCCCACTACCCTAGACACAGCACGCGTGCATACAGTCAATCAAGATGCCTGACGCGCCTACAAAGCTCGTCCAGCCCGAGTCATCGGAGGGCCGCCTGCTACTCGTATCAAATCGTTTGCCCATCACCATCAAGCGCTCCGATGAGGGCAAGTACGACATGTCCATGTCCTCGGGTGGGCTGGTCAGTGGCTTGAGCGGACTTTCCAAGACGACGACATTCCAGTGGTATGGCTGGCCCGGTTTGGAGGTGCCCGAAGACGAGGCCCAGAGCCTAAACAACCAACTTAAGGAGAAGTACAACGCGGTACCCGTCATGCTCGACGACGAACTCGCAGATAGGCATTACAATGGCTTCTCGAGTGAGAACACCCAGGCTAGCCCAATGCTCTACACAAACTAATAACACGCAGATGAGATCATGTGGCCGCTCTTCCATTACCACCCCGGTGAGATTACCTTTGACGAATCCGCTTGGGATGCGTATACCGAGGCCAACCGCCTGTTCGCAAAGGCCGTCGCAAAAGACGTACAAGATAATGACATGGTCTGGGTGCACGACTACCACCTGATGCTCATGCCAGCCATGCTGCGCGAAGAGCTCGGCAACACCAAGAAGAACGTCAAGATTGGCTTCTTCCTGCACACGCCCTTCCCCAGTTCCGAGATCTACCGCATCCTTCCCGTCCGTAACGAAATCCTGCTGGGTGTACTCCACTGCGATCTCATCGGCTTCCACACATACGACTATGCTCGCCACTTCTTGAGCAGTTGCTCGCGCATTCTGTAGGTGTCCAGATCAGTGCACTACCTTCTCCCACTAATGCAAATCAGCGGTCTCGCCACAACACCCAACGGAGTTGAATTCCAGGGCAAGGTCGTTACCGTCGGCGCCTTCCCCATCGGCATCGACCCTGAGAAGTTCGACGAGGGTCTCCAGAAGCCCAAGGTACAGGAGCGGATAGCAGCGCTCGAGAAGAAGTTCCAGGGTGTCAAGCTCATTGTCGGTGTCGACCGTCTCGACTATATCAAGGGTGTTCCTCAGAAGCTGCACGCTCTCGAAGTGTTCCTCACCGAGCACCCCGAGTGGATCGGCAAGGTTGTGCTTGTCCAAGTTGCCGTCCCTTCCCGCCAAGACGTTGAAGAGTATCAAAACCTGCGCGCCGTCGTCAACGAGCTCGTTGGTCGCATCAACGGCAAGTTTGGTACCATTGAGTTTATGCCTATCCATTTCATGCACAAGTCGGTTTCTTTCGATGAGCTGATTGCGCTCTACGCCGTTTCTGACGTCTGTCTCGTCTCGTCGACGCGCGATGGTATGAATTTGGTGTCCTACGAGTACATTGCTACCCAGGAGAAGCGACATGGTGTCATGATTTTGTCGGAATTCACTGGCGCTGCACAGAGTCTGAATGGCAGTCTCATTGTCAACCCGTGGAACACCGAGGAGCTGGCAGATGCCATCCACGACGCGGTCACAATGGGCGACGAGCAGAGGAGTCTAAACTACCAGAAGCTCTCCAAATATGTCCGGAAATACACTAGGTAAGTCTTTGCAGTCATCTGACAGCGAACATGATCTAACCATGCTTAGTGCCTGGTGGGGCGAGTCGTTTGTCACGGAGCTTAGGAGGATCTCGGAGATGCCAGACCGCAAAGTGCACTTTGCCAACGTCACCGTCGCGGGCGCTGAGGATGCGGCGAAGACTGCTGCAGAGAAGACGTCCGAGGAGCCTGCTGCCGCTACCCAAGCCTAAAACTAAACGCGCATAATGCGCCAATGCAACAAAAGCTACGACCCTGAGTCAGCACCCTTACTTTTTACGATGAATGAAACGGCATGTAGCGGGAATACGGCGTGACGGAAAGTAGTTTGGATTGAATAGTGATGGAAGGGTTCTGTCTTCTCAGTAGCGTCTGAATCATTAGATCCTCTACCTAGATGCTAGAGTGAGATACTTCACTAGAGCAAACGAAAATATACCCCCTATAGATGACATTGACAGTTCTTCCTCGATTTCACCTTGAGCAGTTTTGTTCAAGTAATGGTACATTTCAACTACGGGTTTGCCGGGAAAGTAGCAACTTTGTGTACTTGCACTCCTCGCTAGGCAAACCTGATCCCAACGCCAGAGTCTAGCGTGCGCTGAAGACTACGAGGTATTGCGACGACTGGTTTTATATATACACATGTTCCTAGTAGAGCAATACTACTCACCTCGCTTGCAACCTCGTCTCTCGTCATTCAAAAGAAGAATAAGTAGCTAGGGGAGGAGAAAAAAACAGTTCCCTTCCACCTCCACCTCCTTACATATTGGAGACCAGGTACTTCAAGCCAGCCCACATCTCCTCGGCACTGGGCAAAATCTGGGCAGCAGGCAACACGAAACCATAGGTACCGGTATCCCTCAACTCGACCGTCATACTGTAATTCGCCTTTGCCACCTCGTACGCATAGTCTATACTGTCGCCGCTGACCTGGTAGATGGTGTTGCAGATGGGTCCTCCGGTAAAAGTGGTACCGTGCACGGCCTTGACGGCAGCAATGGCGCCCTTGGTCAGCGAGGCGTATTTTGCAGAGTTGGGGACGGTGCCAGAGCACGTGTAGCCATAGGGGTACATCCAGAGCTGCGAGTAAGAGTGGATGTCCATGTAGAGCATGACGCCCTTGCCTGCGGCGATGCTGTCGAGCTGGGCTTTGAGGGCCTTTGTTTCTACGCCGTCGCCGGCCGAGGGGCCTTTGTAGTCTTCTGCGCAGGGCGAGGTGGAGGCACCACCGCGTTGGTCCCAGTGCGAGGGCCAGTTGCGGTTGATGTCTCGGCCAACGCACGAGGCCGTGGGCGTCGTCTGGCGGTTCTTGCGCCACAGGCGGTCCGTAGATTGAGTGTAGGCAAAGCCGTCTGGGTTCACAATGGGGAAGATGTAGAAGTCGTAGCTGTTCTTGAAGCCAGCAGTTGTTGAGTCGGTGGCAGTGAGGAGCTGGTAGGCTGCGTATTCAACAACCTGGGGGTACGTGTTAGTTTATGATGAGAAGGGTGCTTCCTGAAAAAAAAAGACTAGACTTACCATGGTGGTAATCCATTCACGTGCGTGCACTGTGCCATGCCAGACTACACCCTTCTTTGACCCTTTGCCGCCGCTTCCCCAGATGTGGATGCCCTTGATGTCTCGGCCTTCAACCGACTTGCCGGCTGAGATGACTTCGGCATTATTGGGGTAGGCAGCAGCCAAATCGGAGATCCATTGCATGTGGTCAGCAATGGCATGGTATGAGTTGAACCATGTTGCACTGGGTGCGGCACCGGCTGATGTGTCTCGTTAGCGCCGGACTCATAGGGTGCCATTGTGTAATGGGGTAAATGTACCGGCGTATGTGCTAAAGGTGGTCTCGTTTGCGATGGAGAGACCAAGGTTGCTATGCATGATCTTTGTCTCGAAATCGGCGGTTGACGATTCAAAGTCCTGGATAGCAGTGGGTGGCACCATCAGGTCCACGACATCGCTAGAAGCTGGCTTGCCCTTCCAAAGCCCGAGCTGCAGCTTGCTCATGATACCCTCAAGCTGGGCCGCGTTGGAGCCAACATTGACGCGGTAGACTTTCCAGTCGTCGTAGCTGACCTTCTTTGCGACCGTGGCGGCAGACACAAGGCCCAAGGAGGCGAGGGTGACGCCGAGAAATTTCATGGCGTCTGAAACAGGTAGCAATGGAGGTGAGGAATCAGAATACGAGACGTTGCTTCCATCTCATTATATACATGCTGTGGAAGTCAAGTGATGCTATGGTGCAAATAATAGGCAGGCGTACCCTGACTGAGCAACTGCATCTCCATAGCCTACGAATTTCCACCTGCCCGACTGACATTAACCTCTCACGGGGTTACATGCTTGCTCGGGAAGTTGGGTCCATTGCAGTGGTACAGAACGAATGGTAGGCAGGTGTTTAATATGCCAGCCTGCGATAAGCCAGAGGCCAGCCGAAGCATTATGCGCCTACGCGGGGATCTGCAGGGGACTAGGTCGGCTGCAGCCAGTGAACTGCCAAAACGAGCTGGCGCATCGACTTCCTGGCTTGCTGCCAAGGAACAATGATGCGTCGGAATGAGTGTATATAGGACGTGATGACTGATGAGGGTGGATGGGTGTGAGAGACGATCCGGGGGATGTGCCACCTTCCGTATTTGTTTCCAAATCGCCGCTCGTAGCCGTCTGATATCGGCATCGGATGTACTAGGCTGCGAGTGTTGTGCAGTACGTTAATGAAGTCGCGGTGTTGTTGTACGGCAGGCAGAGGAGAAGCATGCTGGGCGTGCGAAGCTTTAGAGCTTGGCAGCGCCGCCAATACTGATTACGCCGGCTCTATCGACGACGGTGCAAGGGTGAAGAGGGATGGCTGATGTCAAACCTCGCCCTCGTGCTTTTGCTGAGAGTTGCAGCATGGCTTCGTTCACTTTCCGTCGACCGATTGGATGCAGGGTAAGAAGCGTTGAAATTGCATTGCACGAGACTACGAAGGAGCTTGTTTCTTTTCAGGGCAGCGCCCTAAGCCCAATTTGGTGTAGCTTGTTTGCCAGTCCTGCTGACAAGAAGATGCGCCAAGACGGCACACGTGACCCCAGCAGCAATCTGTAGTGTTGGATGGTAAAAAACAAAAAATAGATAGTAAAAGCAGGCAACTAATCTCTACGAGTTTGTAACGTACAAGGGGATGTTGCGCATGCACCAGGGGCTCACCTCGTCGGCCGAGGGCGTGGGCGTGGGCAAGGTAAAGACGGTGTGCGAAGATCCACTGCAGGTACAACAACCGCCGCCCCCGGGAAGACAAAAGCAAAATTCAACGTCAAGAGGCGGTCGCAGCCGGTGGACGCATACAAATTCGAATCAATGGCTGGCTGCCGCGTGGCATTCGTCGTCCGGCGCGTGCTGTTGCTGCACCAACGGCTTGTTTGGGGTGACGTCGGCTGCGTCCCCAACCTCTTCCTAACCACCCGCATTTGCACCAGCCACTGCATCCAACAACCACCAAACCAAAAGTTAGCGGCAGCTACGCTTCCACACTTGCACACTCCAAACCCCACAACAACACCATCCATCCATTGATTATTCCAGCACTCAGCCTGACTACTTTTATCAGTTGCAATCGCTGTTCGCACCCGTAGTCGTGCTTGAACGAGCACACCGCCTCGACCAAGCCGCCCATTATGGCGCCCCGTCCCGACCTCACGACCGATGACGGTGCACTTTCGCCCATGGCTGTGAATGCTCTTCAGCTTGCAAAGTCATGGATCAAGCGCAGCGATTCCGACCCCTACAAGAATCTGGCCTCAGCAGGCGCCCGTCCGCCAAACGACCTCTCCGGCCCCGGTTTCCAAGCTCTCTTCGCTCTTATCGGCGTCGGCCTTGCCCTTGGGGCCATCTGGTTCTTCTTCTGGGCCAAGAATGGTGGTTTCAAGTGGCGCGACAACGACTGGGAAGACTACAAGTCGACGGTACTGCGCCGCAAGGGACCGGACGGAAAGACTCTCTCAAACGCCACCAAGAGCACCAGGCTCGGTGGTGGCAGTGTCGTCCACGGCGGCAGCTACTTTGGTGCACAGAGCGACCTCGGCTACACTGACGAGACTGGTACTAGCGTCGATGCGAGCGAATACCGTGACGCCGAGCGGGGTGAAGGTGGACTCCGTGGAGGTGATGGCCGCAAGCACAAGAAGAAGCACCGCCGTGACCACACCAACGACTACAAGGATCCTGAACTCCGCCAATACCGCGAGGAGAAGGCTGCCCGTGTCGGTGGCCTCAACCGTATCGGCGATGGCATGTACACTGACTACTCTGGCTCTCAACCTTCTGAACTCGGCTCCCACGTCTCTAGCAACGCACCACTCGTCAAGAAGGAGGCCAGTAGGGAGACCAAAGAGGTAAAGGACCCCAAGAAGGAGGCAAAGGCAAAGGAAATGCGTGCCCGAGAACGTATGCGCAAAGCCAAAGCCGCTGAGAAGGAAACTGCCCGAAAGGAAGCCGCCGAAGCCAAAGCCCGCAAGGAAGAGCAAAAGGCAGAAGCCAAGCGCGCAAAGGAAGAGCAAAAGAAGAACAAGAAGCACAATCCCACCCCGTCTGAAGCTCCTGAAATGGCCGAAGTCAACCGCCCACTGACCGAGTACACATCGCCCCAGAGTGAATACACACGCGCATACACAGAGTACACCGCCCCATCTGAAGTTGGCACCCCAACACGGGCTCCCACAAAGAGCAAGGCCCTCACAGGTCCTCGTCGTGCTCCTCCCTCTGCTGCATACTCCTTTACCACTGGCGACGACGACAATGCTACCGTCTACACCGGCGTCTCCACCAGCGACTTTGCAACCAAGACCCAACGCACCGCGCCCTCCGAGGTCGCCGAGTCTTCCTACTACTCCGACTACCGCCCCAACGCTGATCCTTCAGTCTACTCGGACCCCAATAAGCACGCCCCTCGCTCCCGCTCCGCTCGCCCCTCTCAAGACCGCACCTCGCGCTCTGGCCGCCCTACCTCGGAGTCACGCCCCCGCCCCTCTGGCTCTCGCTCTCGCCCAACCTCTGAATCTCCCCGCAAGCAGCAGCGCACTTCGCGCCCTGCTCCTCCCCCGTCTGACATCTTCACTACCGCAAACGGTGATGCTCACGGTCACATGAGCTACCCGTGCCACATCCCTGGCCTTAGCCAGGCTGGCAGCGTACACCCCATGGAGAGCGTCTCACAAGTCGGTATCCCTACCAATGCACGGAGGGAGAGGGGCGGCAGGGACGTCATGGATGGGTACAGGCGCGGTGGCGTCAGGGCTGTTGGACGCAGGGACAGCTTGAGCGATAGCGACTAGATGACCAGAGACCATGTGTTTAGTTGCCTTTCGATTGTTATTATTGTTCTTTGATGTCTGGCGTTTCTGGAGGTTTAATGCACATGTAGCGATGATGACGATTGCCCTGGTTTATAGCAGTTGGCCCCCCATGTTTACATAGATGACTGGGCTTGCAATGATTGATGGGAGGAGGGGAAGAAGAAGATGGATGAAAAGAGGGTTGGGAGGAAGGGGCATTATACCCAGCCATGGTCTGTTTTTGCAGTTTCTTCTAGATAGGCCAAAGGCTCCTCCTTTTTTGGACCACATGGGTATGAAACATTAAATGGCCTTTTTAGCGACTTTCATGTCGCGTGTATAAAACGTATAAACGATTTGTTTGTTGAGAGAGTTGTAATTCACCCCACCCACACCAATGAATGAAGAAGTGAACCATAATCGTCATATCATCAAAGTTTTCATCAAATCAAACAATAGCAATAACTCATCAATCGCTTTCCATTTTCTTCCATCTATTCCAAAGAAGAAGCGGACAAAAAAAAAGCTTCATGTTTTCCAAATTTTGTTTATCCCTCTTGCCTTGCTACTCATTCCCGCCTCCCTTTCATGACTTGTCCTCACCCTCGGGCTCCTCAAACTCCACCAGCGCCGTCCCCGCCTTGCACAAATCCCCTTTGCCATGGACAATCCTCTTGACGATACCATGGCTCGGGCTACGAATCACAGTCTCCATCTTCATGCTCTCGATGACGACAAGCGGCTGGTCCTTTTGGACCTCCTGGCCCTCTTCCACTTCCACCCTCAGCACTTTACATGGCATGGGCGCCAACACGCTATTCGCTACGTCTCTGACACCGAGCGCCTTCTTGGTCCACTCGGGCATGGCGAGCTTGAGGCGGTACTGGCGGCCGAGGTGGAAGAGAGTGAGGCGGTCTTCGTCGCGGATGAAGGTGGTGGAGAGGCGGGTGTGGGGGTAGAAGGAGGTGAGTGTGTTTGATGATGGAGAAAAGGTCGAGGCGACGTTTTTGTAGACATGGTTGCCAATGGCGACGTCAAAGTGCTGGGGGCTGGTTTGTCGGATCGAGACTTTTGTTGTTTTGGCGTCGCCTTTGCCGTCGGCGGGCGTTTCGATGAGATCAAAGTCGCGCGCTTGGTAGGATGTACTGAAGCCGAAGCCTACAGCTGTGACGGGTGGGCCTCCTCTGGTCCATGTGTCTGCTCTGAGAGCCGAGATTTCCTGCAGTGCGAGACCCAGCGCGGCTTGCGCGTACACTTCTGGGGCTGGAGGCTCGGGCGTGAAGAGCTCGGCATGGTGTTTTTGAATGTAGCCGGTTTCTACGTTGCCGGCGATAAAGTCTGGGGATACGCACATTCGCTTTATGAATTCAATATTTGTAATTGGCCCCGCGACTTCGTATTCTTCTAGGGCGGCGCGTAGCTTTTGGATGGCGGCTTCGCGGTTGGGGCCTTGGACAATGAGTTTGGAGATCATGGGGTCGTAATGCGAAGATACCTCATCGCCGGCAATGAAGCCCGAGTCGATACGCACAGTAGATGTTGGCGTGGGTGTCTTCAAGTGTAACAGAAGGCCCGAGTCGGGGATGAAGTTCATGTCCGGGTTCTCGGCATAGATACGTGCTTCGATGGCATGACCTCTCTCTTTGATTCTCTGCTCGATTTCCTGTTGGGTCAGGGGCAGTTTTCCTCCCTCGGCCACAATGAGCTGCCACCGTACGAGATCCTCGCCAGTGACCATCTCGGTGACGGGATGCTCGACTTGCAGTCTTGTATTCATCTCCATGAAGAAGAACTCTCCAGTGTCGTTGTCGAAGATGAATTCGACGGTTCCTGCTCCTTCATAGCCGACGGCCAAGGCAGCTTGTCTCGCTTTTTCCCAAATATCTTGCCTGACGGCCTCATCCAAGTGTGGGGCCGGGGACTCTTCCAAGATCTTCTGATGGCGGCGCTGAATACTGCAATCTCTCTCGCCCAATGCGACACAGTTGCCGTGCTTGTCAGCAAAGACTTGGATCTCGATGTGGCGTGGGGTAGTGATGTACTTCTCCACCAACATGACTTCATCGCCGAAGGAGTTACGCGCTTCTGATTTGGCCGATGCGAGCTGGTCGAAGAATTCGGCCTCGGTATTGACAATACGCATGCCCTTGCCACCCCCTCCTTTGACGGCCTTGAGGAGGACAGGGTAACCGATGCTCGCTGCTTGTTCTTTGAGATATTCCGGGTCTTGGTTGGAGCCGTGGTAACCGGGGATACATGGGACGCCGGCTTTGGTCATGATGTCTTTCGACTCGCTCCAACCTGTTAGCCGCCATATCTACCG